>Ga0209037_1000566_pt1 | contig 11372 bp, 10 predicted proteins | sample SaaInl25SG_5_DNA_FD_188225 | JGI IMG/M metagenome (GOLD analysis project Ga0209037, IMG submission 188225) | Marine microbial communities from expanding oxygen minimum zones in the Saanich Inlet - ESP_125SG_5_DNA (SPAdes) (version 2) | ecosystem: Environmental > Aquatic > Marine > Intertidal...
TCAATCAACCCAGCAACAGGTAGAAAGAATCCTACCATTGTAAATTTAAGTTTGGGATCAGTCAACATCTATTCAGGTGCCAGTGTAGCACACTTCCAAGGTACAACATTAGACAAAGGCAACGGCAGTACCTTCCTTACTGATGCTGAACTGTTGGCTCGTGGGGTGTACAAGAATACTGGTAAAGCGTGGACTAATTTTACCAGCAATACCAACTTCCAAGTAAACAGTTCTGCACCTAACAGTGATTTGGTAGATGCCATAGCAGAAGGCATTATTGTGGTCTCTGCGTCTGGCAACGATAACGCTTACACTGATGTATCAGGTGGTGACAACTGGGACAACTATATGGTTGATGGCGCCGCATATGCGAATAGGAACTACTTCTTCAATGGCTACTATCCATTCAGAGATTATTATCATCGTGGCGACAACTTCTCATTCAACGGAGCAATAAACGTAGGTGCATTGAGCAACCGCATAGATGAAGGCAAATCAGACTTCAGCAACTGGGGTCCGGGCATAGATGTATATGCCGCTGGAGAGAATGTAATGGGTGCTATGATGAAAGATGAAATTGCCTACGGTAATCCCTATTACGGACAGGAAAGCAATACACCAAAATGGGATACAATGGGTTCGCAAAACGGCACAAGTTACGCCTCACCTTTTATAGCAGGTTTGCTGGCTTGTTTAGCAGAAGTATATCCCACACTCACACAAGCACAAGCAAGAACATATTTACAAAACAATGCTGTCACAGGATTGATGCCTGACACAGGGGACACCAGCACAGCCTGGTCACCAACAGAAGTAAGTGGATCTACAGCAGTTTGGGTAGATGCGTCAGACACATCAAGTTATACACTGAGTGGATCAAATGTCACAGCAGTTACAGACAAGACTGGAACTTTTACATTTGATATAACTGGAACTCCTGACGTTAGCACAACACTAGACAGCAAAAACGTTTTTACATTTAGCAGTAGTGAATCAATAGAAAGTTCAAACGAAGCCGCACAAACAGATGCACTTGGTAATCATTGGGCAATAGGATTAATGCAGTGGAATACACGCAATGACTCACAGGATAGTTTCTGGAGCGTAGAAAACAATAGCGGATCTGTATTCAGCAAAAGAGACTATGCTATCAGTGCTGGTGCCAGCGGCTTTGATGGTGAGTTAGATTTGGATGGACTGGTTTCAGGTAGGATCTCATCTACTATAGGAAACAAACAGGATTTTGATTCAGGCATAGCACAAAACACTTGGGTTATAATAGTTGCTATATTCAACAAGACAGGCAATCAAATTGCCGTAAGGGTAAATGGCGCTGATAAATTTACACCTGTGAATGACTATGATAACGCACTAAATCAAAATATGGACATTAGATTTTTTAAAAATAGAGCCAACGAACGTATGGGCGGCATGATGGCTGAGTTCATAAGTTTTGCTGGTATGCCAGGACTTGGTGGCACAGATGTAAGTGAAGTAGAACGTATGGAAGGATACCTTGCTCACAAGTGGGCACAAGAAGGAAGTTTGCCTGCAGATCATCCATACAAAAGCAGTGCGCCAGCAACGGATGTTTTAAGCACTGACACTTCTACAAAAGTTACACTTGACGGTAGCAATATTGATAGAATAGCACTGTGGAAGAATCACAGAGCAACGTCAGGTAATATGGCGTTCAACACATACAACAAAGACGTAAACACCCGTCCTACAAGTGGATTAATGTATCCCCGTGTAAGAACTCGCAGGCGCGGGTAAAGATAAATATGTATAACAATACAAGGATACGAGAATGGCAAATAGATTTCCACTAGTAGTAGACACAGACGACGGTAATAGACTAAAAGAAATACCAAGCGGTGATAGCTTAGATTTCTCAAGTGTAGGTATTGCCAACCTAACTAGTTTAAGTGTAAGCGGGTCATTGAGCAGTAGTACAATGGCTACTACAGGTAATGTGTCGGTAGGCGGTACATTAAATGTTACTGGTGCTAGTACAATAACCACATTGTCAGCAACTACAATGACTGCAACCTCGCTAACACTTAATGGAAATCTTGTTGTTCCGCAAATACAAAGTGATTGGAACGAATCAGATACAAACAGTGCTGCATTTATTCTCAACAAACCTGTATTGAATCAAATCGATAACCTTGATGATATTGGCGATGTTAATGTTGCTGATGCTATTCTAAATGATGTACTAACATATGACGGATTTACTTGGCAAGCATCTCCATCGGCAGGAGGTATTGACTTAACTGATTTTAGTGTTGTAACCAACCCAGCAAGTGGACAAGGTAGTTTGCAATATAACAATGCCGGTGTATTTACATTTACTCCAGCAAATGCACTAACAGCAGGTTCAAATATCAGTTTGCTAACCAACGACAGTGAATTTACAACCATTGCAGAGATTAATACAAACAACTATTTACAACAAGGCGATGTTATTGGCAGTGGTAGAATTACAGCAACGGCAGCGTCTGGACAAGTTACATTGACATTTGATGCTACAGGGTTGTTGACGCTTGAAACTGATACATTAGCAACTGTTACATCACGTGGTGCAACTACTACAACTGCATTAGAAGCTGATGCATTTAATCAAGCACCTACAAGTACAAGCACTAACACACTAAAAGATGTAAGTATAGAAACACTTGATATTTTAACAAGTATTACAAGTACAGCAGCCAACTTTAGTACAGGCGGCAATATAAGTGCAACCACAGGTACTGTTACTGGAAATACAGTAACAGCTTCAAGTACATTAAATGCACCAACGGTTGCAGGAGTTGATTTTATAACGAATACTGCTACAATCTCTGTAAATCCAGGAACAAACAATGCCCTCAAAATCGAAAGTGGTAGATTAGAATTACTAGCAATCACATTGCCACCAACTTCGCCATTGCCAGGACAAATATTCTATGATGGCGGAGCGTTCTACGGATATGTAGGTGATAACGGTAGTGGCAGTGCTGGCGCATTAACGTTTCCAGCATTTTACTCAATACTTGGATTACAACTTCCTGCATTTGAAAATGCTGATTTACCATCAGCAGCAGAGGGATCTAATGAAGGAATGATAGCATGGGATCTAACAAACAGTAGTGTTGTAGTATTTAATGGAACAAGTTGGGCAAACGTATAATACTAGTTTCTGATAAATATATAAAACGGAGACTAACATGGCTATTCAAGATATTAATGTAGGATTACTTGCTAACGACGGCACAGGTGATGATTTACGAGAAGCATTTATTAAGGTAAATCAAAACTTTGATGAACTAGACTTACGAGTTGCAGGATTTACAGATATTACTGCTGAGAACATCGGCGATGCTGGTTATGGAGTATTTGCACAAGAAGTTTCAGATACATTTCAGTTTAGAAAACTATTAGTCGATCCATTGTATTCAGATACAATGAGCATACGTATTAGCGATGATGGTAATAATGTTTATTTTGCTAGTGCAACAGGGTATACTAGAATAACAGATGGAACCACAAGTGCTGTTGTATCTCCAACAACTTTTATTACAATCAACGGTACTGGTGCTGCACAAGCAACAGTCGCAGGCGGCGTTGCTCCTAGTATAACAATAGATAGTTTGCTTTCGAGAGAAACTGCTCCTACATTGAGTGCAACACTAGATGCTGATAACAATGCTATTACCAATATTACTTCTCTTAATGATATTACTATGGCAGAACTTGAACAAGCATTTGAATGGGACTTCGGAGACTTGACTCGAAATAGAACTAGTATTATTGATTTTATTTTGAAGGCAATAGATGTTGACTTTGGTACAAATCAAGATGTATTCTCGCCTGCAGATGGCACTGCTGATTTTGGAAATAGTAACGCAACATTTGATGAAGCTTTGTAAGGGGATATAAATGGCATTACCAAGCTGGACTAAAATATCAGGATCAGAACTTGCAAGTATACAAGAAAGAACTGATATTAGCATTGCATTACCGCTAGAAGAAACAAGTGGTATAACAGTTACAGTAATATCAGGAGCATTGCCGACTGGCCTTCGTATTAATGATTATCGTATAAAAGGTGTTGCAGTTGAAGTTAGTAAAACTACAGAGTTTGAGTTTGTTCTAAGAGCAAGCAATGCTGAAGGAATAGCTGACAGAACTTATAAAATTGTAGTCGAAGGAGCTGATGCTCCTGTGTGGCAAACACCCGAAGGTGAACTAGGATTAACTAGAAGTTTTAGAAATCAATACTGGGTTGATACTCTTAATACCAAGTGGGGAATATATGAATCAAATGCCGGTAGCAGTTGGTTAGCTGTTGATGTTGATGTGTACGAAACTATTCCAAGTAGACAAACCGGCAATAGTGGCGACTATGCTTATGTAAGCAGTTTAAAACAGTTTTGGTATAAAGTTGATACACGCTGGTATAGAATAAACACAACACAAATACAAGGTATACTCGGTAATGACAAAACACTTGCTATATCAAGTACTGTTCCAAATCCAAACATAGATGATTTTTGGTTCAACACCAATAAAAGCAACGACGGATTAAATCTAGTATTGAGATATTGGGACGAAACTGCATTAGTATGGAAACCATTAGACTATGTTGTAAGTAAAACTCCGCCTATATCACCCTTCGAAGATCAGATATGGGTGCATATTTTTGATGACACATTTGATTTTGAAATAAAAGTTTATAATGATAGCGAAAATATTTGGGAAATAGTTGATGCCAAGTATGGAACAACACCCCCAGATAGACTTAATATTGCCTATTTTATTTTAGACAGTAGCATAGTCGATTTCCAGCTAGAAGCTATAGATAGAGATCTAACAGCAGGACAGAGTTTAAGATATTTTATTGCAGAAAATGACGGTGAGTTGCCTCCAGGACTAAAGCTCGCCAACGATGGAAAAATATCAGGCATTGTTGATCCGCTATTATCTTTGGATGTAAAAGATGCAGCAGGATATGACACTGGCGAGTACGATACTGCACCATTGGATTTGGTTGTACTGGACGACGATGGTTATGATAGTTATTTTTATGATACTACATTCTATGGATTTAGTACACCAACAAGACGGCCAACTAAGTTAAACCGTAAGTATACTTTTGCTGTTACAGTAGAAGACGACACTAGTTTTAGCAAACGTGAATTTAGTATTTTTGTTGTTGGCGATGACTTCTTGCGTTCAGACAACACTATTATGAAAGCTGCTACAGGATTATTTACAGCAGACAATACATATCTACGCAAACCAGTATGGTTAACTTCAGGAAACTTAGGAGTTAAAAGAGCTGAAAACTATGTTACTATTTTCTTAGATGTATACGATCCAAACTCGTTGCTAGGAGAAATAAGTTATAATCAGCAGCCGTTTAATGATGACGGTACTCCGAGTGTACTACCACCTGGATTGGTACTTGACGGAATAACTGGAGAACTTGCAGGAACAATACCATATCAGCCAGCTGTTAATAAAGAATATAAGTTTACTATTGAAGCACTAAGACAGGATGTTGACAGCGATGATGTAGTAGAAATAAATGCCGGAGTCTATGAAGATACACTCACTGGCAACTCTCAAATAAAAATAAACAAACTTCCGATTAATAGAGACGATGGCGTTGACGATTTACTGAGTCTTATAGAAGAAAATATAGTTATTGATAATCTAAGTTATACTGTAAGAAGTGTTAATGGCGATAATTCAGAGTATGACTTATTAAATCTTAGTAGACCTTTAGAGCCAACATATAAAGCCAAACGTATTAAAACTGCATATAATAATGCTATTGGACAAGATTATATATACATACTCGACGACGGTGATAGCAGAGTTGATGCTTGGAAAAATAAAACCCTCAACTATAGTGCATCTGAAGCATATGTTTTAGTTGATAATGATAAGCAAAATATTCCTAACTCAACCGTTACACGAAAATGGCATACTATGATAAGATACACTATCGATGCTGGAGATAGTGCAGGTAACTTAGATTTAAACTATGCTATTGATGGAACAGTGGACACAGGAGACTATGTAGCTGATTTCGAAACTTGGTTAGCTACTAAAGGTATTGATACAACATACTTGTACAAGCGAGTGAGTTCAACTCCTACGCAATTAGTTTTTGACATTACACGAAACTCTATTGTTGAAAATACTATTATGAATCAAAACTTATTTCATACTGATGATAGTGTATACGGAAACTTAGAAATAACCCGTGGACAGCAGTTCTTTAAAGTGTTTTTAGACAATACTCTACAACGTACATTTAATCTATCAAATGTGTTGGACGAACGCTCAGGCCCGCAGATCACACTAGGAGTATTTAAAGACACATTGATTACTAAGAAAATCGGCGTGACAAATGTTGATACTATAAGCACTATAAAAACATTTACTGTAAATATACTTGGCGAAGTAGATAGTACAGTAACATGGGTAACAAAACCAAACTTAGGTACGATTCCTGCTAATAGAACTAGTTATTTGCAACTAGTAGCTAATACTACTCTAGCTGGTAGCAATCTAAGATACGACTTGGTTGGCGGTAAGTTACCTAATGGTTTAACACTAAAACGTGATGGAGAGATAACAGGTAAACCTAATCAGTATACAACTGGAACAACATTAGGATTAACTACTATTGATACTAGATCAACAACATTTGATAATAGTACTACAACTATTGATAGAAAATATACATTCAAAGTTCTAGTACGTGATTTGTTTGGTTATAGTAATAGTATACAAGAGTTTACACTAAATGTTACAGATACAGATGATAAAGTATACAGTAATGTGTTTATCAAGCCATATTTAAAACCAGCACAACGTACAGTTTTTAACAACTTTATCAACGATTACACAATATTTACACCAGAAAGTATATATCGTCCATACGATGAAAACTTTGGTCTTAAAAAAGATTTAACTACATTGGTGTATGCAGGCATTGAATCTAAAAAGTTGGCCAACTTTGTTGCTAGTACTGCATTAAATCATAAACGCAAACGTTTTGTATTTGGAAACTTAAAAAGTGCAGTTGCCAAAAAAGAAGGAACAAATGAAGTTTTATATGAAGTTGTGTATGTTGAAATAACAGACCCACAACAGCCAACTAAAGGTAATACAGCAGTATCAATAACATCACCTAGTGCAAATAATTTAAAAATAAACCAAGTTAAACTTGAAGTTAATGATGATCAAAGTGCTGCCGAAGCCGGAATTGATAGTTTTATTATAACAATGCGTGAAGGCGATCCAGTAAAAATAGCTGCTAATAGTGGTAGTGTTCAAGTTACAGCACGAAGTAGTGTAGTTAATGTTCCGGCACCTGGACAACTTGAGATAGTTTTAAGATCAGGATTGGTGATTGTTGTTAGAAGTAGTTCAACTACAACAACATCAAGTGGAGACCCATTTAGATTTAGACCAAAAACAAATGTACTAACAGTCGACAATGTTGGTGTAAAAACAAGTCAAACTCAGAATATAAAAAGATTTATTAGTAACATAGGAAATATGAGAAAACGTATTGCCGACATTGGTGCAAATGATAGACAGTTTTTACCTTTATGGATGAGAAGTAGTCAAACAACTACTGGACAAGAGCTTGATTATATAACAGCAATGCCTATATGTTATTGCAAACCAGGAACAAGTGCATCTATTATTGAAAACATTCAAAATGCAAACTTTGACTTTAGTCAGTTAGACTATGATATAGATAGATATATAGTTGATAGAACAGAAAATAATGAAAACCAACAGTTCATTCTGTTTAGTGATTACAAACTAAATGTATAAATACTGTTGCTAGAGAGGAAATAAAATGGCAAGTAATATTGTACCCGATACAATCGACGATACATATCCAGTCGCTGGACAGGATAATAATAGTCAAGGATTTAGAGATAACTTTAATATTATCAAAACAAACTTCACAAGTGCAAAAAGTGAAATCGAAGCCTTGCAGAATAATACTGCTAAAACAAATGCAGACAATGTATTTTTTGAAAACACTCTTTCTAGATATACCAAGCTACAGGAAACTACAACTCACGTTGGTCCTACTAATGTTAGTAGTGCTACACCGTTGAGTTTTGCTGCTGGACACTTTTATACCATAGTAGCTTCAAATGACGTTACATTAACTCTTGAAGATTGGCCTACTAATAACGAATATGCTGAAATGTTGATACAAATATACGGCGATGGTGCTGTTAATAGAACAATAACTTTTGCATCAACTTATAGTGCAGGAGCAAGTCAAATGAGAGTTGACGGAAGTACTGAGTTTGGCGGCGGCGCAGCTATTACAACAAATACAGTAGTAACTCGTAGTCACCTTGTCAAAGCATTTACATATGATAATGGAACAAATGTTTTCCTACAATATTTAGGAACATTTGCAAACGTATGATACATCCTCATCAGCCTGATTTAAGTGAGTTTACAGAAACACAACTTGAGGAAAAGTTACTCAAGTTGAATCATATGTATTTCATAACTGATAATCCTGATGTAAGACAACAGATGATTTTGTTAATAGATGGCTACAAACTGGAAATCGAATCTCGTAGAGCAGCAGCTAGAAGAAAACAAATTGAAGATCAAGAAGATAATTCACTTGACGATTTAATCAACGTATCGTAAAATACATATATGCTTATGAAAACAGACAATCTCGGTATCCCACGATTTACAAACAAAGACTTAGTTGATATGATCTATAGTGGTCATGTTGACAAGTGTCATGTTGTATTATGCGATCCTAGTGATGATATTGAAAAGTTTAACGCAGCAATGCGCGAACAATACCTGCCCGAGCTTAAACAATATATTCCTCTAGATGTAGATCAAAAGACATTTGACGGTGCGTTACAGAGTGAATGGTTTATGCCTGACGAATACAAAGACATTAACGTATATGAATACGTATTAGGCAAAGCAGAAACACCCTGTCCACAGCATGTACAAGATCGTATATGGGAAGAACTTAGAGCATATCAAGTACGTGGTATGTTTCCGTTATTGCAGTATATGATCTATCTTGTAGACTACATGCGTGAGAATGATATCGTATGGGGTGTAGGACGTGGATCTAGTGTTGCTAGTTATGTGTTGTATTTGATTGGCGTACACAGAATTAACTCAATCCAATATGACCTAGACTGGCGAGAGTTCTTGAGATAAGTAAGTATATAATTAGGAGGTATATGTAATGCCAATGAAACAAACAGGCCGTAAGGTCTACAAAAGTATGCAAGGAAAGCAAATTGATATGGATTTGCTGCGACAAAGAAACGAACTAACTCCAGCTGTTGGTAATGCCAAAGTAAATGCTCGCGGTGACGAAATTGGAGCGGGCGGTAAAATTGTTCGTAAAAAAGAAGAGGTTCTTAAAGATTACTATGCAGCTAGTCAAAGTGTTGTAGATGAGCATGCTGTAAAAAAAACTAAAGAATCTACAGATCCTACTCCTGCAGAATTAGCAGAGTGGGAAGAAGACGATGACGGAAATTTTGTAAAAAAAGGTGAATAATGGCTTTAAATCTAAATGCTATCAAAGGTGAGCTTAGAGCAATTGGCAATCGGGTGCTTGTATCGGACATGTACTTCGGTGAACAAAAAACCTCTAGCGGCTTAATTATTGGAGACGATAACGGATCTACTAGAGGAATCTATCCACGTTGGGGTAGAGTATACGATAAGGGTCCGGATAATAAAGACGAATATAATATTGGTGATTGGATCCTAGTAGAACACGGGCGTTGGACTCGTGGCGTAAATTTAGAAAACGATAATGGAGCACTAGAAGTGCGAATGGTAGAAGCAGAAAGCGTATTAGCATATTCAAATGAAAAACCAGCAGGAGTTTCAATTGGTGCAGAATACACCGACGGCGCTCATGCAACTGTAGATCCTAGTGCATTTGTAAATTCAGCAGGAGCACTAAGACAATGACAAACCCATTTGAAGATATTGAACGCTTTGGCACAGCATGTGACCAACCAGCTAGTGAAGCAAATTACAAAATGTATCTAAGCCTTATCGACGAAGAAGTAAGTGAACTTGTAGAGGCAGTTGCAGCAGATGACAAAGTCGAACAGCTCGACGCACTAGTTGATATCTTAGTTGTTACTATGGGTGCTATTCGTGCTGCGGGTTGGGACGGAGAAGCAGCTTGGAAAGAAGTAATGGATACAAACTTTGCAAAGATTGATCCAGATACAGGCAAAGTTCGCAAACGTGAAGATGGCAAGGTACTAAAGCCAGAAGGTTGGAAGGCTCCAGAACTTGCCCAGTTTATAGGAGACTAATATGAATACAATTACTGAAGCTCGTACACAGTACGACGAATACTTGCGTCAGTTTATGTTGGCGCTTTATAACTATACAGCACTAGGCTTAGGTATTACTGGAGTTGTTGCATACTTTACATATGCAAGCGGACTAATGTTTGCTATGGGAGGTTTGATGTGGGTGTTTGTTTTTGCACCCTTAGGAATGATACTTTATTGGAGTTTTGCAGGACGCAATTGGTCTTTTGAAACTATGCGAATGTTTTATTGGGTATTTACGGCTGTAATGGGCGTAAGTATGAGTACAATCTTTGCTATGTATACCGCTACAAGTATTGCGCAAGTATTCTTTATAACTTCTGCAACATTTGCAAGTGCTAGTCTAATTGGATATACAACAAAGCGTGATTTAAGCGGACTGGGATCATTCCTAATGATCGGACTAATCGGTATTATTATTGCAATGGTAGTAAACATTTTTTTACAAAGTAGTGCTATGCAGTTTGTTATTAGTATTCTTGGTGTATTAATCTTTACAGGATTAACAGCATACGACACACAAAATGCTAAAACAACATTCCTTAGCGGACGTTTAAACACAGACGAACTTGCTAAATTTGCGATTAGCACGTCACTGAGTTTATATCTAAACTTTATAAACATGTTCCAAATGTTGCTTAGCCTTTTAGGCGATCGAGAATAAAAAACACTTGACTCCTATTAGTTTATGCGTTATACTATGTATAAATTGATAGGAGTTTTCTTTTGACTACACATGCAACAATCGACTTAGAAACTATCGATACACGCCCGCAGGCAACTGTACTTAGTTTAGGTGCTGTAAAGTTTAATCCATTAGACGACAGTGAACCACATTCAGAAATGTATTTTAAAATCTGCATTGACGACCAAGATCGTTTGGGACGCACATCAAGTGATGATACTATTGCTTGGTGGGCAAAACAAGATCCTAAGATCATGGAAGAAGCGTTTGACCAAGAAGGTGCGATTACTGTAGACGAAGCA
>Ga0209037_1000569_pt1 | contig 11326 bp, 10 predicted proteins | sample SaaInl25SG_5_DNA_FD_188225 | JGI IMG/M metagenome (GOLD analysis project Ga0209037, IMG submission 188225) | Marine microbial communities from expanding oxygen minimum zones in the Saanich Inlet - ESP_125SG_5_DNA (SPAdes) (version 2) | ecosystem: Environmental > Aquatic > Marine > Intertidal...
GGAATCGTGTGCCATAGCCGGCCACAGGGAAGAGGCATTTATGAATCATCAAGCGTCCTATGTCATGAACTTGTCACTTAAACGTCACAAAGATACCAGATTCAATGTGACAAATCGGTGTCAAATTACACCGATGCCCTCTAAAGTAATTGATGTAGCACCGATTGGAGACCAACATGTGGGACGAACGCTACCAAACTCCTGAATACATCTTCGGCGATCAACCCTGCCAATGGTTAATCATGAATCAGCATCGACTACCCAAGGCTGGAAGTGCAATCGCGCTCGGCGATGGCGAAGGACGAAATGGTGTGTTTCTCGCAGAGGTTGGCCTTCAAGTCACGTCTGTCGATTTGTCCGAGGTTGGTCTCAGTAAAGCACGTGATTTAGCGTCAACGCGTGGTGTTGCCATTGAAACGGTCAAGGCAGATCTTGAGCACTACACCATGACTCCAGAGAGCCAAGATCTGATCGTATCGATTTACTGCCATTTACCAGAGACCATTCGACGGATCGTGCATAAACGCGCAGAACTCGCCTTGAAACCCGGTGGTTTATTTATCTTAGAAGCATTTCATCATTCACAATTGAAGTATCAATCAGGGGGTCCAAAAACCACCGATCTGCTTTATGATTTAGAGGCGTTGACGGGTGACTTCCAATCGCTTCAAATCTTGGAGGCATTGGATGGTTTATGTTCTCTCGATGAGGGTGCTAGACACTCAGGGCTCGGCCATATCGTACGATTGGTCTTACAAAAACCGACACAGTGAGGTCTCCCATGCGGCTTTTTTTCATTGCAGCCATTCTTTCAAGCCAAGCGTTCGCAGAAGACTATGTACCCGATGCGGAAAACGGCGCGTTTCTCCATGGTGATCATTGCATCGACTGCCATATGGTCGACAATCACGAGGCTCTCTATACTCGCGAAAACCGCATTGTGAACGAGCGAATTCGCTTAAATGGACAGGTCAGCGCCTGCGTCCAGGTACTCGATCTCGGCTGGTTCCCCGATGAGGAAAAAGATGTGTCTGAATTTTTAAACCAGGAATACTACAAATTCTGATCAGCGCATTGATGATGGCGACATCGATTCCATTGGTTGCCAATCCATAGCCTCGTTAGAACGCAGCACATTGTCTGACGGTTTTATCGTCTTTCAGGAAAGACAGGTTGGAACATCGCAACGATACCCCTTAAGCGTATGCGGCGCCTAAGCGTCCCCAAGCTTTGCTAACGCCTTTTCAGCTGAGTGATCCAAGCCATCCGCCTTATTACAAAGAGCATCGCGTCAGATCGGACAGATGCTTCAACAGGCTCAGATTCAGCCAGAATACGTCCAAAAAAGACTAAATCTGCGGTCTACGTCAGCTACGATTTACCGCGTTACGCAAACCTCAACGTTTTCTGAAGGAAAAAGCATTCAAAGAGATCCTATCTGTCTGATGAGATGGCTTCTAACAAAGGATCTTTGTCACTACTGATCACACCATCTGAGTCGCAAGAGGAGTGATCGACGTTTCCGGTGTACAATGTCGCTTAAATGCATACGCCCAACGATCAAGCTCAACAGATGAGACTCCATTGATGAATACTCTCGTTCCCGTTTTACTCGCAGGTGGCTCCGGAACTCGCCTATGGCCAACATCCCGCAAAAGCTATCCTAAACAATTTGTTGATCTCACGCTTTCTGGCGACTCATTTTTACAGTCAACTCTAAAACGTTCGACGGTCATGGCAGACGCTAGCCCTTGGATCATTGTCACTGGTGAAGACTATCGATTTTTGGTCGCCCAACAAGCACGAGAAGTCAGCGCCAACGTGGGGTCAATCCTATTAGAGCCAGCCGCCCGGAATACAGCTCCAGCCATTGCCCTGGCAGCATTTGAGGCCATCACGCTGTATGACTCGCCGAAACTGTTGGTACAAACCGCAGATCATTTCATCAAAGACTTAGACATGTTCGGAAGCGTGATCGGCAAAGCCTTTGCATCCGAAGCATCTTTTGTGTTGTTTGGAGTCAAGCCAACAAGACCAGAGACAGGTTATGGATACATTGAATGTGGCGACGCCAGAGGCAACGAATTTTTAGTTTCATCGTTTCAAGAGAAACCCGATGTCAAAGTAGCCGAAAGCTTCTTAAGGACTGGTAATTTCCTCTGGAATAGTGGCATGTTTATGCTCGATGCCAATGCCTATCTTGAGGCGCTGCAGACGTTTGAGCCCACAATCTATCAAGCATGCAAACAAGCGTTTGACAACGCGTCTCGCGATCTGGATTTCAAACGCATGGATGCAAAAGTGTTCGCTGAGTCCCCTTCGATTTCCATCGACTATGCCGTTCTGGAACGGGTTCAAAACTTATGTGTCATTCCTTATCACGGCGACTGGTCAGATATTGGTGCGTGGGACTCCGTCGCTGAACTTTCGACCAGAGACGCCAATGGCAATAGCATTCAGGGTGACGGCATGTTAATTGATAGCAAAAATACCTTCATTCGGTCTGAGTCTCGCTTAGTTACTGGTATTGGCCTCGATCACTTGGTGGTGGTTGAGACGCGCGATGCAATCTTAGTTGCCGATTCCTCAAAAGCCCAGGATGTGAAAACGCTGGTTGATGCGATTAAGTCAAACAGACGGAAAGAGGCAACAGAGCATCAAAAAATATATCGGCCGTGGGGCTCATACGAAACTCTCGTCTTAGGTGATCGGTTCCAAGTGAAACAGATTGTCATGAACCCAGGAGCTAGTCTGTCACTGCAAATGCACCATCATCGAGCCGAGCATTGGGTCGTAGTGTCAGGGACGGCTGAGGTTCAAGTCGACGACACAATCCAGATGCTTACGGAAGATCAATCTGTGTATATTCCGATTGGTTCAAAGCACCGCCTCGCTAATCTTGGCAAACTGCCTCTGATATTGATAGAAGTTCAATCTGGAGGTTATTTGGGTGAAGACGACATCACCCGATTCGACGATGTTTATGGTCGTAAGTGACTCATCGGATTAGCCTAAGAAACGAGTTCACTTAAACCAAGCGACTGTTTCCAGTCACTGAATCAATCCGGTCCTTAGCAGTAAGCGCCGCTCAACTTCTGGGTGCAGCATCAAGTAAGCAAAGCCCAAAAACGCAACACAGTAGCAACCGAATCCAATCAAAGGGTTGACCATAAAAGTCACCGTTATTCCAGCAGCGTTAACAATGATCGATCCAACCAGGATCAATGCCAAAGCAATGGAAGGCCGTACGCCTTGATCCACCAGCAGGTGGTGAAGGTGATTTCGATCTGAACGGAATGGCGAGAAGCCGTTTTTAAGTCGGCGAGCAATAACAACTACGGTATCGAAAACCGGCAGCGTTACGCACCAAAGCGCCGCTATTGGCTCAACCAAATTAATCGGCTCTTGAGTGTAATAGATCAAGAGCCAAGACATAGTAAACCCAAGAAGAAGTGAACCGGAATCACCTAAGAAAACGCGCTTGAGTGGTGTTAATGACATATTTACCAACCAGAAGGCAAATACTGCAGAAAATAACAATGATAGCCACTCCATCTGGTACACATCCCCAATAATCCATACTTGAATGGCTGCTAAACTCGCGATACCAATCAGTAAATGACCTGCCGCTAGACCATCGATACCATCAACCATATTAAATCCGTTTGTCAGACCGACCACCGCAAACATCGTTAAACAAATCCCAATCACACCCAACGACCCATCACCAACAAATCCAAGCCCCAGAGACTGAATCGAAAGACCGGATCCAAAGATCATCAGAGCCGCGCTAAAACACTGGACTCCGATACGTATTTTCACACCAAGACCAAAGGCGTCATCAAGAAGTCCTATAATCACCAAGAAAGTCACGGAAAACATAAACCAACCGGCCTTAAGAGGCGGAGCAACAAGAACAAACCCGGCCAGCAAGATCAAATAAATAGCTAACCCGCCAACCATAGGAACAGGCGATGCATGGTTTTTACGAAGATCAGGACGATCAATTAAACGGAGGCGATCGGCAAAAGGCGTCAGGACAAGGATCAGCAGAACTGCGCCTACCCCAGCTAGGGCGGTTACCTTCAGGAAATTAAATAGCAAGTCCATACAGCTCTCGCTTAATAATCGGAACGGCATTAGGATACCAGAACGGTCGTTCGAGTTAATAACCTAACCACTACTTGACGTTTGTAGGGCATCCGGGCTGAATCGACCCCACTTAGGGTGATATCTAAAGCATCACCCTGAAAAGGGGAATAAAACAAGGTAATCCAAATCAAGAAATGATCTAGTCATGATATCCAAAAGTCAGGTGTTCAAGGAGTTGAAAATAACTCTAATCAAGTCTCATGTGACTGATTTGATGTAATGCTTAGGTCGATCAGTTGATAGTTTCGCGGTCAAGAGAGAGAGCATTACCAATAATGCATGCTTTTCACCGTAATCTTTTATCGTTGAGTTAAACAGCGCAGAAACGAATATAACAACCCCCAAGCCGATCAATGCATCACCAAGCCAGCCGGACTGTCGCCTCAAAACAAATCCCGAATAAGCAATCGCTACTATAAATCCAAAGAATAATAGTAGCGCGGGAATACCACCAACCATGAGCATATTCATAAACTCACTGTGCACATTGTCAGTCAAAAGCCTGACCTCCCCAGTCTCTGCTCTCGATTGCAGAGTCCTTGTGACATCTCCAACCCCCACTCCAGTTAGTGGATAATCAAGGCCAACATCGATTGCGTTGCGATAAAATTCAAGTCGATATCCGACAGACGAATGATAATCATCACTCACAACCATCCTCTCCACATTCCCCAAAGTTTGATTCACTCGATCATGAAACCGATCAAACGCGAGATAGGACGCACCGAATAAAATGACAGCAAAAGCTACGGCTAAAAACAGTCTTACTCTTGAAAAGGTCAACACCGCAAAAATCAGACAGACAAACACGACCTGCAGATAGCCGGTGCGGCCAGTCTCAACATTCAAGACGTTGTAAACAACTAACAGAGCAACAATAGCAAATAACCCTCGGATTACCCCAGTAGTCTCTCGAGCAATCAATAAGCAGGCCAACAAGAAACTCGACATAATGAACCCATGATAAATACGGTTTGCGAGACTGAACTGAGCTCCCTCAATTTTCCACCAACCAAACCCCAACCCATAAGAGGTGATAAGCGCAATAAAAGCACCCAACATCGCGGCTCCGAATGTCCAACGCTGTGTTTGCTCATTCAGAGTGAGTACCGCACTTAACACCGGCAAAATGAAATAAATTCGGTACTCACTCAGATAGCTGAGACTCTCTGAAAGAGACGTATCTGACCAAACCACAGAAAGCAAAAGCCATCCAAAAAGAGCCAGGGCAACTATTTCGAACCGGTTCAATTCAACAGAGCGAATTCGGTAAAAGAAGATCGGCAGCGCAAATAGAAACGCCAATGTTGAAAACGTTCCGGAGAATCCTGTTGGGAACCAGCATGAAAACATGACGAACGAAAACGAAATAAAATTAAAGGCAAATGCACGCTCTGAGTAACGTAGCCAAGTTGGCATCGTTGCTAAAGTCATAGCGTGATCCCCTTCAATTGCGGATAAATCATCTCAACATGTTGTACCACCAGATCGCCCCAACTCCACTTGATCTCTGGTTCTCGTACGTTGTCTTGAATTAGCTCCGCTGTCGCTTCACACCAATCCGCTACAGGAGCGCTGACATCAAGAATTTCTGTTGCTGAAAATTTAAGGTCTGCCGCCCCAACCTCTGATGACATGACTACCGGAATCCCGTGACTCCGCGCTTCAGCAACAACCATACCGAATGGCTCTTTACGTGCTGGATGAAGCAGTACGTCGAAATCAGACCAAGGGATTGAGGACGACCAGCCTTGAAAACTGATCCATTCAAGCGCGCGCATTGAGCGCGGGAGATCAGTCCGATCGACACCAAAGACAGTCAGAGAGGCGGTCCCGTAGGACCTTTGAAATTCGTCAACAACATCGACAGCAATATCGAAACCTTTCCGTTTCCACTCTTTGCCTACAAATAGAAAGTTCAGTGAAGTCGACGGCTCCCTAATGAACAAGCTAGAGCTCCGAGCGGCTTGAGTAACTCCTGGCCAAGCCAGTAACATCTTTTTACTCTCGATTTCAGGGTATCGATTTGTCAGTTGCTGTTGAACCTGACTGGAAACTGGCAAAATCATTTGTACGTTTGGGCCGAGAAGCTCGTTTAGTTCCATCTGCTGCCAAGCGATGAATCGCTTGTTAAAGCGTGAAAGCCATCCAAGACCTCTGGGTGGTTCAATCGACGGTCCGTGGAAGGTTGTCACTTGATGACAGACAGAGCGCTCGTGGCTATGAACCAGCACCGTTTGACCGCGAAATATGTCTCGGATCTTTTGGTCGACGAGTGCACGAAAGGTCATCATCGATTTCCAACGAGGCCTTACGGAGGAAGTCTCAACCTGAACGATGCGAATGCTCGCCTCCGGTGACTCGCAGACTTGCTCACAAACGACTGCCACCTGAATGTTCTGATCAACTAACCCATGCACCAGGTGCCATACATAGCTTTCCATGCCCCCCACCCGACCGAAGCGTCTAACGATGTGAATGACTGGCAAACTCACTAATCCAATGACCGGTAATGCTTTTTGCTGATTTCAATGCCCAGCTTTTCTTCGAGCCAAAATCTCAGTCGATTTCGACGGTCTCGCCACGAAAGTCGATAGTTGGGGTCCTGGATAAAAGCGCGCTCGGCTGCAGATGCGATCCAGTCTTCCATTAGTTCTGGATGACTCCCTGTAAATGGTCTCAACTCGGCAATATCGATACTCCCGTAGCTCTGGAATTCTTTATGAGAACTACCCCAATACTTCCCGACTTGATTGAGTTTTTCAGACATTTTGGAGACGCTACGGCAGTGTCCATAATGATAAATATTGCCGCCGGCATGTTTCGCCCTCGGATATCGCCCTTTCTTATTTCGATCCATGACCACCCAAAAGAGGCCATCTGGAGCAATCGTTCGGATTGAGTTTCGAATAATTCGTGGCGCTCGCCGATACCCCGCAATTCCAACCTGCTCTGGAGTCCCGTAGAAATGAAGGAAATCAAAATAGAGCGCTTCCACTTCAAGATCTGAGAGATTGTCTTGCATAGTTTGACGAATCTGACCGACTTCCGCTTCATGCAGCACTTCGTCACCCTCGAGATAAAATGCCCAATCACCAGAACAGTTGTACTGCGCGATCATTTTCTGCTGACCGTAAACAAATCCTCGATCCTGCATGGACTCATTCCATTGCGAATCGACCATCCGAATCTTCTTGCCCCCGATTGCCGCAACGCGCGCACGGGTTTCATCTTGACTCTCTCCAACCACGCAAATGAACTCATCCACAATAGGAAGAATCGAACGGATACTTTCTTCAAAGGGGTACCCGTTAATGACCGCGTTGCGTAAGAATGTGAACCCAGACACTTTCATGGATGCAGAATACTTGAATTGGCGATTACACGATCTCGGTTGGTCAACGTCTCCTGAAAACGCTGATGATTTATTGAAAGCCGATCACGAGAGCTCTCATCATGATGCAGATGTGCCACACACGCTCCCAGTCTCCCTGAACGAATTTTTATTCCTGAGTGTAATAAACGAACCACAAAGTCACTATCTTCAAGACCCCAACCGATAAAGCTCTCATCAAATCCGGCGACTCGAATCGTATCCTTTCTATGCAAAGATAGGTTGCAGGTACGGACGCTTTTCCATCGAGTTGACCCAAGGTAACGAAAAGGGCCGAGCGGCCACCTCATAAACTTCCAGTTCCCGAAGACTGAAGATACCGACACATCCTTGTTTAAAATTGAGAGCGTCTCATCCCGTGTCAAAAGATATCGCCCACCAGCAAGAAGATACCCAGGTTGTGCTAATTTGACGTGCGTCTCGATAAACGTAGGCGGCATAAGGCAGTCTCCATCCACAAAAATCAAGAGATCTGATTGCGACTTCAGGATCCCTAAGTTGCGGGTCATTGAGGCTCGGAACTGTCGATCTGAAACCCACGCAAGACGAACCGGGACACTATCCAGCCAAGAAGCAACCACGGGTCTAGTCGTTGTTGTGGAGCCATCATCACAAACAATCACTTCATCAGGTAATCGTGTTTGAGAAGCCACACTCTCAAGAACTACATTGAGTGCGTCGGGGCGATTGTAGGTCGTAATCAAAAGGGCGACTTTCACAGATAACGTCAACCATAGTTAAAACACTTCTAGAATACAGAATAGAACGAACAAGTTCTAAACATTCAATACCAAAGAACGGAATTTGTTGAGTCCTGCCAGACCTCAGACGCAACTCAAAATCCTTGACGCGGTATTACATTAGGCTTAAGTCTGATCTCCTTGATTTGTCGACCACATAGTTAGATCGATAATCAAGCACCGTTTAATCGATGCACGATCAGAAATCCAAGCCATATTTTGACTTAGAAGTCGTAAGCATGTAACGGGCTGGTCTTTGATAGCCAGGACCAATTGTTCGCTAGGCAACATTACAATGTCGCCAACCCAATGAAGAAAAACGCTTTTTGCCGCTACCAATTGAACGAACGGTCAACGATAATATTCACGATTTGATTGAGCATGATGCGTATCAACGCGTTTTCCCTGATTCAATATTTGCAATTTTAGGTTTTGAGAGCTATGAGAGGAATTAGAGAACTAATGATCATTACAGGCGCTCTTTGCGCGTCAAGTTACTCTTGGTCAATTGATCGAGATGTTGATGCTGTTTGCGCCAGATACCTGAATCCAAGCTTTTTTGACAAGTGGTTCGGGACGCTTGACCCAACCGAGTCAGCGCGTGAGTTCGATTGGTGCGTGAACGAGAAATCTAGATCTACCATTATTACGGTTGATTTAGTATATCGCGATGGAAAAATAGATGATTCCAAATTTAGAAAGTCGAGAGAAGAGATGACGGAAGCCAACGAGGTGAGATTGTGGAAGAATTCAACATCACAGGACAATGGCACACAGACTGCTTCTTCGATGGCTTCCTTTAGAATCAAGGGACGTCAAGAAGAAAATCTAGGAAAGCAGGAAAAATTAAACAGCCTTAACGGGTTCACAACGATTTCAGAATAAAAAAACCCCAGCGGAGCTGGGGTTTTTCAGTAGCTTAGTAGCTCTTATTAGAACTTCAACGTTAAGCCAACAGCAGTCGTATCCGCATCAGCGTCACGATCATCAGACGTGTTTTCGATGAATGCAGTTACACCGCCGCCCATTGAATAATGAACACCTACTGCAGTCACGTCGGCTGTAACCGCGTCAGCTGTAGTGTCTTCTGCTTGCGCCATGGCAAAAGTCAAATCACCCATGCTATATGTGAGACCCACTTGTTGCTCTTCAACGTCACCAGCGTCGTCGTCCATACGCTCAATATGAACCGCCAATCCACCAAACGTAGCTGAGCCACCCGTGTAAGTGATCTTTGATCCATCTTCATTGTTGTTCTGAGCGTAAGCTACTGACACAGGACCTGTCTTGTACTGGAGTGCAACACCTGTATGCTCTTCGCCGTCTTCATTAGCATCAGTACCGTATGAAACGTAGACGCTCAGGCCTGGAATCATAGATGGAAGATCCCAACCGATAGCTGCATCCGGAGCACTTGTTGCAACACCTGTAACCAACGCGTAGTCGTTACGGTCATCGAACTTATCCGCAGCTGATGAAGTATCACCCATATCGATTTTTCCGAAAGGACCACCGACCGTCAATGAATTCGAACCATCATCAGTAGCCTCATCTGTGATATTGATATCAGCTGATACTGAAAGGCCGTTAGCCGTCTCAGTCGAAGCTTTGATGTTGAAATCGCCGTCGATAGCAGTGGTCATCGTGCCGTTAGAGTCTGTTATCGAGAACTCTTGGTCACCCGTGATAGTAATGTCAGCAGCGAATGCTGGCGCTACGAATGCGGCAGCAACTGCAGCAGCAATAATTTTTTTCATTTGAGATTCCCTCATTAAATAAAATTGTAAAGGTTACTTAAGTATCCTCTTTTACCCGCTTAAATTCATTGCGGGGACAGGCAAGCTAGACCTGCCAAGGTGAGTCATAAACCTACAACCCGAGGGAGATGGTAACTAAAGAAAGGAATACAGACAACTAGAGCGGCTCTTTAAAGACGTCTTCGATCTGAATTATTTTCGGTCTTGTCAGGAAAATTGCTTGGGAACAAAAGAGGCCTGGATCAATTCCAAGCCTGAGCAAAGCATCCTCGAACGCAATAAAAATCTGAAAATCAATAAATAAATTTTTATAAAACAATATGTTATCTTGAATTTCAGTCGCAAATCAATCGTTCTATAACCACCTTTTCTTTTGGTCAAAACCACTTCTGGCATTTCACAAGACGATTCCAAAGTGCCAAATGCACCGCCAACGCCATTTAAAAAACTTGAGGCGCATTAGACTAATGTCGTATAAAAATCAGGGAACTTTTCAGGAAAAAGGTAATAATTGCCTATGAATTGCAGATCTAGGGACGGTCATCGACCTCTTGGTCTGCTGTGATAATGATCAAATCCTCACGAGAAATGTTCATCGTTAAAAGAACCACTGTCACAACAAAGATTGACGAATAGGTTCCCACTACCACACCAATAGTCAACGCAAGCGCAAAGTTATGAATCAGTTCGCCACCCAAAAATAAAAGCGCGAGCAATACCAAAAGCGTTGTCGATGATGTGGCGACTGTTCGACTGAGTGTTTGGTTAATTGAATCATTCATCACTTTTAAAGGGTCATTTGTCCGCATGATTCGAAAGTTCTCACGAATACGGTCGGAGACAACGATCGAGTCGTTCAGTGAGTAACCAATCACCGCGAGTACAGCTGCCAATACTGTTAAATCAAAATCAAGACCAAAGAGCGCGAAGATGCCCAAGACAATCAGGACATCGTGGACTAATGCGACCACCGCACCAACTGAAAATTTGAATTGGAACCGAAATGCGACGTACAACATGACGATACCAAGCGCGAGTAACAGACCAAGCCCGCCCTGCTCTCTCAGTTCTTCACCGACAGCTGAGCCGACAAACTCAGAACGTAACAGTTCCACTTGGAAACCAGCTGCCTGTAGAGCTGAAAATACGTCATCACCTGCCTTCGGTGCATTGTCTTGGGCAAGTCGGATCACTACATCAGTCGGCGCCCCAAAGGCTTGGACAACCGCATCTGGGAATCCAGAATTCACTAAGGTCTCACGAACTGACTCGAGTGCGGGAGC
>Ga0209037_1000582_pt1 | contig 11243 bp, 10 predicted proteins | sample SaaInl25SG_5_DNA_FD_188225 | JGI IMG/M metagenome (GOLD analysis project Ga0209037, IMG submission 188225) | Marine microbial communities from expanding oxygen minimum zones in the Saanich Inlet - ESP_125SG_5_DNA (SPAdes) (version 2) | ecosystem: Environmental > Aquatic > Marine > Intertidal...
CCCGTGGAGCGTGTGGCTTCTCAGTACCACTACCTCGTGTCGGTGCTCGAGCAGGAGTTGGATGAGCCGGGAAAGGGATTGAACATCTTGTCGAAGCTGATGAAGACATTTCCAGAATTCGTTCGCAATCCGAAAGTGCAGAACATCATGAGTCGGTATTTTGGGATCGCAGATTTGGATGCGCACATGGATTTTGTTGGCGTTTTGGAGCATCGTGAGGAGGACCTCAATCGTTTGGCCCAAATCCTGGACTGGCCTCACTTCCAAGACCACCAACACAATCGCACCGAAGGCCGTCCGGTGCCCACGCCCGCAGAAGTTGACCTCATCCGCGCCCAAAACCAGGACGACATTCGCCTCTATGACCAGGTTCTCGAATGGCGAGAAAAAGGACGTTACCTCCCATGAAGCCGCCGCAGAAATACCTCTTGTTTCACCTTCCCAAGACAGGAGGGACGACCATCTACAAAGCGTTCAAGCAATGGGTGGGGCCGGCGCGATTCGAGACTTACCGGAGAAAGTTTTTGCCAGAAGCCTTGAATGGCATCAGACCTGAAACACTCGCAATCAATGGGCACTTCGATTACACAGATCTGCCGTCGAGGTTGGATTTGGAAGAATGGCGCATGATTGTGTGGTTGCGTCACCCCGTTGATCGGGTCGTTTCGAATTATTACCATTTCATCCGCAGCCTCCAGAATCCGCAGCCTGAGGCTCGGGATGTCGCGAAACAAAATGCGCACCGCCTCCACGAAACCCTGCTTGAGTATTGTGGCCGTGATGGGAACAAAAACCGAATGTCTTCGCGTCTTCGCGGAGCGAAATTCGAAGATTTCTATTTCATCGGCCAGCAAGAGCGGCTCGAGGATGACTTGAAAAAACTTGCAGCACGCATCGGCATGCCGGCGAAAGAAAAGGTGCCGTACAGCAACACCGGCGAATACACGAGGCCGAGTGCGGAAGTCCTGGCCCAGTTGCACGAGTGGAACCAAGAAGACCTGGCGATGTGGGAGGAATGGACGCTGCGAATAAAAGAACAACAGCGGTCATGAGGAGAACGTCTCCCCGACCATTCGAGAAAGTTCTCCTTCACGTCGGACTGCCCAAAACTGGCACGACGTCCATTCAACAGAGCCTTCTCGTCAACCGAAACACGCTCGAAGCGGAAGGGGTTCTCGTCCCACGATTTGAGGAAGCTGGGGCTGAATTCGGAACGACAAACGCCTCCCTGTTTTTGAACGCGGTCCTCGGGGCCCCCATGAGTGAGAAACGCAAACTTGTCTATGAACGCAACCTTGCGACGTTTCAGCGAACAATCAACAGCCGACCTTATGATGTAGAAACATTGGTTTTGTCAGGTGAGGCCATATCCATGTGGTCCGAAGAGGAGTTGCGTAGGTTTTGGGAATGGGGTCATGCCGCGCAATGGTGGAATGAGCAGACGGAGTTCAAGTTGCTCTATGTGGCTCGAAATTTTGTGGAGTGGTTTCGGAAAATTGCCGAGCAGCGCGTCCTCAACGCACCGAAGGTGGATGACCTCATGCAATTGCGAGTGCACATGCGCCATCAGGTATTGACCTTCAAGTCCAGTGCTGAGGCTGTGTTTGGCGAGGAGTGCATGGCCTTCGGGTCTTTTGAAAGTTGGTGCGCGAGCGAAGGTGGATTGTTGCAACGGTTTTCGGAATGGTTGGGTGCATCGCTGCCCCAACGCGACTTTGCGGCCAACCCGAGTCGGAGCTATGAAGTGCTCAGACTCCTTCGCGCCTTGGGACCAGAGTGGCCCAATCGTTCCATTTTTGCCAACCAACTCCGGCATCTTCCGGCATTGAAACCGGCATGGCGTGCTGATGAGGCGGACGATATGGTCCGTTTCTGGCAACCCGTGGCAGAACAATGGACCGCATTGACGGGGTGTGAGGTGTTGTCCAATTTGTCCTCAACCTTGGATTTGTCGTCGCCACAACTTTGGTCCGCATCGTTTTTGGACACGCTCGAGGCCTGCGTCGCTGCCCGTCGGAATTGGCGCATGCGGCGCCCCGAGTTGCAACGTGCTTTTGAACAAATGGTGCACGAGGAGGGCGAACATTGGGCGCCGGAGACCTTTGAACGGGTTCAGGCGTTCGTGCGGCGGTTGGAGGAGAATTCGTAACCAAATCGTTCAAAATCGCACATGTAGATTGTTTCGATCCACCTTCGCGCCTCTGCGGATAACCCCTCGATGGGTGCGCTGGAAAGCGCGTCGGATACGTCCTCTATGCGTTGAACCTTCAAGTGCGGCGCCTCCGCAAATTCGCCATTCACTCCGAAAGCCCATTCTGACTGCGGGCGCAGGAACGGCGGAATGGGCCTCACGAGCCAGCGCGCCTCATGAAGGATTTCCAATGCCACGCTGAGGTCCGTGGTCTTTGCCCAATTCAAGATGCGTTCGCGCAACAGGCCGACGCGCGTGACGGGGTGACAGACCCACACGTTTTTCTGAAGTTGTTGCCAAATTTCTGCGGTAGAGGTTTGAAAATGTTGATGCATGGGCACATGCGGAGGCATCTGACCTTGGAAAGGCCATGGTGTGCCCGGGGCACGCACTGAACAGGCATTTTGACCTCTGGCTTTCGCGCCTTTGTTCCCGGCGAGTTGTCGCCGAATCACTTCTCGAGCAATGGGATGATGATCGACAATACCGAACGGATACCCGAAGGTATCGAAGTCCTCCTCATACAGCGCCACCATCATGGACTTCATCTCAGGCGAATACAAATCCAAGGTGTCCTCAATGTTGAGGGTTTTTGTTTGGTTGAGGTGCGGCAAGTCAATCGGGCCGATGAGCAGCTGTTCCGACAGGGCTTGGATGTCTTGGTACAGGGATTCCTGATGGCCGATGAAGGAGAGTTTGATTTGGCCCAAATCGTCCCGCAACCAGTCCACCTGCGGCAACCCCAACGGAAGGTCAGCAGGCCAACCCACGAGGTTGCGTTCCATCACCTGGCGCACAAAGGCTTGGAAGTCGAGGTCAACAGTCGTGTGATTGTTCTCCCGCTTCAGGTATCGAAACAGCGATGCCAAACGCGTCCAAGGATTCCGCACAAAGCTGAATTTGAACGATTTGTCCCAGGCTGGTCGGCCCACTGACCGGATGATGTGCCGGACCGTGTAGTGCTTGAGTGTTCGATGGTTGTCCAGGTCCTCAAAAGGCAAAGTGTGGCGGAGGCTTGTGCCACCGGTCTTCTTGATGTGCACAAAAATGACATCTTCACGGTCTTTGAGGTGAAAGCTGTGCGGGGCTGTTGAGCGACCGATTCTTGGGTGCTTCATGGGGTGGGTCAGGGGTACAAGGGGTAGCCAAATCGCTCGAAGTCTTCTTCGAACATTTCTCGCACCAGGTCGCGCATCGCTGGCGTGTACCCGCCATCGAATCCTTCGGGGACAGCACTTGGGTTGGCGTGAGGAAAAGCCTTGAGTGTTTTGAGATGATGAGCTTGCGCGAAGCCAGTGAGTTCGGATTCGAGGTGTTCGAATCGCAAAATGTGCACGTTGGGCAAAAACGTGCCGCTTGCCTGAAGATAGTGGGCTTGTGGTCGCCGATGGAGGGACTGAATCGGACGTTCCACCAGCTTCAAAAGCCATTGGTCAAAGGGGATTCTCTCTTTTCCGGCAGCCGCACGTTTCCTCATGCGATATTTCCAGTAGGATTGCATGCGGTCAAAAGGTTCACGCACCACAGTGAAAAACCGGAACTCGGAGAATCTTTGCGGCGACACCGTCGCTTGGATATCCTGGCCAGTCATGTGTTTTTTGCCCTCTGCTTTCTTCACGTTGGGCATCTTCAAATAACGCCGAACACTCGTGCCTCCCGTTTTTGTGATGTGGATGAAAGCCCACTCTGTGTCGGGCACAAGAAAGGTGTGCGGATTGTCCTCCATGTTCCCGTCAATGTTGAGGCGTTGCTCGTTCATGTTCCTGCAAAATACGCATTACTTCGCGGCCGATTTCTCCGGACAACCGCCTTCCGCTCTTGCCCAGCAAGTGATTGGTGTCTGCAAAGTCACTCGAATCCCCCCAAATATGGCAGTCCAAAAATTGGACTTTAGGGTGTAACAACGCAAGTTGAAAGACAGAATCCGCAGGGGTGTTCTTCAGAGACCCAAGGTCTCGGACTTCTTTTCGCGTTGGCAAACGCACGAGGAATACATCGCCCAACGCGGTCAACTCATCAACGAGGGTGAGGAATGCTTCCCCTCGTTCTGGGTCGTAGGTTTTGGTCATTCTTTCCTCGTGCCACTGGACCAAATTGCTTTTTAAGGGCTTTTTTCTGGTGCGGTTGAACCAACCGTTGCGTTCATATCCAGAATTTTCAAGAGAACCCCATTGGGAAAAGGCCATCGCGGGCTCGCCCTTTCGAGGTCTGAGCAGATACTCAAGATTCGGATTCATGCTTTGAAACCACAATTCGTGAATCGATTGGTCCTCCTCCCTTTTGGCGAGTCTGTTTCTCGAGCAGAGCAAACCTGAAGAATACTCAAGAATGAACACTCTCGGGCAATGTGTTGAATTCCCTCTGACCTTGTTCCTGGCCAGACGGAGCAGCAAAGGCCCGTATGGTGTGACGCCCCCAGTGATGGCGATGTTTTGAAAATCACCCGTCAGAGAGGAGGCGGACATGAAGTCTGCTGGTGAGAGCGCGCTCTGCATCTTGGAAGAACCGATGGCGAGGTGGTCGTGTCGGCTTGTTGTCGCTGGATAAATTGAGTCGCAGGTCAGGATGTGGGCCGATTTGTAGGCCAAAAAAGGTGCGTATGCAACCACAACCAGGGCCAACAATCGCTTTGCGAAACGGGTTTGGGTTGTCGAGAACGGCATCAGAAATCAAAATAAATGAATTCATAACGCTCGGGAACCCCGAACCACAAAATCACCGATGTCAAACCGGCGTAGGCTGACAATCTCAATGCGGGATTCCAAGTTTGCAATCGCTCTTCAATGGACATCTTGCCGAAATGCCAATGGGCACCATCCATGAATACGAGCGCTGGAATCAGGAAGACAAAATCTTTGAAATGGGCGTGTTCCACTTCCCAAGGCAAGGAGCCTTTCGCCACGGTTGCGTGGAAAAGGGTGTGGTAGACTTCAAGGGCATTGGCCTCGCTTGTTGCCCGAAAGAGCACCACCATCAACGTGACGAGGGGCATGGCCACCACGAATCCCAAAAGTTGTCGCATCCAAGTGGGATGACGCGCAACCCCACGGGTCCATAGGGGGCTCCACAATTGTTCCGCGACCATCAGGACCCCATTGAGCAGTCCCCAAATCACAAACGTTGAACGCGCGCCGTGCCACAAGCCGTTGAGTGCAAATGTCACGATTGCAAAAAGCATCAGCCAGACACGTCCAGAACGGAGAGAGGACAAACTGAAAAACACGTAGTCTCGAAACCAGTTGGTCATCGTTCGGTGCCAATCCGCCCAAAAACCGCGGAAGGAGTGCACCCAATAAACGCGATGCGCAAAATTCTCAGAGAGTTTCACCCCGATCATCCGCGAAATCCCTAACGCCAGGTCGGAGTAACTCGAAAAGTCTGCGTAAATCTGGAGGAGGAAAAAGAACGCGGCGAGCCACATCATCTCCGTACTGGTGTCCAAGGGCGCCCGAAACGCAGGATTGACAAACATGGCCAAACGGTCGGCGATGACCAACTTCTTGAACAACCCCCAAACCACACGGCGCAGACCATGAGTGAGGTTTTCCACGGTTACCTCTTGTTGGAAATGCATTTGGGGCAGCAAGTCCTTGGCGCGCTCGATGGGGCCAGCGAGCAGCTGGGGGAAGAAGGCGATGAAAGTTGCGAAACGGCCCAAATGACGCTCGGCGCGAATGCGCCCACGGTACACGTCGATGGTGTAGGACAAGGTTTGAAACGTGTAAAAACTGATGCCCAAGGGCAGCACGACTGCGCGAAACACATCAAACCGCTCACCGGACCAAGCGGTCATGATGTCGGCAAAGAAGCCCAAATACTTGAATGCGATGAGCATGCCAAGGTTGAAAAGCAAGCTGAGGGAGAGGACAGATTTGGCCTGAACGGAACGCCTTTTCAACTTCATGAGCCACAAGCCTGCGAGGTAATCCACCAAGGTAGAACCCATCAGAATCGAGAGGAACCATGGCGTCCAACTCCAATAGAATCCGTAGCTTGCCAGCAGCACCAGGAGCCATCGCCAGCGTGCAGGTGTCAGGTGAAATACCCACAAGAACAGCGGCAGGAACAGGGCAAATTCGAAAGAAATGAAACTCATTCGGCTGCAAAATTGGGCATTGCCTCGGTGGTTGCTTTAGATTGCTCAGAAATACGAAGAATTGATGGGATTGGTTGCAAGTTTGAAGGAGCGTGTGAAATGCGGGGACAACACAACCATTCTGGAGGTCTGGCAAGACGCCAGTGAGGCGGTTGAGTGTTACACGCCGCGCGCGCTCGACGCGAAGTCGGATGCATGGGCCGCTGAACTGGAAACGGGGGGGTACCGGGGGACGCGGATTGCGCTGATGCTCGGGTCTTCGGCGGAATTTGTGGTGGCCGTTTATGCTTGCCTGAAGGCCGGCGTGGTCTTCGTGCCATTGCCGGATTCCGTGAGCAAGCGAAAGTTGTCCCGGGTGCTTGGGGTGTTGGAGGACGCCCAGGTGAGTGCGGTTTGGGTTCGGGAGGATGTCAAAGCGCGCGTGGAAAAAGTGATTTGCGAAGTTCCGGTGATCGTGTCGACAAACTTGGGCGAAGCACGTGATGTTGAGGATCATGGGCATGTGCATGACAACAGCCAGCTTGCTTGCTTGCAATACACTTCAGGCTCAACCGGCGCTCCGAAAGGCGTCATGCTGACCGAAGACCAGTTCTTGATTCAAGCCGGTATAGCCTGGCGGCATTCGTTATTTCCACCGGGCGAACACAAGGCTTTGCTTTGGTTGCCCTTGCACCATGATTTCGGTTTGAACATGTTGTTTGCAATGTGTTCGATGAAAGGTTGCGGTGTGGTGCTTTTGCCCCCCGAAGCGTTTGTTCGAAGGCCGATTGATTGGTTGCATGCGATGAAATCGGTCCGAGCGGATTTGACGTTTATGCCCAATTTCGCTTTGGACCTCTGTGTTGCTTCTTCGATTCCTGAAAGGACCGAAGCATCGGACCTCTCCCACATCCAAGGCATCATGAGCGGGGCTGAAGCCATCATCCCCGAATCTGTGCGCCAGTTTGAGGAGCGATTGGCCGCATTCGGTCTGCAGCCGGGTGTTGTGCGGCCGGGTTACGGGCTTGCGGAAGCCACACTTGCCATTACCGGGGTTCGCTGGGGCAGCCCGAACCGTTTTGAACATCTCGCGGGCCGTGAACGAACCAGCAATGGGAATGTGGTGTCTGGCGTTGAATTGGCCATTGTTGACCCGTCATCATGCATGCGGTTGCCAGATGGTGCGGTAGGCGAGGTGTGGGCGCACAGTGAGCAAAATTTCGGCTTGGGATACTGGAGGGATGAGCGGCGCACGGATGAAGTGTTCAAGGCGACGATGACTGGTTCGGACAAAAGGTGGATGCGCACAGGCGATTTGGGCGTGTTGCGCGATGGAGAACTCTTCATCACTGGGCGGCTCAAGTCCGTGATCATCATCAATGGCGTGAACCATCATGCTGAGGACATTGAAGCCGCATTGAGAGTTTCCTTGTCTGACTTTTGCTCCAATTCTATCGCTGCATTTCCCATCGAGGGAACACGGGGGGACGAATTGGGGATTGCCCTCGAAGTTTCGAGGGATGCTGTGCAGAACGTGAGCGGACAGGAATGGATGGATGAGGTTCAGTCCGAATTGTCGCTAACGTTCCAACTTGCTGCTGCCCGTATTGCGTTTCTTCGACCAGGCCAGATTTCGCGAACCTCCAGTGGCAAAATCCAACGATCACTCACGAGAGATCGTTTGCTCGAGGGCAGATGCGACGTGCTGTACGAATGGCAATCTGGCTCGCAAAATGAATCATGGGCGTTGGAGGAACTCAGTTCAGTGTTGAAGAGGACCTTCACGGAGGCGGATTTGACCCGCCCGATGGCGGAGCTTCATCTCCAATCCATCGAAATTGCTTCACTCGCGGGAGCGTTGTCTGAGCGCTTCGGAAAGCGGATTTACCCTTCAGATTTTGAATCTTTTGACACCTTTCAGGCGCTGCTGGATTCATGCGGCGAATGATGCAGGTGAGCGGTTTTAACGCGGCCAGAACAGGTTTTCATCAGCCCACAGATTGTCCACCTGACTGAACAATTTGCGATAGGCTTCGCGTTCGCCTTCGAGCTCGTGCCGCTGGGCGTGCTGCAGAGCGGTATGCAGCATTTCCTGCCGTTCGACACGCGACATTTTCAAGGCGTGGTGGATGGCACTCAGGTAGCTCTCCAAGCTGTATTCAGGCATGATGCATGTTTGCCCCTTGAGGCAGAAGTCGCGGTTGCCAATGGCGTCTGGACAAATGACCAACTTTCCCAGGACCATGGCCTCAAGCGCGGGCAGGTAAAAGCCTTCGAGGCCCTTTTCTGGGGGCACTGGCAAAAAACAGGCCATGCGGCAATCGTTCAGTTGGCGCAAGAAGTCCTGACGGGTCGGAAGTTTGGCATCCTGAATGGTGACACGAAGTGAAGCGCCATATTTTTCTTCAATCCGCTTCTTCAGAGTCCTCGCCAACTGCGGGTTTTTGACCCCAACGATGAAGAGGTCATGGGCGGGCTCATCATTCGGCGCGGGCAATTGACTGAAATCGATGGCATCCGGAATGCAAATCACGGGGCCATTGACGCCGTGCGCTTCGAGGATTTGCCGGCCCGCCTCGCTTTTTGCGATGCGAATGGCCCGTTCTCGCAAGTGAGCAAGGCGGATGTCTTCAGGTCGCACATGCCGAGGCTGGGCGATGGCCACGACGGGATTGTCGGGAAACGCCCTGGGATGGAGAGACATCTCGGCCCAATCACGCCCTGCCAAGAACAAAATGTCTCCGGGCAAAACCTTCCATTCCGTCAGGGCTTGAGCACGGTAGGACAACCACACATTTCCCGGGTGGTCATGCCATTGGGTGCTGGGAGGAAAGTGGACGTATGGGTCGAAGCCGGGGAAGGACCTCACGTGCTCAAACGCATCGCGCACCTTTTGCTGCCCCCCGGATGTGCCGACATCCGGGCTGTTAGGGGGCCAAGTGCGGTGAAACAGCACGCGGCGACTCATTGCTGAATCAGATTGAAAAGTTCACCCTCCGTGTAGAAGTGTCGCCACCCCGCTCCTTCATCCATCTTCAGGAGCATTTCAAAGTGGCGCCTCATCAACTCCGAATCATACAATTCGCTGTGATTCAGGGATTCCACGGGCGCAACAGAATTGACGGGCACCTGAGCATGAACGATTTTACTCAATTCAACTGAAGGGGAGGCACAAAGCTGTTCATAGTGAAGGATTTGGTCTTGATCCAAATGATCCCGATATCGCTTGAAGTAATCATCCAACAAAATGATTTGCTTTTCTTGGAGGTCTTCAACTTGTTCAATCCGAGCGTTGAGTGCGGAATCCAGGACCTCCATCTTCCGCACCTTTCCCCGCGATACAGGAATGTTCAATGTGTTCCACGATCCCAGCACAGCCAGCGGGTTTCTCACCTGTGCATAGACGCGAAAGCCATGTGCACAAATGGACTCAAGTGCTAGCGTGAAAATCGCATTGTGTTTGATTGCCAGTGTAAAGCACGGACTGAGGGGCTTGTCAAATGCAATTTCCGACTTTTGCAATTTGAGCTGGCGGTTTTCTGAGGAGCGATTGAAGTGATTGTCCACCTGTCGCCCTTGCTCATGGCGCGCCGGAGCCATGCGCGTCTCCCGCAATTGGGCATGGATTCGCTCAAATTCGGCGTGTAGAAATGGAGGAATGTCCTGAGGGCTTGACAAATGCCCCAAAACAAGCCCCTCGTTCAAGGCCACCACATCGTCGACCTGCGTGAGCATCCTGCACAGCATGGAGGTGCCTGAGCGTGGCAGTCCGGTCAACACAATGAATCGGCTGAGATCAATCATGGTCTGCAGAAATGTGAGGGGGGTGGTAGCCCCATTGGTCCAAGTACGACGCAAACTGTGGGGTCAATTTCTCAATCAACTCTCTTGTGTAGAACGTTCGAAAGTCGCGCTCGTCCTCATGCTTTCGGGTCGGGTTGACCGATGGAATTTCTGCATAGGGGATCTGATGCCTTTCGCAGAATGACGCCCAATCGTCTTGAATGCATTCGAACCGAATAGCTTCCGTGGCACATGGCATGTACTTTTTAACTGTTGCGAGGCCAAAATGAGTCTTGTTGGTCTCATGCTGCACCCAAATTTCAAATGAAATGGCTCCAGATTGTATTTGCCTGGCCAATTCCGAAGTCTTTTTGCCTTTGTGGTTGGACTTGATTTTGAGCCATTTGCTGACAAGGGAATCGAAAGGATTTCGGATTCCCATCAACACCTTCCAGTCTGAGGCGTTTTGGTGATTTTCACCCAACCACTGTTGGAGCTCTCTGCAGCCGCTGTGCTTGTTTGCAATGCGAACACCTTTGTATTGGTTGACGAGGAGAAACTCCATTGCCGTGCTACCTGTTCGCGGCACAGACAAATAAATCAACCGATATTCGCTCACGACGATCAAGATTGCAAAGATACCCAACCCATGATTCTTTCGTACCGCCACAAATTTTTGTTCATCAAATCAGCCAAAACCGCTGGCACCTCCATTGAAATTGCCTTGTCTTCGGTATGCGGCCCGGATGACATCATTACGTCCATCACCAAAGAGGATCAAGAGTTCAGGGCTTCACTCGGATGCCCCGGTCCGCAAAATCACATCCTTGACGACAAGATTCGCGATTCAAGAGGGCGCATCCCCCGAGGGAACAAATTTTACAACCACATGTCTTTTGATGAAATTGCGGCGCGACTTCCACATTCTCTCGACGGATTTTTTGTCTTCAGCGTGGAGCGCGACCCTGTCGATCGGTTTTGGAGCAAATTTTGGTTCCAAGGTGGATTCGAGCGATGGGGTTCGCCGCGGCAGTGCATCGAGCAATCGCCCCGAGGTGCCGTCGCAAAGGGGTGGGATTTGTACCACTCGAAGGGCCGCTGCATGGCGGACCGGATTTTTTTCTACGAAGAGCTTTCGGGGATGATGGAGGCGTTGTCTGAGCGGTTGGGTGTGAGTTTGGCTTTGCCGGAGGT
>Ga0209037_1000586_pt1 | contig 11202 bp, 17 predicted proteins | sample SaaInl25SG_5_DNA_FD_188225 | JGI IMG/M metagenome (GOLD analysis project Ga0209037, IMG submission 188225) | Marine microbial communities from expanding oxygen minimum zones in the Saanich Inlet - ESP_125SG_5_DNA (SPAdes) (version 2) | ecosystem: Environmental > Aquatic > Marine > Intertidal...
ATCTTCGCTTGTAGAGCTTTAGAATGCGTCTCAGAGCGTATTAAGGCCATTAGTGTCGGCCTAAACGCCACTGATGCCGTATTCACCCAAAATGTGCTGATGATGTCCAGGTAGGTTGATTCTGTTGGCTCTTCCTTTATTTGTCCTGCCCATTCTTTACAATCAGAGCATATCCCTAGTCCATCATTGTAATTTAACAATGTAGCATCGCAGCATTCTGAATTATTCATCCTCAAAATCCTCAAGCATTAATGATAGGTTTTCTTCGTATTCTTTCTGTAGCAATGCTATACAATCCTGCAGCATATCAAGCCTGGATACATCATCCCAATGCATCCAATCATTACCAAACAATAGCCAGCCTTCGCCAACATTGTTATTCCACATTAATTGAATTGGTACGGGTGTTCCTATTTTTCTATCCGACATTGTCTTGTTTCCTTTGTTTGTGTTCGTAGTATTCAGGTTCGTTTAGCTTTATATCGCATGCCCAGGCAATAACACCTGCCAGGCCTAGTGTAGCCAGGACACCTACAAGTATGAAAGCTGCCCAAAATAAAATTGTAATGTCTGTCATTGTGTCTGTTCCTTTTAGCTATTCAACCATTCATCAAAAGTTTTTAGTGTGCTGTCATCATCCCATTGTTGTAGATATACCGCATAGCTATCTAACAACATGCCAGGTGCGTTTGATGCTAGTGCATCATTTAAATATTGTTTAGCTAGTTTGCTCATTGTCTTGTTTCCTTTTCTTAGATGTTTAAAGCTTTCGTGAAATTAGGAGCTTCTCCATTATAAGAAGCTTGCCTAAAACTATACCAGCCTTGTTTAGATGCTATCTCAATCACACTATCAATTTCTTTCTTATCGTGCGTGACTAGTAACAGTGTTGACATATATTCTCTAGTTTCACCCGGTGCAATTCCATACAATAGATGTTCTGTTTTCATTTGTCTTATTTCCTTTCAGGTAGTATTACGTGCCTGGACACAATGCCATGCTTTACAGGCAAGTGTACAGAAAATGTTTGCGGATTGATAATGGGATATAGATACTTTACGCATCCTGGTTTAATGTCGTATGCGCTTTTTTCAGGCACTAAGTGTTTATGTTCTAGCATCCTGAATTGTTTCTCATTCACGACAATAGGCGCACCAATAACAGCACTACCGATACAAGCTGCTTTACCTTTACCTGTTCTAACAATACCAACACGTTTACCCACGTAAGCTTTTAAACTGTCGCTGTTCCTGGATTCGTAATGCTTCAAACCATTCACAATTAAAGCAGCATAGTCTATAGCGTTATCCGCTCGCACGTTTATACCTAACATGTTTACATGTTCCTTAATCGTTTCTCAATTGTCTTGTATTCACTAAACAATCGGGCATAGTCTGGACTGTTTCCTGTACAGTGTCCATTGCATGCCAGGTTTACTAATGTCCTAGTGATACTGCTTGCACGATTGTTCAAAGCTTTACGTTTAACCTGTTTCTGTTCCTGGTAGGCTTTCCATTTTTCCGATTGTGTCATTGTCCTGGTTCCTTATACGTTAACCAATGGTATCAGTGTGCTAGTCTTAAACTTAGATTGTCTAGCACCATGTACAGCGATAACAATGCTTTTATTTGTGCGCTTGTTTCCATTACATAACCCGCAATCCAGGCATGTCATACCTTTACTATCCGATAGACACTCTATTTCATTGTCATACATTGCATCGCCTACCATTGCAACACGAAACGTACGTGCGCCTTTATCTTGCCATTGTTGCGCTTGTTTCGGACTATCGGCACTAACCATACAAATAGATAAAAACCTTTCATCAAAGTTTTTATGTTTCGCTTGGTGGGTGTATCCAGTGTGACCAATACCTACGTTAGCCAGGTAGTCCATTATTTCAAATGGTGCTGCTGCTGGATCACCATAAGCACCTAGTCTGATTTTCCTATGTTGTAGGTAATGCTCATGCTGTTCCTGGTTATATTTGGGATACTTACCAGCTTTATATGCACGATATATAGCCAATGGTGCTTGTCCTATGTTGACATAGCATGCGCCCCCATTGTGCCAGCGATGCATACAATTACCACATACACTACTATCGTTTCCAATCTTGTAAGCTTCAATTGGTGACATGTCACTACGTACAATCCACACTTGCACCATATCCCCGGTTTTAGTGTTACTTGTTTCTAGTGTTGCGATCACGACTATCGGTGCATTGTCTAAGCTGCTGACACCTTCGTACATTACGAACCCTTTAAGCTTCTTTTGTGCTTTTGGTTTTTGTGTACTGATTCCAACTAAACGTTTCATTGTGTTGTTTCCTTAAATGATGGTTTCAAGTTTTAAGACTAAAGCAGTTTTAGTATCAGCACTAGCAATACGCCCTTGTCCCATTGGGGCTGTCGTGTCGATTGCAGCCCATCTGGTTCCAAGCTTACGTACCGCTATATGTTCCTGGCCGACTACAACCCAATCGGCACAAGCATTGCCCATGCCGTTTCCAAGCCACTCTGTCGGTGTTGCTTTCGTTAACTTCATTTGTTCGTTTCCTGTTTTGGTTCTATGTCATGAAATTTAATGCAACCCTTGTGCCAACTATTAACGCTCCCGTGTTTAAAGGCTTTCAGCGATTTTGTAATACTAAAGTGGTAGTTACGTTTGGTAACATTGGTGACGTTTGGTGACAACGTGTAACGTTTGGTAACACTACTTTAGTCGTAGGTGGTCGTGTGTAGCACCTTCATCACCATTCATACTTGCCCAAATCCTGGCATAAGTTATCCACAGCTTTATCCACAAGTGTTATAATATAACGTTTTCTATCCACAGGTTATCCACAGCCGTGCAAATGCAAACGATTCGCATTATGTATAGCGTTCGCAAGCTGCAAATGATTCTCATTTACGTCATGCAAATGTAATTGCAAATCATTCGCATGCCGGGGGAGGGGCGATGGCTGTCTAAATTATTTGTAGCACCACCCTCAGCTTGCAAAAGGCTAAAAATAGCAAAAAAGATGCTAAATAGGTGCAGAATTTGCACAGATAATATAAACATAAAGCTTTTGTTATATAAAGATTTCTTTATATTTGTATTATTTTCCCTACTTGTGCTTAAAAAAAGGCTTGACATGCTAATTTTTATGTGCTACACTATTGACATCTTGTCACAGACGTGGTAAACGAGGATATGTCAGAGACACCTGTTAAAAGAGGCCGTGGTCGTCCTAAGAAGACGGACATAGAAGCAAAGAAAAAGGGTAATAGGGGTGTCCGTGGACGGCCTCCTGGTGATGCTGCCCGTATCAATGAATTTAAAGCAAGGCTGCTTGCAACTTCGGGTGATAATGTCATTAATAAAATTATTGACATTGCACAGAATGATGAACATCCAGGTCAGATGGCAGCGTTGAAGATGTGTATGGATAGAGTGTTACCTTTGTCTTATTTTGAAAAGGACAAGGCTACAAATGGACGTTCCAATGTCTCTATTACAATTACAGGTATTGGTGGAGACACAACAATTGTTGGAAATGAAGAACAGCAAGAAGAAGCCATTGACGTTGAATACACAGAAATAGGAAAACAAACAGATGACGCCTGAATTGATTGAAACAATCAAAGAAGACTTAATTAAACATGAAGGGTATAAGCAAACAATCTACTTGTGCTCTGAAGGTATTCCAACATTTGGTATTGGTCATGCTGTTAAAGAATATGATGTTGAATGGACATGGCCTGTAGGAACACCTGTCGAGAAAGAACGTATTGACAATGCATTCCAAGCAGACTTAGAAGATGCGATTAATGATGTGAAGGCTCTTGTGCCTTCTATTGAAGACAAGCCTTCTCAATGTCAACGTGTCTTAGTAAACATGGCATTCAATCTTGGACGTACACGGCTTGGTAAGTTTAAGAAGATGATAAGGGCTGTAGAAGAGAATAATTTTAAAGAAGCAGCCAATCAAATGGTAGATAGCCGTTGGTACAATCAAGTGGGTAATAGAAGCATTGAATTAGAGAATTGGATGCGTAACGCTTGAGTGATTTGAATGTAGAGCTTCTACCCTGGCAACAGGAGGTAATAGAAGCTAAAGAACGTTTTAAAGTGGTGGCTGCGGGTAGACGATGTGGAAAAAGCCGTCTAGCTGCTTGGATGCTAATTATTAATGCATTACAAACAGAACGTGGTCACGTCTTTTACGTTGCTCCTACACAAGGACAGGCTAGAGATATTATGTGGGGTGTGTTGTTAGAACTTGCACATCCCATCATCTCCGGTAGTCATGTTAACAACATGCAAATAAAGCTCATCAATGGAACAACAATTTCATTGAAGGGCGCAGACAGACCAGACACAATGCGTGGCGTATCCTTAAAGTTCCTTGTGATGGACGAATATGCGGATATGAAGCCTAGTGTGTGGGAAGAAGTGTTACGTCCTGCATTGGCTGACCAAAAAGGTAGTGCTCTTTTCATTGGAACGCCTAAAGGCCGCAATCACTTCTTTGACTTGTACAAGTATGCAGACTTAGAGGATGATGTCACATACAAGGCTTGGCATTTCACTTCATATGACAATCCCCTGCTTGACCCTGAAGAGATAGACACAGCAAAACAGAGCATGTCTTCTTATGCGTTCAGACAAGAATTCATGGCATCCTTTGAAGCACTTGGATCTGAAATATTTAAAGAAGACTGGGTGAGAGTGAGTAATGAAGAGCCTGATGATGGGGATTATTACATTGCTGTGGATTTAGCAGGATTTGCAGATGTTGCAAATGCTAAGAGTGCTAAAAGCAGAAAGCTTGACCAAACAGCTATAGCCATTGTCAAAGCCAACACAGAAGGATGGTGGGTGGCTGATGTTATTTATGGACGTTGGGATGTTAAGAAGACAGCCAGGAAGATATTTGAAGCTGTCAATGCGTATGAGCCTGTCGCTGTAGGTATTGAGAAGGGAGCATTGAAGAATGCTGTCCTTCCGTATTTAACAGACTTGATGAAATCAGGACAACGTTTTTTTCGTGTTGAAGAACTAACACACGGTAATAAGAAAAAGACAGATAGAATTGTATGGGCATTGCAAGGACGTTTTGAACACGGACAGATTGCATTGTCAGAAGGAGAGTGGAACACGGAGTTTTTAGATCAGTTGTTTCAATTCCCCAATCCGCTTGTGCATGACGATTTGGTAGATGCACTAGCGTATATAGACCAACTTGCTAAGGTGAGCTACTACGCACACTTTGAGGAAGATGATGTGGAAATAATCGACTATCACGCAGGATATTAAAATGCAAGATGATTACAAAGGGCTTTACGAAGCCGATGCTGCCGGATGGATCATGGCTAAGTGCGAACAGTGGCGTGATCATTATGAAAGTAATTACGCTGAAAAGTTTGATGAATACTATCGCTTGTGGCGTGGTATCTGGGCAGGTGAAGACAGCCTACGGCAATCAGAACGTTCTCGCATCATCTCTCCTGCGTTACAACAGGCTGTAGAAAGCTCTGTTGCAGAAGTAGAAGAGGCCACCTTTGGACGTGGACGTTTCTTTGACATTCGTGATGACATTCAAGATCAGAACAAGAATGACATTGTCCTCTTGCGCAATCAATTAGAAGAAGACTTTGCTCGCACAAAAGTGAGGAAAGGTGTTTCTGAAGCATTGATTAATTCTGCTGTCTTTGGAACAGGCGTAGCAGAGCTAGTTGTTGAAGAGATGAAAGAGATGTCTCCGGCAACACGCCCGGTGATGGAAGGTGCAATGACAGCCGTAGGCGTGGAGACACGTGATCGGTTTGTTGTAAAAGTAAGACCTATTGTTCCACAAAACTTCTTAATTGATCCTGTCGCTACAAGCATTGAAGAAGCACTTGGCGTTGCTATTGATGAATTTGTTCCGATGCATCAAGTGGAGCAAGGAATTGCTTCAGGCATCTATCGTGATGTATTGTTAGAATCCACCTATCCTGATGTTGACTTAGAGCCAGATCAAGACCTCACCATCTATTCAGATGATAAAGTGAGGCTCACTAAGTATTACGGCTTGATTCCACGTTACTTGTTTGATGCTGAGATAAATGAAGAATTAGCAGAAGATGAAGAAGTGGCTGACTTGGTAGAACAAGAAGAGCCAAGTACATCTGAATACGTAGAAGTGGTAGCTGTTATTGCTAATGGCGGTCAGTTGTTAAAGCTTGAAGCCAATCCATACATGATGCAAGATCGTCCTGTAATTGCATTCCCGTGGGATGTTGTTCCTGGTCGTTTCTGGGGTAGAGGTGTTTGTGAGAAAGGCTACAACAGCCAGAAAGCTCTTGACACAGAACTACGTGCTCGTATTGATGCTCTTGCTCTCACAATCCATCCAATGATGGCTGTAGATGCATCACGTCTTCCAAGAGGAGCAAAACTAGAAATACGTCCTGGTAAGACAATTCTGACAAACGGCAATCCACAAGAAATCCTACAGCCTTTTAACTTTGGACAAGTGGGGCAAGTGACATTTGCACAGGCAGCACAGTTGCAGACAATGGTACAACAAGCAACAGGTGCTGTTGATAGTGCAGGTATGCAAGGTGTTGTTAACGGTGAAGCAACGGCTGCGGGCATCTCTATGGGCTTGGGTGCTATTATTAAGCGTCACAAGCGTACATTGATTAATTTCCAAGAGTCTTTCTTGCTTCCAATGATTGAGAAGAGTGCATGGCGTTATATGCAATTTGCACCGGAGTTATATCCTGTACAAGACTTCAAGTTTATTCCTTCTTCATCGCTTGGTATTATTGCCCGTGAATATGAAGTGACACAACTTGTACAACTTCTACAGACAATGGATAAAGCATCTCCGCTCTATCCACAGCTACTTGAAGCAATTATTGATCACATGAACATCTCTAACAGAGAAGAATTGATTAATACATTGCAGAAAGCATCACAACCAAACCCTGAAGCGCAGCAAGCACAACAAGCTCAGCAACAAGCGCAGATGGCACAGATGCAAGCACAGATTCAAGCCTTCCAAGGACAAGCACAAGAGTCTATGGCACGTGCAGAGAAATATCGTGCAGAGATTCCGCTTGAGCAATACGAAGCAGAAACGGCTCGCATCAAAGCATTGTCTACAAATATACAACCAGGCGATGCCGATGACAAAGAATTTGAGAAGAGGGCTAAGATTGCAGAACTCTACCTCAAAGAGCAAGCATTAAACAAACAAGCATCACAAGGAGTGACAAATGCTGACACAAACAGAAATGCAACGAATCCTAGACCAAGTCAACCAGAGGTTCGACTTCCTGAACAAGCGAATAGACCAGTTGCAGGAACAAGTCCAGGCCAAGCCATCGGCACGACAGGCCAGTAAGAAGCAAGTAGAAGAAAACACTTGACATCTGAAGTTTTTCATGCTATACTATTTTGTATAAAGCAAAACACCTTAAAAGGAAAATGTTTTGACGAAAGAAGAAGAAAATTATTTTGATAATTATTTTGATTTGTTTTTAACAACAGGTTGGAAACAATTCATATCTGAAATACAAGACAGCATTGACGGCTATCGTATTTTAGACATCAAAGATGATAAGCACTTGTATTCCGTTCAAGGAGAACTACAAATGCTTACACGTATGGCAAACTTTGAACTAGCCATACGCAACGCTTACGATCACACCCAGGAGGCTGAAAATGCTGAAGAGGTTTGATTTTAAGTGTATCTCATGTTCTCACATAGAAGAGCAATGGAAAGATTCACTTGATGAATACTCTACTTGTCCTGAATGTGGCGACACAGCACAGCGGATAATTTCTCCGATTTCTACGAAGTTTAAGGGATGGGGTTGGCCCGATTCCGATGATAAGTGGGCAAGAGATCACGAGAAAGCTGCGAAGACCAATCCATAATGCTATTGTAGCACGGAGTAATAATATGGCAACATTTATTGATCAGCGTGATGATGAAAACATCAATGAAGAGGAAGAAATATCTTCCTTAGACGAACAGGACACATCTGAAGCCGAAGCTGTAGCACAGCCAACCGAAACAGAAGATGACATTCCTGAGAAATATCGTGGTAAGACACAAGCTGAAATTGTCAAGATGCACCAAGAAGCTGAAAAGCTTTTAGGCCGTCAAAGTCAAGAAGTTGGTGAATTACGTAAAACATTTGATGAATACATCAAAACACAACTGGCAAAAGAAGAACAAGCCCACGTTAGCACAGCGAAAGAAGAGATAGACTTCTTTGAAGATCCTCAGAAAGCTGTTGAATATGCAATTAACAATCATCCAAAGATTAAAGAGGCTGAAACAGTGTCTCAGCAAATGCGGATGCAAGAGTCAATTGCAAAGCTTAAAACTGCACACCCAGACTTTGAAACCATCATCCAAGATGAGAAGTTTTTATCCTGGGTTACTGACAGCAAGGTGAGAACAGACTTGTTGCGTAAAGCAGATCGTGAATACGATTTTGATAGCGCACACGAACTACTCTCCACTTGGAAAGAACGTCAGAGTTTTGTTTCTCAAACATCTTCTACAGAAAAAGAAGAACGTAAGAAACAAGTGAAAGCAGCTTCAACAGGTAATGTTAAGGGATCAGCAGAAGCACCATCTCGCAAAATCTATAGACGTGCTGATATTATTAAACTCATGCAAACTGACCCAGATCGGTATATGCAACTTGCTCCAGAAATTAGAGACGCATATGCAGAGGGTCGTGTAAGGTAACATTAAGGAACTATCATGGCTAAAGTAGCATTTCCCGGAGGCTCCACCTCCATCGTAAACAGCACCAACGCTGCAACGTTCATTCCAGAACTCTGGTCTGACGAAATCGTAGCAGCATACAAGAAGAATCTTGTTCTTGCAAACCTTGTCAACAAAATGTCAATGGTTGGTAAGAAGGGTGACACTCTTCACATTCCTAAGCCAACACGTGGCACAGCAACAGTAAAAGCAGCTAACACTGCCGTTACTATCCAGGCTGACACAGAGTCAGAAGTACAGATTGCTGTAGACAAGCACTACGAATACTCACGTATGATTGAGGACATCGTAGACGTACAGGCTCTCGACTCAATGCGCCGTTTCTACACAGACGATGCAGGATACGCATTGGCTAAGCAAGTAGATGACGACTTGTTCGCATTGGCTAAGAGCTTTGGTGACGGAGACGGATCAGACTACACTCACTCAGCGTCTTTCTATGTTGACGGTGCTAACGGCGTTACCGCTTACGCCGCTGACACAGTAGCCGCTACAGACGTGTTCACTGACCTTGCTTTCCGTGAGCTTATTCAGAAGATGGACGATGCTGACACTCCTATGGACGGACGTGTTCTTATCATCCCACCATCGGCTCGCCGTGACATCCTTGGCATTGACCGCTACAACTCTTCTGACTTTGTAGACGGACGTGGTGTCAACAACGGCCAAATCGGCAGCTTGTACGGTGTAGACGTTTACGTTACATCTAACTGCCCAGTTGTTGAAACAGCGGCTGATAACACAGCTTCTGCTGTTGATACACGTGCTGCAATCCTGGCTCACCGTGACACTATGGTGTTAGCAGAGCAAATGGCTGTACGTTCACAGACTCAGTACAAGCAAGAATACCTTGCTGACCTCTTCACTGCCGACACTCTGTACGGCGTGAAAGAACTGCGTCCTGAAACTGGTTTTGTATTGGCACTGCCAAACTAAGACCGCTTGGTTAGCCCCTTCGGGGGCTTTCCTCTTTACATTGTTCCCCACCAATACAGGAATGGAAAATGCCTACTCAAATCCTCATTAAAAAGTCTACTACAGCATCTGCTGTTCCCACTACTTCTGACATCACTACTGGTGAACTTGCTGTCAACACAGCAGATAAACGACTGTTTACCAACAACAGTGGGACTATTGTAGAACTAGGCATCAATCCTTCCTCTGTTACTACAGGAGCTATTACAGCTTCTTCAGGCACTGTCTCAGGCAACTGGAGCGTCTCTGGTACACTGACAGTGGGTGTCCCTTCTAACGACACTGATGCGGCCTCTAAAGCCTATGTAGACACCGCTGTGTCCAATGTTGTTGACTCTGCACCGGGTGCTCTTGATACGCTAAACGAACTAGCGGCGGCACTAGGCGATGATGCAAACTTCTCAACAACCATTACAAATTCTCTAGCAACTAAACTCAACCTGTCTGGCGGTACTATGACAGGTGATATTGTTTTAGGTGCTAACAAGATTACCTCTACAGCTACACCGGCCACTGACGATACACTGACACGCAAGGGCTATGTAGACTCTATCCTTGGCTCTGCTACCTCTGCCGCTACATCAGCGGCTAATGCGGCCACAAGCGAATCTAATGCCGCCACTAGCGAAACTAATGCCGCAACATCAGCGAGTAATGCCTCCACATCAGAGACGAATGCGGTTACATCAGCAACATCAGCTTCTACCTCTGCTAGCTCTGCAAGCACTTCAGCATCTGCGGCGGCTACATCAGCCACCACAGCCTCTACAGCCGCTACCAATGCCGCTAACAGCTTTGACAGCTTTGATGACCGTTACCTAGGTGCTAAGGCTTCTGCTCCTACACTTGACAATGACGGTGAAGCTCTGCTTACAGGTGCTCTGTACTTTGATTCTACAGCAGACAAGATGCAAGTGTACGATGGTGCTGCATGGAATGATGTTGCTCCAGTGGCTACATCAGTTACAGAGGCACAGATCAGTGACCTAGGAACAACAATTGTTCTTGATAGCGACATTGGCACGACAGTGCAGGGTTACGATGTAGACACGCTAAAGGCTGACGTGGCTGACACACTGACAGCACCGTTCCGTGGCACAGTCACCACAGACAACGATCTGTCGTTCGACATGAACGCTACCAACTTCTTCAAATGCACACCGACAGGCAACGGCACACTGACGTTTACGAACATCACAGCAGGACAGTCTGGCAACGTATGGTTGGATAACTCTGGTGGTCACACTATCTCAGCGGCGGCTAGCACATACATTGCAAGCGCAGACCTGACAACGATCAGCACAGCAGGTGTCTACTTCCTGTCGTACTACTCAGATGGCACTAACGTGATGGTGTCGGCTACTCCGGCAGTCACAAGCGCAGGAGCATAACGTGGCGATACTGCAAGGCAACGCTAAGCAAGGCTCTACACGGGGCTTCTACCC
>Ga0209037_1000589_pt1 | contig 11162 bp, 7 predicted proteins | sample SaaInl25SG_5_DNA_FD_188225 | JGI IMG/M metagenome (GOLD analysis project Ga0209037, IMG submission 188225) | Marine microbial communities from expanding oxygen minimum zones in the Saanich Inlet - ESP_125SG_5_DNA (SPAdes) (version 2) | ecosystem: Environmental > Aquatic > Marine > Intertidal zone...
AAACCGTCATGCACTTCCACTGCCACCTCATCCCGCGCACCCATGGCGACACGCCGCGCCCTCGCGGCGGCGTCCGGGGCGTCATCCCCTCGAAGCAGAGCTACTAGTCCACAAAACACACCGCGCATCCCTTCATTCCGCGGGTCATGAGGGTGCGGTAGGTGTTTTTGATGAGGGCGTCGAGCAAGGCGCGGGTGCCTGCGGGGTCGGCGGCGAGGCGTTTTTTCCAGCCGAAGACGGAGCGGTCGTGGCGTGATCGCGCCTCGGGGTGGGTCGTGACGAGTCCCGATTCGAAATCCCGTCGCAAATCGGGGCCGATGAGGACACCGATGTAGTCGCATTCAAGGCCTTGGCACGTGTGGATGCATCCGATTTGGTCGATGCTCTCCGGCTTAAGGATCCAAAGGTTGCCGTCGTCCGTGAGGTTCCATTGCCGCTGAAATCCGGGGAAATCAAAGTCCATGGCGGCGGGGTTCTTTTTGCTGACCCAATCCCAGCAATAGCCAGCGACGAGCCGGGCTTTGCCAGTCTCCGCGTTTCGGGCCCGAACCCACGCGTCGAGCTCCACAAGGTTGTCGACCACCTCGAACTCGTAATCCATGTCCTCGAGGGACGTGTGGGCCGTGGGGCGGATGCCCAAGAAGTTGTCGACGAAGGCGAGGTAGCCGTCTTCGCCATTGCAGCGGAATTGGGAGGGAAGGTCGAGGTCGGTGACTTCGGCGCACGCAGCCTCTGCCCAGCGGCGAATTTCGTCTTCGGAGCCGATGTCGTTGATGTGGATGCGCTGGTCCTCGTCGAGGAAGAAGACGCTGCAGCGCGCAGCGTCGATGATCTCCTTGATTTGGTTTTCGCCGAGGTTGGCGTAGAGGCCCGATTTTTCGTTGAGGCGGTGGGCCTCATCGACGATCAAAGCATCAAAGGCATCGGCAGCACTTTCCACGAAGGCACCTGAGCCTTTGAAAAGGGCACGGTATCGGGTCTTGGCGAGGGTTCCCGTGGTTCCGGTGAGCTTGCTTTCGTAGACGTCGCGCGGGGCGGCGTTCTTGGTGACATAGGCGGCGTTGTTGCCTTCGGCGAGCGCCGAAACAAGGAGGTTGATGGCCACCACGGATTTGCCCGTGCCTGGTCCGCCCCGAACGATGAGCACTTGTTTGGGGGCGGAGGCGTTTGCTTGGCAGTTGCGGATCGCCGCCATGGCGAGCTCGAAGGCGACTTTTTGTTCGTCAAGGAGGATGAACTCCCGTTGTTTTTTGAGCAGGGCGACAAGGCTGTCGGCCAAAGACTTCGAGGGGCGGATGCGTCCGTGGTCGATCTTGTCCATAAGGACGCCGTTGTCCCCGGTTTGGACGAAATGCTCCAAAAACCCGCGTAGGTGCGACACGTTTTGCTTCAGAAAAACCGGTGCCTGCTCCGTGTACACGGCGTAACGCTTGTCAAGCACGGCCGTTCCATCGGTGCAGTTGTGCAGGAACGCGCACGGCTGAAGGTGGATTCCCTCGAGCTCCACCGTTTCGTTGAATCCGTGGAGGTATTCGGCGTAGGACCACGCCTGGTAGCTGGGATGCGAGGTGGTGCGGATGCCGCCGCCGAGGAAGGTTTGGACCAGCCCGTCTTGAGCGGTCACCGACACCTCGCTCCATTGCTTGAGTTCGATGATAACGACGTGGGGCTCTCCGACACCGTTGTAGCCTGAGAGGATGAAGTCGATGCGCTTGGAGCTCATCGGCAGTTGGCATTCGATGCTCACGCCGGCGTCCCCGGGCACCCTCGACCGCCGCAATGGGGCTGCCACCCGCACGAGGCTGTTGCCCCAGCTTGTCAGTTCGCTGTCCGATACGCCCATATTCAGCCGCTCCCGCACCTTGGCCTGCACCTTGCTGTCGATCATGTTGTCGTCGACATCGGCCAAAAATCCGGCCACCGTGTTCTGGTAAACGAGCATGCCCTGCGCTTACAAGTCCGTGTACTTCGTGGCCACCCCGCGCGCCTTATCCACGGGGTATTTCTTCGCATTCGCCGCGACCTTCCCCAACACAATCTCTTCGGGATCCAGCCCAAACGCATCGGCCAAAAGCAGCGCGTATGCCAGCACGTCCGCCAACTCCTCACGTACCCGCGCCACATCCACGTCGTGCGATTCTTCCGTGCTTTTCCAGAGAAACACTTCGTTCAACTCTGCCGCCTCGATGCCCAGCGCCGCCGCCAAATTCTTGGGGTCGTGAAACTGCTTCCAATCTCGCTCGTCGCGGAACGTTTTCAGGGCATCTGTGGCTTGTTTCATGGCTTCGGAAAAGTGGGAAGGAGCCCTCAAGGTAAGGTGGGCCGCAGGAGCATGTTGAATCCAGTTGTTTACACGATTTCCACATGACCTTATTTGGCAAGCTGCAGACCTTACTTTATGCTTCCATTCTGATTCCAACTGAGAAACTAACCAATTTGTCAATGCAACTAGAAGAGCTACACGAAGATTTGCTCGAGCAGATCTTGTTGAGCAACGATGCAAATCACTCCCAATCTGCATGGTCTTTGTTCGAAATCTACATGGACTACCTGCAAGGTTCGGGTCAGTTCATCGATGACTTCACACCCATCGAGTATGGTACGCAAGGGCTGCACTTCTCGGCTTTTGCTAGGGACGAAGAGCGAGGCGTCCTGAACTTACTTATGACGGACTATTGCTCAGCGGAGGAGGTTGTGAAGGTGTATCAAAAAGATGTTGCCGACAGCATAAACCACGTCGTTCAAAGTCTGGGAGAAGTCATCATTCCTGAAGCGAAATTCCTCGATGAAAGCAACACGCTCAGAGAATTCGTTGATGACCTAACGAGTCGATCGGGCATGTACCAGCAATTGAATGTTTGGTGGCTCACCAACGCAGTGTATGCGTCACGCACCGCATTCGAAAGCAGTGGCCAATTGAATGGATTGTCGGTAGAAGCAAGACTAGTGGACCTTCAAGCCTACTTCGACATGGCGAAAGACAAGGACCAGCAAAATATAAACATTGAATGCGAGTTGAATGGGCTAAAGGTGATCGAAACGCCGCACTACACGTCCTATTTGGCAACAGTGTCAGGACATGATCTCGTGTCCTACTACAACCAATACGGCAAAAGGCTCCTGGAGAGCAACGTTCGTACGTTTCTGTCTCTTAGAGGCAATGTGAATAAGGGCATTTACAACACGTTGCGATCCGACGAATGCGTTTTTTTCTTCGCGTACAACAACGGATTAAGTGGTACCGCGAGTGACGTTCAATTTGAGGGTGGGGTAATCAAGTCAATCCAGAATCTTCAAATCGTCAACGGTGGACAAACCATGAGCACCATTTTCAAAGCGAAGAAGGATGGGGCTGACATCAGCGAGGTTCACGTGCAAATGAAATTGTCGGTCATTCATGACCGCGACAACTACACCTCTTACGTTTCCAAGATTTCGGAATACGCGAACACGCAAAACAAAGTGAATAAGAGTGACTTTTTCAGCAACACTTACTTTCACAAGCGTTTCAAAGAGATTTCCCAGCGGCTGCGTGTCCCACCGAGAAAGGGGGTGATGACTTCGTCGAAGTGGTTCTACGAGAGAGTAAAAGGGGAGTACTTGAACGATCAGATGTACATGTCAGCATCCGATCGAAAAAAATTCTTGTTGGAATACCCAAAAATCCAGGTGATAGATAAGATTGCAATTGCCAAGGGTACATTGGCATGGGACCTGTCTCCAAACGAAGTTGCAAAAGGAGCTCAATTGTGTTTCGCAAAATTTGCGGAGCGAATTTCAGATCTGTATGAAGAAGGTGATCCAGAATGCAATGAGTACCTGTTTCAGAAAACCGTGAGTCAGGTCATACTTTTCCAGCGCGTCGGCAAGATCATTGGTGGGGCAGAATGGTACGAGGGGTACCGAGCGCAAAGCATTGCGTACACGATTTCGATGTTGAGTGCCAAACTCCGAGAGGGAGGTCAGACTCTGAGCTGGGAGAAAATCTGGAGGGACCAGGAATTGGAGCCACAACTCGAACGGTACATCAATCAAATTGCGGCGGTGGTGCATCGAAAAATCTTGAGTCCACCCGGACACGAGACGAACATTGGGACCTATTGCAAGAAGTTGGAATGCTGGACGTCGATGAAGCGCTCACTGGTGCAACTTCCAGATGCCCCAGCCATGGATTCCATTGTTACAATGGCAGAAGATCGGAATCAGAAAACCATTGGAAAAAAAATAGAGAAGATTGACTCTGGCGTGAACAATCAAGTCAAGGTCATGGAGTTGTCAGGGACGAAGACACCGCGCAAATTGGTCGAGTTTTACAATTCTCCAATGGCCCCAGGAATCACAGATATCGCCAGGAACGTGCTCCGAAGTTGGCACAGTGGGCGCATCAACTACCCCAGCGAAAAACAAGCCAAAGTGATTATCAACGCATTGCACAAAGCAATCAAAGCTGGATTCAAGGAGTGATGGGAGATTTTCGTGAATGCAGCCCGAATGTTTCGAATTTTTCTCGAAGCTTCAAAAACATCGGGTACAACCATTTTTCAGCGATTCTGGACCTGATTGACAACGCAGTGAGCGCAGGTGCATCCAGAATTTGGGTGGATTATGAAGTGGACAGGAAAAGCGGGACAAACGTCATCATCTCGGACAACGGACGGGGAATGCAGCAGGAGGAACTTTTCGAGGCCATGCGAATTGCTTCGGCAGATCCCTCATCCGATCGATTGAGCAAAGACTTGGGGAAATTTGGACTCGGGATGAAGTTGGCATCATTCTCTCAAACCGATGTTTTTGCCGTGGTATCGAAGGCCAAGTCCAAGCCAATCTGTGGGTTCACATGGGACTTGAATCTGGTGAGGCGTGAAAACAAGTGGTTGTTGAAGCAAGACGATGATCAAGGATTTGATCGCCCCAAAAGTCAAGGCACGGAGGTGAAATTGATCGATGTGTTTCACGACCTTGACGTCAACTTGGACCAAGTGATTGGCAGAATGCAGACTCACATTGCCGTGGCCTACCACAAAATAGAGGGGGTCAAGTTTTTCATCAACGACAAAGAAATAGAGGCCGTTGACCCGTTCTTCTCGAGCAGCGTGGCTAGCAATACGAGCAGTTTAGAAAAGGTGCACGTTGGAGGCGTTGAATTGCTTGTCCAGTCGCATCAAATCCCTCATCAGAACAAGCTCAGACCGAAAGAGCATTTGCTGCACTCAGAACTCACTGAAATTGGCATGGGGCCTGGATTGTACATCTTCCGAAAAAACCGGTTGATTGCATGGTCAGGGTGGGAGGGTTTGGGTAAAAATCTTCGAATCAATGATTTGTATCGAATGGCTGTGTACTGTCAGGATGACGCAGATGACCTGTTCAACATTGAGGTCAAAAAGAGCCAAATCGCCATCACAGACACCCGACTTCGCACAATTCTAAAGGCGTCGATTTTCAACTTTTCTGATGTGGCTCAAAAGCCATACAAGAAAAGAGCATCGCTATCCTTAAAAGACGTTTCGGACTTGTGGGAGCTCAAAAGAGACGATTCGGAAAGGGTTCATTTCGTTCTGAATAAGAAAAGTGATTTCATTGCTCAATTCAAAAAGGGGGGCATTCAACTGAATGATTTTCTAGAAGCCATTGAAAGCACCCTCCCTTACGAGAGTTTGATGTACTACCTGTCGCTCAACAAAGTTGACGATCGCGTCGTTCGCACCAAGAAGCTTAAAGCCGCTCGCTACTTGCTCGAAGCCGGATTGATGTCTCCGTCGGATTTCAAAAAACTAGAGGAACGTTATGCAGACTGAAGAGAAAATTGTTCGATTGCTAAAATCACTTATCTCCTCGGAGATGAAGGATCGAGGAGACGATTCCTTGCCTGAGGAATCAATGCTTCACTTGAAAATTGAAGGGATGAAGTCCTCGCCAGCTTTCGTCGCAATCAATTTTGTGGGCTGCACCGAATTGGAATTTGCCAATGTCGACTGGGAGGTAGTCACCAGGCGATTGAAGGAGGAGGTCATGGTGCGATATGATCAAGGGAGTGGTATTGTTGATGATTCTGAGACCTACGACAAACAATGGTTTTCTAATCTCAAATTGGAAAAAGGTGGGTCGGAATTCTACTACTCGAACAGGTTCTCAGATTATTACGCAGAGCGTTTGGGGCCACAGGTCAGATACACAATCAGCCAAGACACTCAGTCCATACTGGATCTTTGCGGCGCCCCTGGTAGAGAGGAGTCCAGGCATGTTCGTGGGCTTGTTTTTGGTTTTGTTCAGTCAGGCAAGACGATCAATTATTTGAGCGTCGCCAACGCAGCCATGGACAGTGGGTACGACATGATTGTGGTTCTGGCGGGGGCGACCAACATCCTGAGAAGGCAAACTCAGGAACGGTTGAATCGAGATGTCATTGGTCAGTTAAACGGCAAAATCGTCGGCGTTGGAGAGAAGGAGTTCAAAGTTGAAAAGAAGCCCATTAGCTTGACAACGCTCAGTTCGGATTTCAACTCAGGAGTAGCCAAGGCCCAAATGTCAGGGTTCACTCTGCACACCATCAAAACGCCTGTTGTCGCCGTTTTGAAAAAGAATGTTTCTCCGCTCAAGAACTTGAAGAAGTGGCTGGAACAACAGGCCGGGGGAGGCGAATTGAACAAGTCAATCCTTTTGATCGACGATGAAAGTGATTACGCGAGCGTCAACACCAAAGAAGAACACGACCCTACGAGCATCAACAAAGGGATACGAGACATCCTCAATGCCTTTTCGGTATCAACGTACCTCGCGGTCACTGCGACGCCTTTCGCCAACATTTTGATTGATCACGAAGGAAACAATGAAGAGCAAGGCTCGGACCTGTTTCCAAGAAGCTTCATTTGGGCGTTGGATCGTCCAGAAACGTACGTTGGGGTCAAAGAAACACTGGGTGATGGATTTGTTGATGTCACAAAAATTGAGGGTTTTGATTCTGCTAGTCTTCGATCAGATGTCGATGCCTTGTTGTGGGCGAAGAAGGATCACGAACATGCAGAGTTGCCGCTGATGATCAAGAATGCGGCATGCCAGTTTTTCTATGACGCAACACGTTTGCGAAAGCAGAGGCCTGAAACAGAGCATTTGTCTATGCTTGTAAACGTTTCAAGATTTACAGACCACCACATTCGTTTAGGGGCACTGCTTTCTGAGTTTACGGAGAGATTGTACAAGCAAATCAGAAGTCATTCGATGTACAAAGTATCAGATCCCTGGTTGATTCGAATCAGAGAGATGGCGTCCGCAGATTGTGGCGGATTTAGTAATGTCGAGGAATTCTGGGACGCACTTGAAGCAAATCTGTCGTTTTCACAGGTCTATGACATTCACCAGAAATCGAAAATTGAATTGACCTACGCCAAAGGAGCAGTCAGGAATTCCTTGTTGGTAGGCGGCCTAACCTTATCTCGGGGATACACGGTTGAAGGGTTGATCACTTCCGTTTTCGTTCGAACCACCAGAACATTTGATGCGCTGATGCAAATGGGCCGATGGTTTGGTCACAAGAAGCACGTTGCGGAGTACATCTCAGTGCACACCATCCCAGAGATCAGAAATCGATTTGAAGTGATTGAAGACTCGATCATCGATTTGCTGGAGCAAATCAAAGAAATGAAAGAGGCCAAACAAGCGCCGAAGGATTTTGGCTTGAACATCAAGAGGCATCCGAGTGTGATGATCGACAAATCCATTAGCACGGTGCTCAAGAATCAAGGGTTGGAGGTAGTGGCGAGGAACAAGCAAAAAGCTGCTTCCCTCATCGAGCTCAAACTTTCCTTGTCCAACCGTTGCATGGAAACGGTGAGGTTGCTTCCTCAGCGAAAGGTCATCGAAAACAACGACAAACTTGTTGCTTCTTTTTGGAAAGGCTTGGAAACTGATGCAAGGCCAGTCTCATTTTCAAGAGACTTGCATGCGAATCTCTATGTTGACGGCGCGTCATCAGAAAGTACCATCGGTTACCTCGATGTTCCGCATGAATTGGTTCGAGACTTTGTCCTGAATTTCAGGCTGCCAAAGCAAACACTGAGCGACACGACCTCAAAGCTTCCCCTTCGCTTTCTAGAAGAGTACCTCAAGGATCCTGATCGAAAGGGTATGAGTTGGGATGTCAGCATTGTGACATCTTCCAAAGCAGATGAAGAAAACTGCATTGATTTCTTTGGTTACAAGCTAGGTAAAGTCACTCGGACGTTTGAGCGATCAAATGATGGGGAAAGCATTAAGATTCCCAAGAACCAGCTTAGTATTCCTAGCAATGAGTTCAGGTTTCTGCCAAAATCAGAAGTAGAAAAGGATAATCTCACGAACAGAGCACACGCGCGATCCTTGCGGAAGATGATTGGGAACAAGCCCCTGCTTCTTCTTTATCCCATTGCTCCTGGATTGGTGGAGGGAGTTGTTGATCTGGATCTGGAGAATTTTCAGAACGTCCACTTGTGGGGATGGACCATTTCAATGCCCGGAATCAAAGAAGATGAGGAGCGGATAGTGGTCCTTGCAAATACAGTGTATCAAAAAGAATTGGAGTCCTTGTTGGATGTGGATTACGGAACTGAAGAATTAGATGATGATGTTTGAGGAGTTGATCAAATTGGTGCCCGGTGCACAAAAGATGCTGCCACTCAGGAAATTTGAAGTTTACATCTTTCAGGAAGAACCTCTTGTTTGTGGCATTGTCATTCGCGGTGTCCAAGGGAGCATCAAGGCAAAAGCATATGACCATTTCGATGTCGTGACCTACGATGAGGTGGTGAGCAGGGTGCTGCGAATTCGGTCGAATGTTGAGTCGGAAGATCAGTTGCGAATTTTCAGCTACATGATTGAATACATCCTTGCGCAACTGTCAATGACGGACCTTCCAAAAACATCTTCCATCCTGCTAAGCATTGAGAATTGGCTGAAATTCTCGAAGTCAAAAAAGAAGAAGATCTCCAAAAGCAAACAGATTGGATTGCTGGGAGAGCTTTGTTTCCTTGAGTCGTTGATGGATCAACTGCCGGAGATGAACCACTTGGAAGGATGGGCAGGTCCCCATGGAGCGCCTGTTGATTTTCTCTTCAGTGAAAGCTTCGGTGTTGAGGTAAAATCTCGAATTCAGCCATTCAAAGATTGGATTTCAATTAGCTCAACGTCTCAGTTGGACAACGCCATCCCGGAGATGCACCTGATGATTCACGACTTTGTTCCAACAGACTTGGGATTCACCCTCTGGGATAAAGTAGAAGCGGTGAAAGCAAGAATTGGCACCTTCGATGAACAACATGCTTTTTTGAAAGCACTAGAAAAAGTAGGGTATCAGCACTTCTTGAGATACTCCAACTTGCTAAAGGTTAGGGTGTTTAAGGTGTTTTCGCTGGATGCGCGAGTCCATGATTTTCCAATGCTCAAAAAACCAGTTGACGCAAGGATTGCCAAAGTGAAATACGACATTCACATTTCAAATCAACAGCAACTCAATCCTGAAATCACCCATTCCAAGATTCGTAGTCAATTGGAATTGAGTTGAATAAAAGCAACTCTCGCAGGTGTTCACCGAGCTTCGCGCCAGCTCCCCCGCCATGAGCGCCAATCACAAAACTTTGTTTGTGTTTTTCGGCTCGATACTCAATGGTGAAAATCGTACGTTTTCCATTGTGACGAGCCATATCTCCTTTGATCCTCCCGGTTTCCAAAACTCTCCATTGAATCAATTCTGAATCCTTGAGGATACTTAAGATGTCTCTGGAGCTGAAGATGAGCCAAGATTCATCGTGCATTGTAACAAGAAAATTTCCTTTGAGGATAAAGGATTCTAGGAATTCGCGTGAGTATAGGTCGCTCCTAATTTGATCGAACGGTTGGCCGTAAGTGATCAATTTCCCGCATTCTGAAATATTAATTTGCCAGTCACTTTGGTAGCGTTGCAGACTGCCCAGGTGAAACTGCCAATTCTTCCCGGTTTTCATGACATAGGTCCCGGAAACCTTGGTTTGAATACTCGAGATTCCCTTGAGGTATTGCGGTTCAATTTCACCTTCGTCGTTGCAGCATTGTTTTTTAAACTGGGCACGTAGGAAGTCACCTCGACGCTTGATCGACCGCGCTTGGCCACTGCTCATGGCGTGATTGACGTCAGGCATTGTCTATACGGCTTCTTCCAATTCCGGATCCAAAACTTCAGAGTTTTCCTCGGTGGAAATCAAGGGTAATTGCTCTGAGATTTTGTGGAAGATTTTCCCCACTAAATTCACGTCCCAGCCGTTCCCAGCTCGTTTGCACAATTGCTGGTAAGATTGGGAACCATGGTTGAATTCGCCGTCCTCGAAACCCATAAGGCGGTAGTGCTCATCGATGGAGAGTTTTCGTACTACAAATAGACCTCGTTCCGGCGGGTGCACGATTCTGAGGGAATTGTGATGTGGTTCTGTGATTGTAATGCAAGTCCCGTCTGTTCGAATCTTCTTGTTGTAGATATCGAGGCATAGGGGTTCTTCAACGTTGAAATCGACTTTGTGTAGCTCTTCCAAGCGACGAATCTGAGCTTGGTTGAGGTAGAGATTTGCAGGTGGCTTCGCATCCAAGAAATCAGAAAGCCGACAGGTCAAAGGCTCGGGTGTTGGCTCTATGGTGAAGTCATCTGGCAGCTTGCCTAGGTGTCCGTAAATCCAGACGCGCAACCTGTTTTGTGGAATGCCGTAGTCCTTCGAATTGAGAATTCTCCAATCAAGGGAATAACCAATGTTTCTCAATTCGGATTTGATTTTTTCAAAGGTTGCTTTGTGCTTGCCAATGGTGAGCCCTCTCACATTTTCCAACAAGATGTGTTGGGGTTTTTTGGTTTCGCAAATCCGCAAAATGTCATGGAACAGGGTCCCACGAACATCCAACTCGCCCTTGCCAATTCCGGCAGACGAAAAAGGTTGACAGGGAAATCCTCCGGTAAAAAGGTCAAAATCAGGTAAGTCCTGAGGATCAATTTTGGTGATGTCACCGTAATTCCGGATTCCTGGATGGTTCAACTCGAAAATTTCCGCAGCGAACTTGTCAACTTCAGAAAAACCGATCACCTGATAGTCAAGACCAGACTTTTTGAGCCCAAAGGAGGCCCCGCCATATCCCGCAAATGCTTCGAATACCCGCACAATCTGTCTCTT
>Ga0209037_1000591_pt1 | contig 11148 bp, 6 predicted proteins | sample SaaInl25SG_5_DNA_FD_188225 | JGI IMG/M metagenome (GOLD analysis project Ga0209037, IMG submission 188225) | Marine microbial communities from expanding oxygen minimum zones in the Saanich Inlet - ESP_125SG_5_DNA (SPAdes) (version 2) | ecosystem: Environmental > Aquatic > Marine > Intertidal zone...
AACCCGTCGTCGTGGTGCTCGGCACGCAGGGCTTCAAAGAAGCCGTGGAGGGCGTGTTTGGCCCCGCAATAGCCTGAGCGCAACGGGGAGGAGAACAGGCCCATGAGGCTCGTCACCACCACAAAATGCCCGCGACCTCGCTTCACCATGCCCGGCAGCAGCGCCTTGGTGAGGGCGAGCGTCCCGAAGTAGTCGATTTCCATCACGCGGCGATCCACGTCGAGGGACGTCTCGATGGCCTTGGAGCGCTGGCTGATCCCGCCGCAGTGCACCATGACGTCGACAGCCCCCACCTCGGCCTCCACACGTGCTGCCACCTCGGGCAAGCTCGATGCATCGGCCAAATCCAAGGTCACCACGTGCACCGTCGCTCCGGCCTCGCGCAACGGCGCCGCCACCTCGTCGAGCGTGGCTTGCTTGCGGGCGGACAGGACCACGGTGGCTCCGCGACGCGCCCACGCCTCGGCGCAGGCCTTGCCGATGCCACTGCTGGCGCCGGTCACCCAGACGATTTGGTTGTTCCAAGTGGTGGCCATGAGGAATCGAGGGATTAGAGAGGTGAGGTTTGGAGCCACATCGCAGCCGCCATGGCAGCCATGCCAAGGTCTTCCACGATGGTGACGGTGGTCATGGGCAGGTTGAAGGCGGTGCCCATGCACGCGCACTTGAGCTTTTCGCCACGCGTCACGGCCAAAATCACCCCCACCGAAGAAAACGCCATGAGCCCCAGCGTCGCCAGGTGCAGGTTGGCCTCGCCCGGCACCGCGAGGTACGCGAGTCCGAGACCGACCTCCAAGAAGGGGTACACCCACCCGTAGGCGCTGACGCGCAGGCGCTGACGCGCGCGGCAAGCAGGTCGTACATGGCGTAGGCCGACACAAAGCCGCGCAAGTCGAGCAATTTCAGTCCCCCAAACACGAGGAAGAACCCGCCCATGAACCGCGCCATGAACCCGTCGGCCCCGCCCGAGGCGAGGCTTCCCGCGCCGATCAAGGCGACGGCGATGAGAAGCGGCGCGAAGGACGCGGCCGAGGTGATGGTGCTGGGGTCCGTGGAGGCCTCCGCCTCGCTCGTGACGCCGTAGCCCTCGCCAATCAAGGCCTGCACGAGAGCACCGAGCGTGAGCACGTCACCGCCCGACACCATGGCGGTGCCTTGCTTCAGGTCGACGTGAACGTGTTCGACGCCGGCAACGGCCATCAATTCAGGTCGACGTGAACGTGTTCGACGCCGGCAACGGCCATCAAAGCGCCTTCGACGCGGGCGACGCATGACGTGCACGTCATGCCCGTCACGTGAAGCCGCTCGAAGCGATCAGGCATCGATGTTCGCGTACTTGGCGTTGTCTTCGATGAACTTCCGGCGTGGCGGCACATCGTCGCCCATGAGCATGGAGAAGACGTGGTCGGCGCCGGCTGCGTTTTCAATGGTCACCTGGCGCAACGTCCGGTTCTCCGGGTTGAGCGTCGTTTCCCAAAGCTGCTCGGCGTTCATCTCACCCAAACCCTTGTAGCGCTGCACGTGAATGCCGCTGTCGGACTGGCTGCCTCCACGGAACTCGGCAATCAAGCGGTCGCGTTCGTCGTCGTTCCAAGCATAGATGGAACGTTGCCCTTTCTTCACTTGGTAAAGTGGAGGCGTGGCGATGTACACGTAGCCGTTCTCAATCAGGTCCTTCATGTGGCGGAACAGGAAGGTGAGGATGAGCGTCTCAATGTGGCTTCCGTCCACGTCGGCGTCACACATGATGACCACCTTGTGGTAGCGAAGTTTGGTCATGTTGAGCGCCCGCTCGTCTTCTTCAGTCCCAACGGTAACGCCAAGCGCCGTGTAGATGTTCTTGATTTCTTCGTTGTCGAAGATCTTGTGCTGCATGGCCTTTTCCACGTTGAGGATCTTTCCTCGGAGGGGCATGATGGCTTGGAACAGGCGGTCTCGGCCTTGCTTGGCCGTCCCACCTGCCGAGTCACCCTCGACGAGGAAGAGCTCACACAGCGAAGGATCTTTCTCGGCGCAGTCGGCGAGCTTGCCTGGGAGGCCGCTGCCGCCCATGACGGTCTTGCGCTGGACCATTTCTCGTGCCTTCCGCGCTGCGTGCCGGGCTTGAGCCGCAAGGATGACCTTTTGCACAATCGTTCGCGCGTCCCCCGGGTTTTCTTCGAGGTAGGCCTCAAGCATGTCACTTACAGCCTGGCTGACGGGAGCACTGACCTCGGCGTTGCCGAGTTTGGTTTTGGTTTGGCCTTGGAACTGGGGCTCCGCGACCTTCACACTCACCACCGCGGTCAAGCCTTCACGGAAGTCGTCGCCGCTGATGTCAAACTTCAATTTGTCCAACATCCCGCTCCCGTCGGCGTACTTCTTCAGCGTGTTGGTCAAGCCGCGACGGAACCCGGTCAGGTGAGTACCACCTTCGTGGGTGTTGATGTTGTTGACGTAGGAGAAGAGGTTCTCCGAGAACGAGTTGTTGTAAGTCATGGCGACCTCCACGGGCACCCCATTGCGCTCTCCACTCATGTGGATGACCTCTTGGATGATGGCCTCGCGGTTGCCGTCGAGGTAGGTCACAAAGTCCTTCAGGCCTTCGGTGCTGTGGAAGGTTTCCACAGGCACGTTGCCTTCTTCGTCCAACACGCGTTCGTCCGCAAGGGTGATCGTGATGCCTTGATTCAAATAAGACAACTCGCGCATGCGGTCCGCGAGGGTGTCGTAGTTGTAAACGAGCGTTTCAAAGATGGCGCTGTCGGGCTGGAATTCGACGTTGGTTCCGCGCTTGTCCGTGGTGCCGATCTCACGCACCGCATACTGCTCCTTGCCTCGGCTGTATTCTTGCTCGTAAACCTTGCCATCCCGGTGCACTTCCGCACGAAGCATGATGGACAAGGCGTTGACGCAAGAAACCCCCACGCCGTGCAATCCACCTGAAACCTTGTAGGCGTCCTTGTCAAATTTGCCCCCGGCACCAATCTTGGTCATGACGACTTGGAGGGCGCTGACGCCTTCCTTCTCGTGCATGTCAACCGGGATGCCCCGTCCGTTGTCCGTGACGCGAATTCCGTTGTTCTCGGTGATGGTCACTGTGATTGTGTCGCAGTGGCCGGCAAGCGCTTCGTCGATGGAGTTGTCGACGACTTCGTACACCAAGTGGTGAAGTCCTCGAACGCCCACGTCGCCGATGTACATTGACGGGCGCATGCGTACGTGCTCCATGCCCTCGAGGGCCTGGATTTGACTGGCATCATACCCCGATCCCCCAGCTTTCTTATTCTCTTCTGACATCTGTGAAATTTCTACCTGTGAAGGTAGGGCGGAAGGCCCCCTCGAGGGTGGCGCTCAAGGGCACGAAAAACCCCGATTTTTCCACGAAAAAACCGGGGTTTTCACAGGATTGTGAATAGCTCGTCAGAACGCGTAATGAACGCCGGCCAAGACTTGGAATCCTTGCACGGGAAAACCACCCCATTCGGCGTACTTCGCGTTGGCCACGTTGGCGAAGGTCAACCACCCGCCTAGGCGGTCGTTGTAGGTGTAGTTTCCGGTCACGTTGAGGTCGAGGTAGCCTGGCAAACGAAGCTCGTAGTTGCCGTTGTCCAGCGGCGTCGTGTCACCGTAGTTCGCACTTCGTGTGATGCTGTAGCGCTCGCCGATGTATTGCGCGTTGGCGGTGATGCTCAGGCCATCGATGAGGCGGTAGGTCGCAGATGCGTTCCACGTCATGTTGGGGAGGTTCCAAGGCCGATCCTCCGTTGGCAAGGTGTAGCGGTGAAGTTGGAGTCCGCCCGAGAAGGACCACGACGATCCCAAATCAAACTCCGCCTCGCCACCCAACGTCCGCACCGACACCGTGTCGTACACCGCATTGAATTCCCCAAACGAGGCCGTGTCCCCAGCGAAGGAAGGACGGAACAACACAAAGTCCTCGTAATTCGCTGTGCTGAAGTAGCCGTGGAATCGGAACACCTGAGTGACGGTGCCGCGAACGCCGGCAGCAAGAGCGAAGCGCTTGTTGGTGCTGCGGAAGCCGTCAAAGGTCACCGGCTGCTCGTTGATGAGCACCGTGCTGGTCAGCGACGTGGGGGCGTAAAATGGGTTGGATCGAGTCAGGGTGTGGAAGTTGTTGGCTTGGAGGCCGCCGCCGATTTGGGCGTAGGGCACAAACAAGTTGCGCAACACATTCACGGACACCTCCGCGCGAGGGTAGAGGTGAAAGGAGTCTCCGAGGTTGTCGCGGGTGGGCTGATCGGCGTCGATGGCCACACCCAAACCCGCGCGAGCGGTCAAAGGCCCTCGCTGCGTCGACACGCTGGGCTCGAAGGCGACGATGGCTTGGTTGAACGATTGCGAGGTGTCCACGCCGAACCGGTCCAGCTGCACGTCGAGGTCAAATTGCGCTTTCAAGCCGTTGAAGTGGGTCGAGCCCGTGGCGTCGAATTTGAGATGCCGCTCGTGCGCGCCTCGGTCGTTGCCGAGCCAGCCCATGTGGACGTTGGCCTCGTGGTTGAACGCCGTGCTGTCCTTGTTGTGGCTTTTGAAGTTGGCGGTGGCGCTCGCGTGCGTCCAAATCACAGCCGGAGCATCCATGGGAGTCAGCGCGCTGTCCACCGCGAGGGAATCGAATCCGTACAGGAGCACTTGGCTGCGCCCCACGTTGCCTTGCACGGACACCTTTTCCTTGCCTACAAAGCGTGAAGCCCAAGCATCTGCGCTGTTGTCGTTCAACCGTCCTGTCAACAGCGAGGAGGGGCTGTTGGTGGCTGCATGATGCAGCGACGTGCCCCAGCTGCCGTCTCGGGACCGCAGGTCCGTGAAGCTGGCGTCGACGAGCGTCGTGCCGCGCGTTCCGAAGGCGGCGCGGGCGTAGCCTCGGTACAGGCGAGACAACGACGCATCCACGCGCAAGCGCGTGGCTTCGACCGGCGTCATGGTGGGCACGAATTGGAGACGTTTGGACAGCAATTCGTAATTCAATTGCGGCTTCTCGCCCGACAACGGCCGAGCGGCAGGCCAGGAGTTCAGTTTCACGGCGTCGCGCACCTCCATTTGGCGGCTGCCCACAAACGTCACGTCCATCTCAAGCGTGTCGGCTTGCGACCACGCCGTGGTGCCAGCCAAGCTCAGGGCCGCGCATGTGGCGGCGAGGCGAGGGGTGATGTGGAAGAGGTTCATTCGTCGTTGGATTCAGGGGTAGGGGCGTCTTCGTTGCCTTCGCTTTCTTCGTTGGAATCGCTTTCAGCCTGTTGACGCGCGGCCTCAAGGGAATCGATTTCAAACAGGAGGTCGGACACCGCTTCTTGCACTTCAGGCGTCTGAACGTTGGCGAGGATGCTCTCTGCCGTAGCTCGCGCTTGGAACAAGTCGTCGAGGCCGATGTAGGCACGCACAAGAAGCAAGAAGCCCTTGTTGCGCCACATTTCCTGGTTGTAGAAATTCTCGATCAGGGTGAACAGCGTGGTCTCGCACGTCTCGTAAGAGCCTTGGTTGAAGGCATGTTCGGCCAAAAGGTATTGCGCCTCCGCACCCGCGCTTCCCCCAAACGTCACCAGCTCCTCCAAGTCCGTCAGGACGGTCGCGTGCTGGCCTTGGTTGCAGGCGATGCGCGCGTTCCAGAGTTTGGCCGTGCGCTTGATGTCTGCAGGGGTGGCGGGGTCATACATCACGCGTGCCGCGAAGTCCGCAGCTTGGCTTTCCTGCCCGAGGAGGTAGTGGCACCGCATTTGGCCGATGGCGGCCTCGAGGCGGTTGGTTTGGAGCACCGCGACTTCTTCGAGCGTTTCGTAATGGCCGAGGGCCGCGCGGTGGTCGCCGGAGTTCCAGGCGATGGTCGCGGCTCCGAGGGCCGCAGCTTCCGTGAATTCACCCGCGGGCATGGCCAGCACCACGACGTAGGCGTCGTAGGCCGATTCGGTTTCGCCCTGTTCGAAGTGGCAGTTGCCGAGGTAGAACTGGGCTTCGGAGATGTGCAGGCCGGCCGGGTACTGACGAACGTATTCCTGCAAGCGAGGGATGGCTTCTCCGCAGCGATTTTCAAGGGCGAGGTAAGAGGCCGACTCGAAGATGCGCTGCTCGATTTCGGCGCCGTCCAAGCCCACGGCGGACGGCAAGTTGTCAAGCAGGCCTCGCTTGATCAGCAAGGGCTCCACGATGTTGTAGGCGTCGGCCGCGACGTTGTCGTTGCCGTACTCCGTCCGGATGCGATCCCACAGCGTCAGGACCTTGTCGTCCTGTCCCTGCTTGACCCCGACGAGGCAGAGTTCCACGAGGGCTTGTTTGGCGCGTGGCGTGGCGGAGTAGTCGTCGACGAGCTGAAGCAACTTGGTTTCTGCTTCAGCGAGTTGCCCCAATTCAATGTGCGTGCGGCCCGCCTGGAAGAGGGCTTCCACGACGAGTCGACTGTCGGGATGGTCGGCGAGGAGTTGGTCGAGGCGGGTGGTTTGGCCTTCGAGGTCGTCGTCGAGCTTGGCCGACATCGCGCGCTGGAACAGGGCGTAGTCGAGGGGCTTGACGCCGCGCGCCAACACGCGGTCGTAGTAGTCTGCAGCTTGGTCGAAGGACTTCAGGGCGTAGAAGCAGTCGGCCGTACGGAGCTCGGCGTCGCGCATGCGAGAGGGATCGTCGTCGGGGCTGGTCTCGAGGTAGGAGCGGAACGCCGACAAGGCGTCGGTGTACTTCTCGCTCTTGTAATGCGCGTACCCGCGGGCGTAGTCCGCATCGTTGTGCAGGTCGCTGAGGTAGCTGCCGGGCGTGGTGCTGAACTTGGCGTAAGCTGCGGCTGCGCCTTTGTAGTTGCCCTTGTTGTAGAGGATTTCGCCCTCCCAGTAGAACGTCTCAGCGTGCAAGGTGGGGTCGACGTTGTACTGGCGCGAACGCTGGAAGAAGGTGAGAGCTTGGGTGAGTTGGTTGTTTTGGAACAATTCCACCGCGCGGTTGAAGGCCAAAACCTGAGCCGCCGACTTCACCGTCTCGTCCGGGTTGGTGATGTTGCCAAGCGCCTTGAGGGCGCGCTCGTAGTCGCGGCTCGTCATGTGAACCTGCAACAAGAAGCGGTACGCCTCGTCGCGGCGGGGAGAAGAGGGAAACTGGTCGAGGTACGTTTCAAAGGCCACGATCGCGTCGTCAAACGGGTTGAACGACAGCTCGTACGCCAGCTTGGCGTAGTGGAAGAACGCATCCTCTTGGATGTCCACGTCAAACTCGGGGGTCGCCGCCGTTTTGAAGGCTTGCTTCGCCCGGGCGCGGTCGCCCATCTCCAGGTAGCAGTCGGCCATGTGGTAGGCCGCGTTTTGGGCAAGCTCATCCTCGCCGTACGTCGCGAGCGGGAGGCAGTCGAGGGCGCCGCGCCAGTCGCCGAGGCGGTAGCGGGTGTACCCAACTTGGTAGGCGAACTCCGGATTGCGACCGGGTCCGTCCGTGCCGTCCCACGCCAGCTCCAAGTAGGGCGACGCGGTCTCAAACGCCTCGTCGCGGTACCACGCGTCCCCGAGCAAGTGCGCCACCTCGGCGACGCTTTCCTCGTCGAGCCCGCTCGACTCGTCCAGCAGGGGCGGCGCGTACTCCTTCAGCCGGCCGAACTGTCCCGTGGCGTGAAGGAGCTGGGTGATGTACAACGGCACGAGCTCCTTGAAATCGGGGTGCTCGGCGATCTTCTCAAACCCGTCGAGGGCCACCTGCGGTTGGTCCTTGAGGTACGCGATGTGCGAGAAGTAATACTGGGCGGCGGCTTGGAACTCGCCCTCCACCTCGAGGACCTCGTAGAGCGGCACGCGGGCCTTCTCGTATTCTTCGCGCTCGAAGTAACAATGGCCGAGCTTGAAGCGGTACTCGTCGCGACGAGGCTGAGACAATTCGCGCACCCGAATCTTCTCAAACTCTTCAGCCGCCGTCGTGTAGTTCTTGCGCTTGTAGTTGTAGTTGGCGAGTTCCCAGCGCGCTTCGAGGGCGAGCGGGCTCTCCGGGAACTGGGCGATGAACGACTCCACGCGGTACACCGCGTCGCGGTGGTAGAGCGCCAAAGCACTCATCGCGGCGTAGTAGTTGGCTTCGACGTAGGCGTCGCTCGTGGTGCTGGACGCTTGAGCCATCAGCGACTCGAAGGTGTGCAGCGCCAAAGCATATTGGTGGTTCTCGTAGGCCTCGACGGCACGGATGTGCTCCACAGAGTGGGGATCCGTCTCCGTGGACCATTGGCCGTGGGTGGAGGTTTGGGGAATCCAAACCATCCCCATCAGGGCCGCGGAACAAAAAAGGGAATGCAGGTTGGGCATGGGGTCTCGCGTATTCGTTCAAAGCTACCCTCGCTACGCGCGGGAGTGGGGAGGGGACTTCGATGTTTTTCAACGTGAACCCGTGGGGATTTTGCATTTCTGCGGCCCCGACTTTTCACACAAGATGGGAAGGCCCAAACGCCCTCACTCGACCCACCGGAATTCCGTCCGGCGATTGACTTTTCGACCGGCCTCGGTGTCGTTCGAAGTCTTGGGCTGCGCCTCGCCGTGCCCTTGGGTGGTCAGGCGTTCGGCCGTCACGCCGCACGAGACAAGGAAATCCTTGACGGCCTCAGCGCGAGCGATGCTCAGGGCGAGGTTGTCGCTCGCCTCGCCGACGTTGTCGGTGTGGCCGTCGATGTCGAGCCGTGCTTGGGGCTCGCGCTCGAGGTGGTTGGCCAACGCGCGAAGGATGACCGTCGAGCGCGGGTTGAGGGTGCTCTTCTTCGTGGGGAATTGCACGTCCTGAAGCTCGAAGGCCGTGCGCGTGGCGGCGGCCGTTCCCGCACCTTCGGAGCGGGTGACGTCCATGTCGAGCTTCACGGCGCTGGAGGCCTTGGACCCTTGCTCGTGGACGACCACGCTTTGGTAGCCCACGTTCTCGCCCTGCACCGTCAGCACGACGTCTTCGCCTTCCGGCAACTTCACCACGTGGGCGAACTGGCCGTCTTCCCGGGAATATTGGACTTGCTCGACGCGCTTGCTTTGGACGTACTCGATGCTCACCGTCAGCTCGCCTTCCGGCACAGGCCAACCAAGGTCGCCTTTGACAATCGTAACCGGGTCGGGCTTGAGCGATTCTGGCAGGGAGTAGGTGCACAGGTCCAGGCCCCGCGTTCCGCGCCGGCGGCTCGCGAAAATGCCCTCCGTCCCGTCGGTGCTGACCACCAGCCCGTGCTCGTCGCCGCTGGAATTCACGGGCAGGCCGAGGTTGATGGGCTCGGACCACGTGCCGCTCGTGTCCCGCTGGCTCATCCACAAATCGTAGCCGCCGCCGCTCGGCTCACGGTTGCTGGAGAAGTACAGCGTCCGGCCGTCGGGGTGCAGGAACGGGGCCTTGTCTTGGGCGTCGGAGTTGACGGGGGCAGGGAGGCGTTCCGCCGGTCCCCACGTGCCGTTGTCGCGCAACTCCGAGGCGTAGAGGTCCATTGTCAGGTTGCCGTCCGGGTCAGGCGTGGACTCGGCGCGTGCTCCCGCGAAGAACAAGGTCTTGCCGTCCCCGCTGATCGAGGGCTGGGCCTCCCAGCCGTCCGTGGAGTTCACGTCGTCGCCCAGAGGCAACAAGGGCGACCACGTGTAGACGGGTTGTCCGTCGAGGTCGCGGTAGTCCACGTGGTATTCGGTGGCGAAGAGGTCGATGTTGGCCGGGTTGCTCGGCACGGGGCGGTTGGCGGCAAGGACCATGAGTTTGTTGTCCACGGAGATCGACGCGCCTCCGTAGTTCGTGCCGAGGTTGAAGGGGTCTTCGAGCGGCAAGCCGCCGTCAAACGGCAGGCGCTCGTCCTTGCGCTGCGCCCACGTGAACCGTTCGCTCCGGGTGCTGGTGATGTCGCCTTTCGCCTTGGTCACAGACGTTCGGGTGAAGAACAACAGGCTTCCATCGGGCGAAAGCAAGGGCAGGTACTCGTCCTCATCCCAGCTCACCTCGGGAATGGGCTGGGGCTCGGCGCTTCCGGCGTGCATGTGGTACTGGTGCAAAAACGTGAGCTCCGGCATCGTGCCTTCCACCTCGCGGCGGCGGATGCGGCGCGTGACGTCCTCGGGCAGGGACAGGTAGGCCTGAAACTGCAGGAGTGCGGCCTCGTATTCGTCGTTCATGTAGGCCATGGCCCCGCGCAAATACAGGGCCTCGGGCATGCCTCCAGGACAAACCTCGTCCAACGCCTCCAACCGCTCCGTCAGCACGCCCCACATGTCGGGGTCACGTCGCGTGGCCTTGAAGGTCAGCTCAGCCGATTCCAGCAGCAGCTCGGGGTCCTCCGGGCTGATCTCGAGGGCGTCCGCGAGCCATACGAGGCGGTCTTCGAGCGCGGCCTTGCCCTTGGGGCTGGTGGCGCGTTCGTAGAGCTTTTGGGCCTTGGCGGGACGCGGCTCTTCAAGTTCGCATTGGGCCAAGGCCGCGGCGCTTCCCGCCACTGCCGCAAGGAGTGCAAGGAGAAGGCATGCAAGGAGGTGCCGGTGGGTGCCGCGCATGGGGTCAAGCGCCGGGATTGAGTTCGCCTTCCGACTGGGCCACGAGGGCCGAGACGGTGCCGTCGCCTGTGACGTTGACCACGGTGCGGCACATGTCGAGGATTCGGTCGATGGGGAAGATCAGCGCGATCCACGCGGGGTTGAGCCCGACGCTTTCCAGGACGATGATCATCAGGACGAGCCCGGCGCTGGGAATGGCCGCGGCGCCGATGGAGGCCAGGGTGGCCGTCAGCACGATGACCGCTTGTTGGGCGAGCGACAGGTCGACCATGTGGAACTGGGCGAGCGCCACGACCGCCACCGCTTGGTAGAGGCTGGTGCCGTCCATGTTGACTGTGGCGCCGATGGGAAGGACGAAGCTCGAAGTGCGCTCGCTGACGCCGAGGTTGCCGTTGACGCACCGCATCGTCACGGGCAGGGTGGCCACGGACGAGGAGGTGGAGAAGGCCGTGATTTGGGCGTCGCGCATGGCGGAGAGGAACTTCCGCGGTGTCATGCCCTTGATGCCGATGGAGGCGATGGCGGGGTAGACGAGGAAGATCATCAGGGCGAGGCCGAGGACCACGACGAGGCCGTAGCGAAGCAAGAAGCTCAGCAGTTCTTGGAACTTGTCGGGGTCGGTGCCGGCGGCCTTGACGATTTGGCCGGCCATCAGGGCAAACACGAAGATGGGCATGGCCTTCATGACCATCCA
>Ga0209037_1000592_pt1 | contig 11146 bp, 16 predicted proteins | sample SaaInl25SG_5_DNA_FD_188225 | JGI IMG/M metagenome (GOLD analysis project Ga0209037, IMG submission 188225) | Marine microbial communities from expanding oxygen minimum zones in the Saanich Inlet - ESP_125SG_5_DNA (SPAdes) (version 2) | ecosystem: Environmental > Aquatic > Marine > Intertidal...
CATTTTATTATCTTCTTCTCTCATTCTTCTGAGCATGTAATCGTGATAGCGTTCTTGCATTGTCTTTACAGTATACTTTCATTTCAATACTTTGTCAAGCCCGTATTTGTGCCAATCTGTGAACTTTTCTCTGTCCATCAAATCATGCAGGCTATGACACCAAACACCTGGATTGGTTGCGTTAAAATCCTTATCATCTAGTTTAATCATGGTGTTATAATTATACAGTTTGATGTAAGGAAGAGGAATACGGATTTGCGGAATAAAGTTATTTTTTTCAATCATACCGCTTTCTAGTAATGCTTCTGCATGACTTAGTGGAAGATCCAAACTACACAAGATTCCTTTGTCAAGGAAATGCATAATCATATGTTCCCACTCTTCCCATTGCCCTGCATCTCGAGGAAAGTTAAGACCGGGGTGAAAACTGTGATTCGCACCAAAGAAGATATGTTGACATTTTTCCTTCGTATAATGTTCTTCAATATCTTCTACTGGTCGTACACCGGTTACAAACAAAGTGTGTTTTGCAAACGCAGGAGTCTTTTCAACTTCTCTGCCAGTAAAGAAGATTACTTGTTCTGCTACACCGTCGTCGTAGTCTCTTTTCATTCTAAACCTTTTTGTATCAAGTAAGCGTTAATGCGATGCATTTCATCTTTAAGATAAAGTTTCATAGTTTTCATACGTCGAACTTCATCTGTTACTGTCATATTATTATACTTGAGTTCGAGTTCTTCGTCAAGTTCTTTATGCTTGCGCTTTAGTTCGTCATAATGTGCTAAGAGTTTATCTTTAGTTTCATTAAAGTTGCTCATCTTCAAGTTCCTCTAACTTAGTTTCATCTAGCTCAGAATCATCAGTTTCTTCTGGAGTTTCTACATCAAACAATGCATCAAAGAATGTTGAACTGTTTACTGTCTTTTTACCTATAGCACCTCGTGTGCCTGGAATGGCCATCCAAAACTTTGAATACTTTTCAATTGTAGCTAATGATTCTTCTTTTGATGTCTTAGAGAAAATTTCTTCCATAACATCTCTAAATAGTACCCTGTCAAATTGCTCTTGTACAAGCATCTTAGGAATAATTCCTGCGTCATATTGTCTGTTTGCTTCCTGCACTGCGTTAATATGAGTCCATACATTATGACCCATCTGAATAGCATAACTAAAGCTATCCCAACTTGTTGAATCTTTCTTACGAACAATTTGGTTACCTTGTGCATCGAGCACTGGTTGGTCATTCTTATCTAATTCAATTTCGCCGGCACTTACTTTAGGAACACCAATTTTATTTCGATCACCTTTTGCATATGTACAAATGTCATTAACTAACAATCCGTCAGTTAGTGGACTATCTTCAAATACTTTAAAAATGCCATCCTGTGTAGTCGCGTCTTTAAATGTTCGTGTGTCAGTAGCATACTTTAGTTCATCTACGCTAGGTAACATTCTATAGGTCCATTTACCACGATCTGGTGTTTCGTTAGAAGTGTATACTTGTCCGTTAGCAGTTGCTAAGAAAGGACTAGCACAGTCAAACGTAAGCATCATAGTAGGGTTGTAATACTTGCGTATAGCCCGCTGTACGTCGGTTAGCAAGCAAGCCCACTCTAGTTTACTAGTGCCTAGGAAGTGCATTACATCGTGCACACCGCTTTGTAGCAAGCCATCATAATGCATAGTAACAATACGCTTGAGCAACAAGTGTACATCACACATATTCTGACCACCCATCGACCACCCATTAAAGTGATTGTCAGGGTACTTAACTGGATCACAATAGTCTTTCATTTGCTCATACCAGTCATCAGCGTCTGTATGATTTTCACCTTGCAGAACGTTTAGGAACTTACAAGCACCTGTTCTATGCTTCATCCAGTAGTCGTTGTTAATGCGAGTTGCTTTAACAGCTTCATCGTATGTGCTAATTCCAGTTGCCTTTGCTCCTGCAGGTGAACGTGCAACCCACGCTGGAATATCAAGGATCATTCCATAGTCCATGTAAGCGTCCATCCAACGCAATACACCGTCTCGTTTCTTTTGAGCCTTAGGACAATTAGGATCTTTCCAATCGCCTTCCCAAACACCTTTACCAATCTGGAAACCACCACTATCGCCGAGCAACCAAGTATTATCTCGATCTCTATTTCTTACCATATCTTCTTTAGGTACAAACTTAGTTGTATCTAAATCAGCATGTCCTGCAGAGTAAAGCGTCCACTTATATGTGAACGCTCCTTCTTGCGCATTAAGATAGTTAAGACTTTCTACACCGTTCTGGAAGTTATTTGGGATACGGTTATCAGGAACATAAGGACCATTGACAGGATCAGGATGACGTTGCTTGCCCACATACGTTGCATAGAAGCCGCTAAGTGCGGGCAAAAAGTGTGCGTAATCTTGTTGAGCTGCGGTTAGGTCTTTGTTCATATTTTACTTGCTCTGTGCTGGAAGAATGTAATCATAAGTTGCCATACCACTATCAACACTAATCTTCATAGCGCCTTGATCCGAAATACTCATAGTTACATCGCCGTCTAAGTTAAGAATTGCTTGTACTGCTGCTACAGGCCAACTCCATGTGTGTGCAAGTGTACCTTCTACTGCATTTTGGAATACAAATTCGCCTGCGTGTGTGCTTGCATCACCAAAGCTAAACACTAGATCATTAACGCCGGCAGTTGTTTTAGTAGTTACGTTAAATGTAGGCTCTTCGTTGTGTGCTGCACTCATAAGTTTCATACGTGCAATTGATGCCATTGAAGGTTGAAACTCTACATTCCATGCTGCACCTTTAAACTTAACAGTTTTCAACTTCTCTTCGATAATTGCTTTGTTCATAAAGCGATAATCGTTCTGGAAGTCGCCTGCTGCGTTTTCAAAGTGAATATGTGTAGGAACAGTTTCGCCATTGCGTTCTACAGTAACTACATCAATTTTTGCATCAGTCTTGTATTCTGGGTTCTTTAAATGCAATGCAAGTTTGTCTAGGTTAGGCATTCCAAATGTGCCTACAAACTCGTTAACTGCTGTGTGTGTGGTTGCACTTAAAATAACACTGCGATCTTCTGCCATTGAATCAACGTTAGTAGTTGCATCTTCCGATGTAACTTTAACGATTGGCAAAAATCCTAGTGCATGTGTGTGTGCGACTACGTCTTGTAAGATGTCTTTCATACTGTTTCTCCATTGAATAAGTTTATTATATTGCCTTTATCGGCCTTTGTCAAGAACTTTTCTACCGTGTATTTAGGTTTAAAGCCCAGTGCCTTCATTTTTTCTGTGTTAGCACATGTCCAACTTCTCTCTCCTGGGGTATTTAGACGAACCGGTAAGTCCGGTGCCAAGTCTTGGATCCTAACAGGATCCCCCGTACCAATATCAACTACACCATTAACGTGTGTAGCTTTTATTAATATTTCAATTGCATCCAATACATCTTCTAGATGAATGAAATCTCTATAGTGGTTAGTTACGTATTCTAGTGTGCCGTTGCGTAGTTTGTTAAAGAACATATTTTCTCTAGGACAACTATCGCTATACACTGTGTGAAAACGCATACCCACATGATCCGTACCGTAGCGTTCTGCTAGTTCTTCCATAATGAATTTACTCGCTGCATAAGGGTTCAAATCGGGCTCGTATGCGCTCGAACTGCTGGCATACAGTATACGTGTACCTTCGTAGCGTTCAAACAGTCTACGGGTTGCTTCTACATTGTTATTCCAATAACCTGCAGGGTCTGTAAAACTTTCACGTACACCACTTTTTCCTGCTAGGTGTATAATGAGATCAATGTCGTCTTGCCATCTATTATATGTAAGTAAATCAAACAGAGGACCATTCTTTACGTCAACGCCGAGTACATTGTGTCCTCTGTTAATAAGACGTTTAAATAATGCTGTTCCGATAAAGCCTTTATGACCCGTTAATAGAATGTTCATGCTGCTATACCTTGGTCTTGAAATATTTGCAAATACTCCATAGTCTGTTTCCAGCCTTTCACTTTTCTAAAATGTTTTACTACATTTGCTATAGGAAGATCATTGCCGCCTTCATAGATAGCATCACCAAAGAACCAAGTAATATCTTCTTTGTCAAAGTCTTTTATGATTTGACTCTTATCAAAACCTTTAGGGCTAATATCAATACCTGTTTCGCCGCCAACTTTTGCTTCTAAGTCAGGAAACATTGTATTAAATGCATTTGCAATTGTATTACGTTCGTTTGTATCTGTATCGTATGCTACATACTCTTGACGTTGTTCTGCATCAGCACCACGTCCTACTACACTAAAGTTTACCATACCGGGTCGTTTTTCAATATGAGTACCTGTACGCAAGTTAAATCTACTTTCATACAAACAACCATTTAAAAAGTATTCAGCAAACTCTGGTAATGTCCAATCGTTTGTATGAACGTGTGTTGCGCCTTCCCAAACGTCATTTCCGTTGCATTGATAAACACGTTTACATAAGTTGTAGGTAGGCTCACTAATCTGTTCAACAGTCTTAGCCTTATCGCTACCTGTAACTAGATAAACGTCATTCATTAAACAAAAAGAATTAAAAAATGCTTTAAAGTTGTAATCAATAATACCTCTACTAGGAGTTAGTGTTCCGTCTACATCAAATATAAACTTGTTCATTTAGGTCCCTCGCAAAATGCATATTCGCCTTGTGTAAATTCTCTAGAAATTTCCACCCAATCCTGTACACACTCTATTGCAGTAGCATACTCTGCATAGCGTGTTACTTTAGGTTCGTCTAGTCCAATAACTGTACTAATAATTAATAGTTCCCACATTACGGATTTTCCTTAATCCACGTACATTCTGAAACGTCTTCGGGCGTGTCGTACATACGCTTGCACACTTCATAAGGATGAAAGTACATTGCTACTGCCCATCCTGCGATAAATGCTATTGCTAGATAAAAATATTTCATCTCAACGTTCTACTAACGGCATTGTATTCTGACTATCGTGATAATCACCACTTACATAATAATCACGCACTGCTGTTTCCTTAACCATCGTACCGTTCTTCATACGATAGGTTACAATCTCACGACGAACTACGCCAGTAGTATCTGCATCAAATGCACTTTTAAATGGACCTTCAGTCATTGCTTTGCCTTTCTGCTACACGCTTTCTCAAATCACTTGTGCTAAATCTATGATCTCTTTTGTTAAAGTATAATTCTATATCACGTTTGGCACAGATAGCACGACCTGTAAATTTACCATCACGATACTCTTCTCCTATTATTCTAACATGAATATTGTACATTGTCAAGATATCTTCTAGATCTTTTTCAGTACCATACGGAATAATTTCGTCTACATATCTTACTGCTTTAAGTTGTGTATAACGTTCGACAACAGTTTGTATAGGAGCGTTCTTTTCTAGACGATCTATACTAGGATCAACTTGCAATCCGCAGATTAAATAATCACATTGATCCTTTGCTTCACGTAACATTTGTACATGTCCAGCATGTAATAAATCAAATGTGCTACAAGTAAATCCTACTTTCATCGCATCATCTCCGCTAGTTCCTTTAATTTCTCGATTACTTCTTCGATAGTATTTAGGTCCTGTTTACTTTCTGTATCAATTTCTAATTCTATTTTAATCTTCACTTTATTCTCCGAAGTCAAACAAACTGTTAAATGTTGTATGTTGCTTAGTATCCTCTAGAGGATAATTCAACACACCAATCAAGTTGTCTAACTTATTATCGATGATAGTTTCTGCCATTGCTGAATCATCAAACGGAAGTTCTTTGAACCATTCTGGCAGTCTCATTTGATCTGTTGGATACGCAACACTTGTATATCCTAACGGATTCTGTTTTAGTTTACAAACAATAACTTTCATACCGTCAACAATCTCTTCACTGTACTTGTCTCCGTTCATACGTTTTAGGGTATTCCAGTTGATACTTGCTCGCACGTGACCTGGCATATTTGCCTTGCCTTGTTTTTCTTCTAATCGACGATAGTGACCTACTTTGTTTGCACGTTTCGGCGAACCTTTCTCCCAGCCAGGCCTTTCACTAAACTCCTTACGGAACTGGGTAATGCGCTCAAGTACATCTTCACGCGGCTTATCAGTAAGTACCATAAGTAATAGTTCGCTTAGAAACTCCTGCATAAACACAGGTGTATCACTCCTGCGTAAGTCTAAGCCCATTGCTTTTACTTTGCCTGCTTTACCGTCGATGTCTGTTCTAAAACCTTCGTTATCTACTACAAGCGCCGCATAGCGTTTCTTAGTAATATACAGTCCTGTTTGGGCAACAATCTCTCTACCTGCTGCAATGACATCTGCACGACTCTTTGGACAATGGAATGCTCTGCCCATCATATCAACGAACGTGTTGTCTACAGCTTCTGACACTTGATCATAAAGTTGAATTGCTTTTTCTGTATTCCAAGGAATTTTTCCTGCTTCGATGTCTGCTTTTAAAGTTGGATATGCACTAAAATAAACAGAGTCAGTATCACCGTAAATAACTGCTTCGCCAACGTGGTCATATGTGCCAGTAATAACTTTGTTTGCTTCTGCACTCATGTGTTTAACAATCGTACGACCAGTAAGAGTGGTAGACTGACCAATACGCTTATCGAAAAATCTACAACCAGGGTTAAGAATAGCACCATATAATGAGTTCAAGTTAATTTTCTTTACGAGCTGACGTTTGTCCCAATACTCGATTTCTGCTGCATTACCTGCGTCTTTTGCCTTTTTAAGCATCTTCTGCAAGTCTTTACGTTCACTGTACCAACGCTTTAGAATACCAGGAATAACACCTTCAAATTCTGTAGTAAAGATAGTACCGTTTGCACTAAGCATCCAAGGCTGATTACTATCAAAGATTACTTTATAAAGTTCAGCACCACTTAGTACATCACTTCCTCCAGACTCCCAGTCAACTGTTAGTGCAATGTCCTTGCGCTGTTCCATAACAGCTTCGTATTCTTCTGTACTAAAGCGTCCTTCCCAACTGCCTGCAAAACTCTTTTTCTTTAGACCCATGTCTTCTGTAACACGAGCATCACTGATCTCTGGACGGATCTGTCCTACAACAGTTTCTGGGGCCATGTTGAGCGCACGAATTACTGAAGGATACAGTGAGTTCAAGTCCATTGAAGCCACCCACTTGTGCAAGCCCTTCTTAGGAAACGCAACATACGCACCAGCTGCTTGTGTGTTCTCGTCATCACGCTTTGCACGATTAGGTACTTGTAAGCCCCTGTGCCATGCTTCGTTAACAATAGCTTGCTCAGTAACAGCAACAGCACCCATTGTTGTTTGTAGAAGCACTGTGTTAGCGTGTGCAAGCTCGTTACTAAGATCAATGAAGCGTAGCTTCTTGTCTAGTTTGTCAAGTAGTGCAGTATCTTGAATGTTATATTCAATAAATTTGCGGAAGTCATTGTTGTAAAGTGCATCAAGTGTTCCTTCATACGGAACTTTGTTCTCACCTACTTCGATCTCGCCAATCGCATCCAGTCGATATGTGTGACGTTCTTCATATGTATACTTGCGATATAAGTTCAAACTGTCTAAGTGCACACGACCTACTAGATCAAATGTTTCACTTTCCTTGCCAAACTTTTCGTACATACGCTTCTTAGGAAGTTGTCCCCACAAGCAGAAACGTCTTGTGTCATCTTTGCTTAGTACACGGGCAGTTCTGTTTACAGTATACGGAATATCGTATCCTTCACTGTTCCAGCCACTTAAAATATCACTGTCTTCAATAAGTGTTAAGAAGGTGTCGATCATATCGCCTTCTTTCTCAAACAGCATTACATTGTCAATGCCTTCAAGTTCTTTTTTAGCTTGCTCCATTGTAAGTGTTTTAGGAGGAACAGCAAGACATACCATAGTCTCTAACCATTGCAAATAGACTGAGATTGAAGTAATAGGCATAAACGGATCACTTGGATCAGCAAAGCCTTTCTCCGGATCAAAGTCAGTCTCAATATCGAAAAAAGCAATGTTTAGTTTAGGAGCATCTTGATTAAGATAATGTTCACTCAAACACTGAAAGATAGGATTGATATCACTTTCAAACAGTTCTTTGTCTCTGTTGATAGCAACTTCTTTACGGAAGTCTTTTGTATTCTTACACACAATACGACTTAGAGGATCACCGTACACACTTTTGTACTTGCCTCGCTGGTCTTTATAATAAAAAGTATATTTTACTGGATATTCGCGATAAGTTCTCTTACCGTCTTTGCGTTCAACTGCACGGATAATATCACTATCGCGGTCAAACATTGCGTCTACATAGCTCATTTAATCTCCTTGTTGCTTCTGGCCAACTAACCTTTAAACCTGTTCGTAAAGTGAACGACTCTGTAAAGTATATATTACCACCAAAGCATTGCTACGCCAAATCCGAATACATTTACTACACAAAAATATGCAGTCAACATCATTGGCCAAGCAAGGCCTCGTCTAATATATCCTAACACTCCGAATATAGATCCAATAAAAAATCCTGGATATACTATTGTCATGTTAGGCTCATATGCAGTCATAGCGAGTGTTAAACTAGCTGCTACAGTAAATACAAAACTTAAAATTTCATAAAAGAATGCAGTCTTATCAGTGTGATAACTCTGCATCCAAAACTCTTTAATTTTATTCACTATTTGTCAACACCTACTGTTGCAACAAGCGTTTCGAGATCATCAAATGCATCAGCATGCTTTTCCCAGTCACGTTTCTGTGCAATCTTAATTGCTTTGTTAATCAGAGCAGGCTTAATGTTAAGTTCTTCTGCAACAGCTTTAACAGTGTCTTTAAGTCCGCCCTGCAAATCTTCGATCTCTTGCAATACTGTTACACCTTCTTGAACAAGGCGCTCAAGTTTTGCTTTTTCTTCTGCACCATAGGTACGATCACTCATAATAGTCTCCTTGTTGAGTTAAATTGTTAAGTTAATTATAGCGTACATCGTGAAAAAAGTCAAGCGTTAACTTGACTTTATTTTGTACTGTAGTGGGATTTATTTTTTAGAATTTAGTTTACGGTAAAGCATTTCTTTGATTGATTCGGTAGTATATTCTTTACCTTTATGCTTTTGTTTGCCCATCTTATCATCACGCTTTTTATTTGTATGTGCGCCCATTGCTCCACTTTTACGTAGATCGTTCATGTATTGAGCGTTAGGATCACGGGCTTTGATTGGCTTAGGTTTAGGAGCTTCTTCTATACTTTCGTTCCACTTCTCTAACCAAGTTTCAAAACGCTGTGTCTTTTTAGGATCCGCTGCAATTTGTTGTAGTGCAACTGTGTGTTTTTTAAGAAACTTTTGCCAATTAGTTCCACTGGCTTTAGGAGCAGATGATTTTTTTACTTCTTGTCTAGCATTTCTGTCCTTAGTTGACGAATCGTCAGTTGAATCCTTTTCTGGTTTGAGCAAATTTAGACTGTTATACTTGGCTCTACCTGTTTGAAAGTCGTCTTTAAAGTCCTCACCTACTAGTTTATCACGTGTTGGATTTTTCGTAGTTCCTGCAGAATTTTTCTTAATAGCATCTTTGCCTTTAAGTTGTCCTGCTGAGCCAGTCTTTTGTGATTCGTTTAGAGTAACACCTGCTAGGGAAGCAAAGTCGCTTAGACTATAATCACCTTCAACTGGCATACTACCTTGTGCAACTTCTACACTTTCTACAACGTAATCTTTAGTTGGCGCAGCTTCAATACTTTGACCTGCACTTTCTGCAAGTTTACGTAAATCTTCTCTAGGATCACTTGGATCTAGTGCAAAAAGTTTATGCTGTAATGCATTAAAGTCCATATTACCTGCCTAATTTAGCTGATAGTTTTGCTTGTAAAGATTCTTTATAAGTACTTTCTGAAACAGCATTGCAGTTACAGTGCTTACAAGTTGGCGGACATGTGCAGTCTTCTGCTTTTACATCACTACCACAACACTTGTCTGAACAGTGTGTATCTTTAGCTTCAGTAACTTCGCCCATTGGACTTTCTTGATAGTCTAGGTGGTGATAAACACTACCAATCATATCTGCTGATTTAGTAATTTTACTTTGTACCCAACCTTCTAAACCTTCAGCCTCACTGATGCCTTTGAGCATGTCGTGCAATTTAATTGCATATTTTGCAATTTTGTATAGGTCTGCACGGGCCATTTGTACTTCATGATCACGCTCTGCTGCGTGAGCTAAATCACCTAAACCTTCTTTAATCTCTTTATCTCTCATTGAGTTGCTCCAATAATACGTATTATAGTGTATTTATGCTTTATTGCGCTTAGGCTTCTTTTTCTTAGACTTCTTTATAGAGCCTGTTCGTGTTAGTGTACCTGGTCCACCATTAACAAATCCGTTTCCGTTGCCCATACTAGAGGCAACTGATCCTGCAGACATTTCAGCAGCAGTTGTTTCACATAGTTCATTTATTTTCATTGTGACATCCTTTATCCGTGTTCAAATCTTGATACTGACTTTGGTGTATATTGTTGCCTATCTGTATACTGTTTCCAAAATGCATTACGTTCGTTAGTACTTAGTTGTTGTTCTTCGTGTTCTTTATACTTTTCTACGTAATATGCAATATCCATTATTTCTTCTTTCTACCTGATTTCATGTTGGCGCACCAGTGATACATCTTAGCCTTCTCACCACTGGCATTTTTTGCACGTTTACGTAGTGCTGTTACACTTCCATTACAACTAGCACCTGAACGCTTTACACGCCCTGGTCTGCTTTTGCCTTTTTTCTTACCATCAGCAAAGTTTTCACTGTATGCTTTATCTGTTGCTGCTTTTGCACGATCAGCGTCAGGATGTTTAGGATTGATAGTTACAACTTCGCCATTCATTAGTTCACTGATGTTAGCACTCTTGCCTACTTTGTCTAACAGTATATGCAAACTATCGTTAGGATCATAGTTGGTTTCATAACCTAGCTTGCCACGTACTTCTGTACGCTTGCCTGTAGCAGTGTCAGTAATGTTTAACACCAACATTTCTTTGTCACGCTCTAATTGTAGTTTGTAACCTTCTGCAAGTCCTAGGTTAAACAACACGTTAGTTGACTTACCTTTTACACGTTTGCTTAGTGTAGGAGGACGTCCGTCTTTGTCTACTTTATTGCC
>Ga0209037_1000593_pt1 | contig 11130 bp, 1 predicted proteins | sample SaaInl25SG_5_DNA_FD_188225 | JGI IMG/M metagenome (GOLD analysis project Ga0209037, IMG submission 188225) | Marine microbial communities from expanding oxygen minimum zones in the Saanich Inlet - ESP_125SG_5_DNA (SPAdes) (version 2) | ecosystem: Environmental > Aquatic > Marine > Intertidal zone...
AAACGTTGCAAGCCATTTCTGTTTCCGTAGATAAAGACATTTTGGCAGTGCCTGGGCACGATTTCGAAGAGGCAGACATGCTTCTCTACTCATACCCAGCTGGTGGTGCTATCACAACTGCAGAAACCGCACAAAACTACTACTACGTTCAGGATGTTTACCCCGACGGAACTCACGTTAGATTGACTACAGAGCGTGGATTCACCCTCAACGGAAGCACTGAAGCTCGCGCTGCAAAGAGTGCAGCCGACATTCTTCTGCTTAACCCCTCCGCTACCGATGGTGCCTACTGGATTAAGCCCGAGGGTTCTAACGTGGCACACCTCACATATTGCGACATGACGCTTGAGGGTGGTGGCTGGACTCAGATGATGAAACTCTCTACCAACACCCTCCTCAACCCCTACAACGGAAGAATTGGTGGAGCAGGAAACACCAACATTGCTTACCGATTTGGTGCCGTTTGGGACGGTTGGGCCTGGGACAATGACGCTGCTTGGGATGCCGCAAGTGGAGTTATGCCTGACTCAGCCAACGCTGACTTCAGTGACATTGACTCGTTCTCGAAGCTTTTCTACAAGCTTCCGTTTAACGACGTGATGATTGTTTCAATTAGAGACACATCGCAGCGTCTTGGATGGCGACACAATGCAACAATTTCTAACATGCGTGCGGTCACTGGTGGGACAAACCTCACCACCTACGGTGACGAGTGGCTGTTCCCCGACGTACAGCAGCTCGAATACTCTTGGCCCCGACGCCTTGAGTCATACGCTGGAGAATACAACCGTCAAAGTCAAACCCCTGCTACGTTCGGATTTAAGATTCTTTCCGACCGAGCTAACAACTACGGTTCTTTGAACAGCTACATGACTGGTGGATACAGCACTGCCAACTCCGCAAACGTAACTGGTCACGGTGCCGCCATGATTGGTGGCGGTGGTACGGGAACGTCTAGTAGTCGTTGGGGTGGCGGTATTGGATTTAACTACACCTCCAACTATGACTTTAAAGTTGGTGCCCACAACTGGGGCAACGGCTTCAACACAGGCGTAACAAGCTACCGCTCTTTATACGGTATCGCGGTCTTCGTCCGATAATCCCTGCTGTAAAATAAATACAAAGAATTAAACCTAAAGGAGTCGCACTAAATGGCACTAGACATCACTGCCGTGGGTGGCGCAGGAACGCACACACTTCAAAAAACTAACGTCAATCTTGACGAAGATTTTGTGTATTTTCCTGGCCGTGACGCAGACACGACACTCCCCTCGACAGTAACTGATGAGAGCGCCTGGGTCTTCCGTGAAGGAACGGGAGATGTTGTAGGTGTAGACGCCGACACGGTTTACTTCTTGAACACTGACGGATTTGCCGTAGGGTTTGCTGAGACAGCAGGCGGTGCTGATGTAGACATTACCAACTTTGCACCAGGAACCGTTACTTTTAACTTTCCTTCTGTATATAACAATCAATTTAACATTTCTTCTGTTAGGTTTGCAAATCAGCAAGCCGTAAAATATGTCACAGATGGCGACCCAATAACTGGTCTGACGTCTGGAAATGTGTACTTTGTAAAGAACCTGCTCACAGGGCTGGGTGGAACCTCTCTCTACGATTTCACGACGCACACGTTTACAACGGGTGGCAACACTGGTCGTTTTGGGCCCACCATCTCTTCACTGCGCACCGAGTACCTGGATTCTGGGCAATCCTGGGCTTCAGAGTATCTAAATCAGGGTGACTACCAGGGGTACCAGGATTGGGTTGTCCCCACTGATGGTATTTACGAATTTAGGGTTAAAGGTGCCTCTGGAAAAGAGGGCCGCGCACTCGCTGGTCGAGGAGCAGTTGTAAAAGGTAGAGTTCAGCTATTCCAGGGTGAAGTTATTACTATTGTTGTTGGACAGCAGGGTGAACTTCCCCCCAACAACGTGACGTGGCCCGCATCTTCTGGTGGTACAGCAGTTGTTCGCAAGAACGGCAATATTCCGCTTTTTGTTGCTGGTGGAGGCTCTTCATCATCCAACACAACCAGTGCTAACCGAACAGATAGTCACGGTCAGCCGAAAACAGCAGGTGGACGGTCCCAAAACTACAACTCTGGGTTCGGTGTTGACGGAAGGGGTGGTTCAGGTCGCTCCACTGGTGGTGCTGGTGGTGGTTTCTACACTAACGGTGGGAACTCCGAACGTGGTGGCGGTGGACAAGCCTTCGTCAATGGTGGTGTCGGTGGATACCCAGCTGGCTCTTCGTCAGGTGGCGGTGGATTCGGTGCTGGCGCAGGTGCGGGCTCCGACGGACAGACCTGGGGTGGCCCAGGTGCCGCTGGAGGTTACTCTGGTGGAGCCACAAACAACCGTTCAGGTAGCCGTTGGTGTGGTGGTGGTGGTTCTTGGATTATCAGCACTGCTACCGATGTTGGTATTTCCACTGGAACATACAACGGCGCAGACAATATTCTGGGTAAACCACTTAGCAACACTGGCCGACACACCAGAGACGTTGACGGAGAAATTGTTGTCACTCTTGTTGAGTCCTCGGTCTACGGCTTCGCCCTCCACAACAATGGAGAAGACGCCGCAGGAGACATCAATGCCATTGAGGTAGAGCCTAATGGTTCTTCTCTCCACGCTCTTATCCCCGTAAATGTTGACGTTGACAACAACCAGCTTCACTTTAAGACTCCTCACGGATTCTTCGCTGGCGAAGCAGTAAACTACTTTGCCGACTCAAATGGAGTTGAGCCCCTCAACTCCAGCTCTGTTTACTACACAGATGTTGTTGACGACTATTCGGTGAGACTCAGTACCACCCCAGACCCTGACTACACAACAGTCAACCTGCTTGCGGCTTCTGCTGGGGTTAACGAAGGTTTCAGCGACGTTATTGTAAACCTGGCAACAAACAGCTTTACTATCCCCAACCACGGGTTCCTGGCCAACCAGCCTGTTCGTTACCGAACAAATGAGCAAGACGCAATTATTCCGCTGCAGGATAATGCAACATACTATGTCAAAGAAGTTATTGACGCCAACCGATTTACTCTTAGCCAGTCACTAGGTGGTCCAGTTCTCGACCTAACATCTTTGGGTGAGGGTAGAAACCACAGCTTTATCTTTACAGTTGTCAACGAGTTCGAAGACAGCATTTACATTCCTAGCCACGGATTTGTTACTGGTCAAACTGTTCAGTACGCAAAGTCTCGCGACTATGAGATTGAGCGTCTTTACTCGGGTGGTGTCTACAAGTACGTCGATATCAACACTGACGGCGGGTTTGACACGACTCAGTTTATTACATTTGACAATGTTGTTCGACCTGCTGAGCGTGCTGCGTACCCGACCTTGGGAATTACCAGCTTCCGCTCTTCGGGAACTACACGTTACATTATTACAGACGCAAACCACAATCTCCAAACAAACATGTTTGTTGAGATTAGTGGCTTGCCGTCAGACTCAGCAGCTATCGACCGTCGTTGGAACGGATTCTGGCGTGTAACAGGCGTTCAGTCTGGAAACGAGTTCTCCTTCACCGCCGAGGAAAGCTTCACACAAGCAGTAACTGACGCCCCTGAGGGTGCAAAATCTACCAGAAACCTAGACTACGAGTTCTTCTTGGGCGAGCGTCGTCTTAAGATTCGTGGCCTCCAGTCGGTGGGACGCAGCCGTTACATCTACTGCGACCGCCCCCACTATCACGCCAACGGCTACCTCATTAAAATCGAAGGTATTCCAGATGAGAACTACGGTGGCTACTTCAATGGTCAGTGGTTTAAGGCTGCTGACTGGAACCCAGGGACTTTAGGGGACAACAGCAGCGAGTACGGACTACGCTTCGACTCAGGTACAGCTCCGCCCGAGGAAGACGAAAACCTCACTATTCCGTACTTCCAGCTGCCTGCTGATGTCACCGCAACAATTATTGGTATTCCTCGCATTGACAACATCGAGACTGGAATCAACGGTGTTCGCACGCGTTTGCGCTACCGAAACGACTATGCAGACCGCACACAGGCTGAAGAGCTTGACGTCTCTGGTTACGTATCAAAGTACGGTATGTACATCCAGAACCGTGGACTTAGCCGTAGGACTCGAGTGTACATTGACGTCGACACCAACCACGACCGCGAGGTTGGCGACCGTGTCCGCGTCAACAACATGGAAGAGTACTTCCGCGATGTGTTTAACCGAGAATTCTTCGTCACAGACAACAACGCTGGAGGAGCTGACAGGTTCTACGCTGAGCTAGACACCCCAGTAAGTAATGAAATCGAGAACATCCGTTGGGGTAACGCCACAGGCAACACTGGGCAGTACAACGACATGTACATCAACTTCAAAGCTCCCCATAAGTGGAGTGACGCTGCGGATGCTCGCTTCCAGCTGCGAAACTTTAATGACAACTCTGACAAGCTCTTCCCAGGTGAAGTCAACATTATTGACCGATTTAGTGAAGGAACTCGTCGCTACATCAGAACCGACAACCCGCATCGACTGGTTGATGGTCAGCGCTTCCAAATTTTCAATTTTGATGACGGAGACGGCAACGGTCAATACTTCAACGGAGATTGGATTGTTGAAGGAGGCGGCTCTGCAGGTTCGACAGATTACGAGTTCTACTTCCAAGCGGACACGGGAAACCTTGCACTAGCCTGGAACGACGATGTAACACCTGGTCAGGCTTTGCCCGACGACTTTACCCCTCTTGGTCGCTTGCGTCGTGCATACTTCCTAGATGACGTCTGGAACACAGGAATCACATGGCGTCGCCGCGACGGTGACGTAGTCGAGATGTACCTAGACGCAACTCACCAGTTTGAAGTCGGCGAATACGTCAGAATCTCAAACATCACAGGAAACAACCCTGAGGTGTTCAACGGAGAGTGGCAGATTACTGGTGTGCCAGACAACCGCAGAATTCAGTGGAGAACCCCCACTACAGGTGCTATCGCTCAGCAGAACGTAGACGGAACTGTCATCGCTAGCCGTCAGATTCGTGCATTAGACGAGCCAATCTTTGACTTTGACATTGCTGGTCGTGAGCTTCTGTCCCACAACGTAATCCAGTTTACGACTAAGTGGGAGCATGGTTTTGATGTTGGAATGAATATCAACGTCAGCAGCATAAGCGGAACCAACACTGGAATCTTTAACGGAACCTACGATGTTGTTGAAGCGGTTAACGATAAGCAGTTCTTGGTAAACAGACCGACTCAGAGCAACGTAACCAGTTTCAGTGTCACAAACCGAAGCAGAACATCCATCCTCTGTGACGTTACCCTAAACACAACACACAACTTGCAGATTGGCGACACCGTCACCATCAGCAATATGACTGGAACAGATGTTGAGTCCTTCAACGGAACACACGTTGTGGCTGGAACCCCTGCATCTAACCGAATTCAGTTCGTAGACCCGAACAACCAAGTTGGTACAATTGGAGCTGCTTCAGTCTCTGGTACATGCTTGGTGGAGGCTGTACCATTCGCTGCAACCACAGCGGGCCGTACTCGCCTCTACAGCTACAACAGCTCTGGCCTTAACGCTGGTGGAATCGCAGAGTTGGTTGAAATAAGTACAGTTGGTCTTAACGGAATCGTGGAAGTTGATACCGTAATTCCTGGTCTCAAAAACCGAGACACGTACTACATCCAAAAAGTTGATGACAACACAATTAGGTTGTCTGAGGACCAGTCCTTCACAAAAATCGCTGATATTGAAGGTGTTGGTGTGAGCAACCACTCCATCATCAACAAATCTGTTGATTACGTGCTCGACACCATTACCATCCCTAACCACGGATTCTCACTCGCTGAGCTAGTTGAGTACGACACTGGTGGTGGTACTGCTGTTGGCGGTCTAACAACGGCAACTCCGTACTACGTCATTCCCGTTGATGGAAACACCATTAAACTGGCTACTTCTTTGAATAACGCCAACAACGGCACAGCCATCGACCTAACCGATACCGTAACTCCAACTGGTCGACACACTCTTAAGTCTCTGATTCGTACGCCTGATGGCACCTACGAAATTAGCGGAGTCCCCTCCACAACAACATTTGAGGTCACAGCTAACGGTTCTGTTCCTGAAATCGTTAAGGAATTTGACCCCCAGTTCACCGTGGACCTAGACCAGAATGTTATTAAAATTCAGTCGCACGGGTTCCTTACGGGAACAAAAGTCACATACAACGACGGCGGTGGCACAGCAATTGGTGGACTGACTGATGCCACTGTTTACTACGTTATTGCAGTAAACAAGGACTTCGTAAAACTTGCATCCACTGCAGAAAACGCTGCCTCGGGTATTCCGCTTACTGTCACAAGTATCGGGGCTGGAAGCGAGCACAACCTCACTTCTGCTCAGATTAACGGTCAAATTACTGGAACAGGTACAGTTACCACCGAGGTTGACTCGGTTCTGGTAAACGGAAGCGGAACAACGTTCTCTAAGATTCTCAAGGTAGGCGACACGTTCCGTTTGTTCCCGCCGAACACCGAAGAAAAGTTCTACTTTGAGGCTTCAGATGTCGACACTACAGACGATGAAATTCTCGTGCAAAACCACAACTTCACCACGGGCGAGTCTGTTGTCTTTAGCCCAGGTTCAGGTGGACGCCGAGTCGGCATCGCACGTATTCAGAGCTCTGGAACTACACGCTACATCTACACCAGTGAGACACACGGATTTAGCGTTGGCGAAGAAGTAACCATCTCAGGAATTGATGGCGACAACGCTGAAGATTTCAATGGCACATATATTATTACCTCTGTAAATGCTGGCAACCGCGAGTTCCGCTACGTCGCAGCGGAAAGCTTTACTTTGGGTGTTACAAACCAAGAATGGGGCGCAATTGCAGACCAAGAAGGTCTAGCTGGAGTTGCCCCCGCACCGCTGGTTGATAACCGTTACTACTACACACGGAGAATTGACGACTCTGCGGTTAGGAACATTACCGCTCGCTACCGCACGAGTAATGTTGTCCGCATTACAACATCGGCTGCCCACAATTTGGAGCCAGGAAACGTTATCACAGTCGCTGATATCAGTGGTGTCAGTCCTGAAGTATTCAATGGAACCCACACAATCATTGCAGTTCCGTCCAGCACCACCTTTGAGTTCAACTCAGAGGGCAGTAACATCGCCAACGCGGGTGTGACAGGTACTGTAACAACAACAAGCAGCAATTTGGTTACACTGCACCCAACCAAGGCAGACGCAGTCGCCAACACAAACCCAATCGATTTGGCAACACAGGGCTCTGGTTCGCAGTTGGTCTTGAACCACATCACACCCGTTGCTCCAATTATCCGCGAAATTGCGGCTATTGGTTCGGATGAGCAGGTCACCGTAAACCGTGCATACACAACTGCATACGAAAACGTGTCCTACTCCTACCCAACGTTTGTGTATGTGCGCCCGCAGGGATACTCGCTTCACCGTCCATTCGATGGTGGTGTCGAGATGTCCACTGGTTCGGGAACTTCGTACGGACAAATTGTTCGACAGACTCGTAAGTACTTCCGTTACCAGTCAGGTAAGGGTATCCAAACCTCGGCCGCTGTGAACTTCAAGCCCAGCATTGACATCGAGACAATGTACCGAGTTGGAGCCTCGAATGTTATCCAAATTCGTACACGCCGTCCTCACGGTCTGATTAACGGTCTGTTCATTAGGGTTGATGACGCTAAGGACCAATTTGGCGTAGATAACCCCGTGTACAACGGAAAATTCCAGGTCACCGTAATTGACTCCTTCAATGTGACTGTTATTTCGCAGCAAGAAATTGTTGAGCCAGTTGTTTACGGGTACCCACGCCTTCACGTTGACGCTTGGTCTAACGGTGCCATCCGCGCTGGTATGTTCGACTTCCAGAACGGTATGTTCTACGAGTTCGACGGTCAAAAGCTTTACGCAGTGCGTCGCTCTTCGACTCAGCAGGTCGCTGGAACATTTGCTTGTCTGCAGGGCTCCGAAAAAGTGTTTGGAACCAACACAGCATTCACGACCCAGCTGAACGCAGGAGACTACCTCGTTCTTCGCGGTCAGACATACAGAATCGCTGACATCGAGTCCGACACCAGGCTGACGATTAAGCCTGAGTACAAAGGCTCTTCGGGCACTGAAAAAGAGTTTGACCCCTCTTCTGTTGTTGACACCGCCACAGACACACTTACCATCCTGAGTCACGGGTTCACACAAGACATTCCCGTGGTTTACAACTCTATTGATGGTGAGCCTATTGGTGGGTTGGTAAACGGTCGTACATACTATGTAGACGTTTTGACTAACAACACCTTTAAGTTGAAAGCAAGCCCCGATGCTGTTGCAAATGTCAACCTTTCAACGCAGGGCACAACAGATGTCCACTCATTCACACCAGCTAAGACTGGAATTATCGGTACTCTCACTGTAGACACCAAGATTCCACAAGAAGACTGGAGCCTTGACCCCTGTGATGGAACGGGGCCGACAGGCTACAACATTGACCTGTCCAAGATTCAGATGATTTACATGGACTACTCTTGGTACGGTGCGGGTAAGATTCGCTTCGGATTTAAGACAGTTTCTGGTCAAGTCCAGTACACCCACGAGTTCACACACAACAACGAACTCTTTGAGTCTTACTTCCGCTCTGGTAACTTGCCAGCTCGTTACGAAGTAACAACCTTTGAGAACCCGACATACATTCCGTCGCTGTTCCACTGGGGTACATCGGTCATCATGGATGGTGAGTTCGACGACGACAGAGCATACTTGTTCACCAGGTCTAGCCAGACACTTACCATTGGTGGCACGACTTCAAAGACATTTGGCTCAAATGCCTTGAACCGCATTACTGACGTCATCAACATTCCGTCTCACGGCTTTACTAGCGGAGACTCGGTCCAGTTTGTTGGCCTCGGCTCAAACGGTCTGCCTCAAAGCAATACGCAGAACCCTCGAACTAGACGGACCGTGTATTATCCGCAGGATTACCTAATAAATGAGGCAACTTACTTTATTAAAACTGTAGATGACAACAACATTGCTTTGGCATTTAGTGCAGCTGACGCAACGCGAGTTGAAGTTCCCATCACCAACATGGCAAAGTCAAACTACCGAGTCACAGTTGACACCAGCGGGAACCACAACTTGTCCGTTGGGGACTACGTGCTCATGAGTGTAAGCTCGCAGTACAGCAACTATCTAGCGTATGCTGGTGTTGTTCAAGTCAACCAGGTTGTTGACGCAAACACGTTCCGTTACTACCAGTACAGCTTCCAGCGTAGTTCGAGCACCATCAGCAACCCACAGAACTCGTTCTTCCAGCGGAATATTATCGACTTCTTCAACAGCGGAAACTCGCAGTCGCAGTACAAGCTGTCACCGCAGGGGTCGCTAAACAACACCTCTGGTGCAAACTACCAGCCACTCATCTCCATCCGATTGAGCCCCTCGGTATCCGAAGGTTTGACAGGAGCCCTAGGTGACCGCGACATCATCAACCGAATGCAGTTGCGACTTCAAGAAGTCGGTGTTCAGACAGACCAACTGGTCGACGTTAAGGTTCTGCTTAATGGACGTCTTAACAACCTCAACTTCGTCCCAGTAGAGTCCCCCTCGCTGGTGCAGGTGGTTGAGCACACATCAAATGACACCATTTCTGGTGGAATTCAGGTGTATAACTTTAAAGCATCTGGTAACCAAGGTGAGGAACAAGCTACCAACGTAGACGTCAGTGACTTGTTTGAGTTGTCCAACTCAATCCTCGGTGGTGACTCGGTGTTCCCTGACGGCCCAGACATTCTTACGGTTGCAGTAGCGCGTCTTACAGGAGAGCAGACGCTCTGTTCAGCTAGATTGTCGTGGGCTGAGGCTCAGGCGTAAGGGAGGCCGTATATGGCAATTCAGAGACTGGCTGCGGCACGCCCCGCCGCCAACACCGAAACGGGTCTGTTCACATTTCAACAGAGCTACCTGGTTTCAGTTATTGTTACCAACATTTCACCTGCAGCAACGCCAATTCCTAAAGTTGATATCTATGTAGTTCCGTCTGGTGCCGACACTGAAGGTTCCTACGTATACATTGCAAATAATCTAACTATTGGGTTAGGGCAAAGCTTTGAGACATTTAGATTTGCCGTTAACGCGGGAGATGGAGTCTTTGTTACAACTACGACAGAAAATGTTTCTTTTAGTCTGTACGGCCTTATTCAGGACGATGTTGTTGGGCAGGGCGATTTAGCTCAAACTTTCACCAATAAAGTAATTCGTGGTGTAAACAACACTGTTTATGTCGATAAAGGGGTTACTTCAGACCGTAGAGACGATGCTGAGGAAGGCTATCTTCGATACAACACCGAGTTTAATGCCCTTGAGGTTCTAACTAGTGAAGACTGGACCCTTGTGGGCACAGGGGCTGGTGATGGTGCAACTGGACCCACTGGACCAACTGGCCCCGCAGGAGATGACGGTGCTACTGGCCCTCAAGGTGACGCTGTAACTGGTCCTACTGGCCCTACTGGCCCTAGCGGAGGTCCTACAGGCCCGACTGGGGCAACGGGGCCTACTGGTCCAGGCGGTGGAGCCATTGATGTTCAAAATACCACTGATGCAACTACTTTTGTTGGCCTATATGAAGACGCAACGGGAACTATTGGCGGTAAAACCAACGCTGGCATCACTTTTAACGCAAGCACGCAAACACTTGCCGTAACCGCTATTGAGTCCAACTCGATTGCTGCACCTTCAAGCCTTACGGGCACCTATTCACTAGTTTCGCCAACAACAATTACTTTGGACCCCGTTGACGAAATTATCAACGATGCTCCAATGAAGTTGGTGTCAAAAACTAACGCAGAGCTTTCGTCCCTTGTTTCCAGCACTGGAGCAGTGGTCTACAACTCAGACGAAGGCGGAGCTTATTACTACACAGGTTCTGCTTGGGAAGCTGTAGATACGGCAATTACTGGTCCCACAGGTCCAACTGGCGCAACTGGTCCCACTGGGCCACAAGGACCAGCAATCAACGCTATTGCAACTCTTGATGTGTTAAGCAATGGGTCGACCGCTTATCAGTTCAATAGCCACTATTCGGGAGACAACCCTAACGTCCACGCACTAGGTGGTGCCACCCTTGCTT
>Ga0209037_1000596_pt1 | contig 11115 bp, 8 predicted proteins | sample SaaInl25SG_5_DNA_FD_188225 | JGI IMG/M metagenome (GOLD analysis project Ga0209037, IMG submission 188225) | Marine microbial communities from expanding oxygen minimum zones in the Saanich Inlet - ESP_125SG_5_DNA (SPAdes) (version 2) | ecosystem: Environmental > Aquatic > Marine > Intertidal zone...
ATGGAAAGTAACGCGCTCACCTTGGCTGAAGAGCTGCAAGCTGAAGGGCATGAAGTAAAGGTTCTGCCCGGCTCTTTGATGAAAGTTGGTTTAGGTGGTTTCGAATCTCGCGATCAAGCAAAATCGGCCCTTGCAGGAATCAAAGCTGAAGTTAATTCCTACGCTTGGATATACGCCTACTAATCTAGGGGCGCTACCTTTGCACTAGCAAGAACATACATTATGGAAGATTTAAGAACGCCCAAGGACAGCCTTGCGGTCATGACTCAGATTGTATTGCCTAACGATACAAACACGCTGAATAACCTTTTTGGAGGCCAATTATTAAGTTGGATGGACCGTTGTTGCGCAATCGCTGCACACCGCCATTGCAAGCGTCAGGTAGTTACCTCAACCATTAACAATGTTGCATTCAAAAATCCAATACCGCACGGGGCCATTGTAACTATAGAAGCCAAAGTTTCTAGGGCTTTTTCCTCTTCCATGGAGGTGATTGCCGACGTGTACCTAGAGGAACAACACCCGAACGGCAGTCGTATCAAGGCCAATGAAGGGATTTTCACCTTTGTAGCCGTAGACCAGATTGGCAGTCCCATCAACGTGCCGGCGATCCATCCGGAAACGGCATTAGAAAAGGAACGTTATGCAGCTGCTTTACGCAGACGCCAGTTGGCTTTAATTATCGCAGGGAAAATGGAGCCAAACGACGCCACGGAACTTAAGGCATTGTTTTATCCTGAAGAATCGACGCAGCAGCCGAAATAACTTCGTCGAGCGGTAATTTTTTCATGGGATTAGGCATCCACCAGGGCACTTTTCCGTGCTTGCTGATGGGACTAAAAACGCTCGTTGTCAAAATGGAACGCTGCTTGTCGTAAGACGGCCAAGGCGCAAAACCTAAGTTAGGGTGTGTGGCGCCCCATAAACTGATGAGTGGCCTATTGAAATTTGCCGCCGCATGCATGAATCCAGTATCGCCACTAATCACTAGAGCGGCGTTTGCTATGACTTTGAATCCTTCAATTACGGTCGTCGTTCCACAATAATTCTTAGCGCCACTACCCAATGGCTGCTCGAGACTTTCACCCATCCCTGCCTCTTCTGGACCGCCGATCAAGGCCAACGGCATTTGGAAAGCAGATAAGCCGTCCATGATTTGTCGCCACGCCTGAAAATCTAAACGCTTTCCGGCATAAGAGCCCCCCAAAACCAAAGCGATATAAGGCTGTTGCGGCAATGCAAGCCGTACTTCTGGTAATCGCAATTGGCACTGCATTGCTTCCGGCATAAAGCCTTCAGCAAAAAAGGGAGCTGCCGCATTTGCATACCTATGAACAACAGGAGTTAGCGCAAACGATTTTTGTTTGGTTGCCAGTAAAAGCGCACGCCGTAGATATGGCTTTTGATAGGTACGCACCGGAAGATTGAGTTTACGGCACCAGCGCTTCGACTTTGAAGTGCCCTGAAGGTCTATAACATGGTCATAGGGCGAGGCTGATGCTTTAATTCCAGTGCGGTCCTTCTCCCATGATAGCACCTCGTTTACCCCAGGCAGACACGTGGCTACCGAGCGGTAAGCATCCTTACACAGGAGTGTTACGCGATGACCTTCGCTTGCCAGCTGGGCGGTGATAGGCGCGACGAGGATGAGATCGCCGATCGCGGATAATCGGACCACTAAAATGGAAGAGACCTTAGACATTACCAGGGTATCAAATTAAAATACGAGCAGAGTATAAAGATAGCAAGCCCAGCCACCAATAGATCGGCCAAACGCTCATTCTTCAAATATCGGAGTCCATTGGTCAAATGGTAACTGAGCCCAAGGAAAAATAAAACCCCGCCAGAAGCAGCTCCGTATAATGCCGTGGCGGCACCTAATACGAGCCAAAATCCAGCAACCATTGCTCTAGATTTATTGGTTTGATTCGCTTTTCTGTAGGATTGAAACCACTCGAACAAAGCGAATACTGCCAAGAGTAAAGGAAGTATCCACCAAGTAATGGGTGTGCTGGAGTCCGTTAATAGGATCAAAGACCATTCTACTAGATCGAGACCATACAAGAGTCCCATAGGAAGGGCAAAAGCAACCATCCATTGGAAAAGCGTTCGAATTTTTACTCTGCCCGAAACGATCCAGGTAAGAATCACAGCCGGTGCGATAATACTGAAGATCTCATAAGCCGACCAAAGTCCAGCGATTGCTGTTATTGTTCCGCTATGAAGGACATATACTGTTTTGGGTTTGCGTCTATGGAGCTCGACGAGGTGCCAATTCAATTCGAAAAACAAACTAAAAAACAACAAATCGGTCAAGTATTGTTCCCCGCTCCAATACACTGCGAGCAATAGAAATATCAAATACCGAAAAAGTGTGCCGCGCACCACCCAGCGGTCGCGCATGACTGTCCATGACAAAAACAACCAGGCACCGCCCAAGAGCGTTGATAAAAGCACCTGCTCCCACTGCACAAATAGATCTGTTCCCGTCAATACCAAGGCCGCAATGGCTAGTACAAATATTCGAATACCAGAATACGCATCAATCTTTCGGAAATAGCTAAGAAGCATCAGCTTTTTGTTTTATTTTAGCGCCTTTAAACGCTCGCGCTATGTTAAGAAATTTCTTTGAAGGCTTAGGTGATTTGTTCCAAGCAACTTTTAAAATCTTGCCCATGGCAGGTGAACACGTAAACCGTCTGTTTATGTTAATCATTGCGGGTGGATTAGTATACTGGATCATCCAAATGAGAAAGCATAAAGCCAACGGTGAAGCTTAATCACTAAGAAACGAATTAAAAAAAGCCCCGGCTCACGCCGGGGCTTTTTTTATGGACACCGCTTTCGCGGCCTGCGGCGCGACGCAGTTTTTATCTTGTACTTAAAGGTCGAATCCTATATCCTGACGGTAATTCATGCCTTCGAACGACACCTCTTTAAGGGCAGCATAACTTTTCGCTAAGGCCTCGTCTTTATTTGCACCAAAGCTTGTAAACGCCATGACACGTCCACCAGAGGTAGTAATAGTTTCACCCGGTTTGGTTCCTGCGTGATAAACGGTAGTCCCTTCAAACCTGCGAAGACCCTCGATTGCCTTTCCTTTTTCGTAGGAACCAGGGTAACCTCCACTTACCGCCATAACCGTAGCTGCCGTTTGCGGATTCACCGCGACGCTGATTTCATTCAGCGTCCCCTCGTGCATGGCCACAAATAGGTCCAAAATATCTGTTTCCAAACGTGGAATAACTACTTCCGTTTCAGGATCGCCCATACGCACGTTGTACTCTATCACCTTCGGTCCTTTGGTCGTATTGATCAATCCAAAGAAGACAAAGCCTTGGTAAGGTAGATTGTCCTTCACCAAACCTTGAATGGTCGGTTCAATAACCTCGCGTACGGTTCGCTCACGCAATGCCTCGTCAAAAAACGGCACTGGGCTTATTGCACCCATACCACCGGTATTCAATCCTGTATCACCTTCACCTATTCGCTTGTAGTCTTTTGCCTCTGGCAACAGGGCATAACCGCCTTTGCCATCGGTCAATGCGAAGATGCTGAATTCGATTCCTGCAAGGAACTCCTCGATCACAACGCGCGAGGAAGCATCGCCAAATTTGGCATCCACCAACATGTTTTTGAGTTCTTCCTTCGCCTCATCAAGGTTTTCAATAATCAATACCCCCTTACCTGCGGCAAGTCCATCCGCTTTCAATACATACGGTGCATCCAAGGTTTCTAAGAAGGCCTGACCTTCCGCTAATGTGTCTTTAGTAAACGTTTGGTAAGCTGCCGTTGGGATGTTATGACGCATCATAAATTCTTTGGCGAAGTCTTTCGAGCCTTCTAGCTCTGCAGCTGCCTGACGGGGCCCTACAACTATGAGGTCTTGAAGCTCTGGAAATGACTTCAAACCGTCGTGCAATCCTGCAACCAACGGTGCTTCAGGACCTATGACGACCACATCAATGGCATTGGCTTTTACAAAGGCGGCAACCTCTGTAGCGTTCTCAATATCGAGCGCTACATTCTCTCCGAGTGCGTCCGTTCCGCCATTGCCAGGGGCAATAAACAGTTTTGCGCACTGCGCGCTTTGACCAATTTTATGAGATAGCGCATGTTCACGGCCGCCTGAGCCTAATACCAATACATTCATGATGGGTAAGATTAGACGGCAAAAATAACCCGAAATAGTGGGTTGAGAAAGGTGTTCGTTAATTAAGACTCGCGGGAATAGAGCCAAGCTGCAAACTCCTTCAGCGGCGCCAATTTTTCCTCAGGCACTGCTACAGCGTCCAATGCCTGTAAGCTCAAACGGTAGTAGTGGTCTATTTGCTCTTTTGCATAAGTATCCACGCCTAAAACCTTGTACAATTCCTGAAAACTGTGCACTTTTTCTTCGTTCGCGGCCAACGCGGCATATGCAGTAAAATCTATATTTTGAAGACCTGCACGGCGCTGGGCTTCTATCCACAGCAAGGTTTTCTTATTGCTTAGAATATCCCCACCTACCTGCTTTCCGAACTTCTCTGGATCCCCATACACATCTAGGTAATCGTCTTTGATCTGGAAAGAGGTGCCTAATAACAAAGCAAACTGATACAATGCATCAGCATCTTTTTTCGAGCCACCACCGACTAATGCGCCCACCTTCATCGCACAACCAAGCAAAACAGAAGTTTTGAATTGGATCATCTGTATATAGGTAGCTGCGGATACTTCGTCCATGGTTTCAAAATCCATATCCATTTGCTGGCCCTCGCAAACTTCAAGAGCCGTCTGAGAAAATGTGCCGAGCACCTCTGGAAGAATCGCAGGCTCACATTGCGCTAGGTATTGGTAAGCTTTGACCAACATACCATCACCCGAGAGTATACCTACATTATCGTCCCATTTTTTATGTACGGTTGTTTTTCCGCGGCGCAAAGGCGCTGCATCCATAATGTCGTCATGAATGAGCGAGAAGTTGTGAAAAAGCTCTATCGCCATAGCTTGCGGCATGGCCTTGGCTGGATCGCCATAAATCCCGGCTCCCATTAAACTTAAGATTGGACGTAAACGCTTGCCCCCCAATTCCATGATATAGTGCATGGGATCGTAAAGTTTTGCTGGGGCTGTGCCCAAATTTAACTGGTCCACTTCGGCTTGAAAAAGGTCTTGTAAGGCGGTGAGGTGTTTCATGTTATTTGAGCAATTTCAGCAAATATTTTCCGTATCCACTTTTAACGAGCGGTTGGGCCAATTGTTCTAGCTGCGCCGCATCAATAAATCCTTGCTCGTAGGCGATTTCTTCTATACATCCAACCTTCAACCCTTGGCGCTCCTCAATAACCTCTACGAACTGCCCTGCCTGCTGTAAACTGGCAAAAGTGCCGGTATCCAACCACGCCGTTCCGCGGTCCAGTACACCAACTTCCAGCTCACCCCATTCAAGGTAACGCTTATTCACGTCCGTGATTTCCAATTCGCCGCGTGGGCTTGGCTTCAAATTCTTAGCAATCTCTACCACTCTATTGTCGTAGAAATACAATCCAGGAACAGCATAATCACTTTTAGGGTGTTGCGGTTTTTCTTCTATTGAAAGGGCCTTCATGTGCCCGTCAAATTCGACCACACCGTAACGCTCAGGATCACTTACGCGGTAGGCGAAAACCATACCGCCTGAAAGATCCTTGCTCTGTTGTAAAACCTGCGCCATAGACGAACCGTAAAAGATATTGTCGCCTAGAATAAGTGCGACACTATCCTTACCAATAAACTCCTCACCTAAAATAAACGCTTGTGCAAGACCTTCTGGACGTTCCTGAACCGTATATTCAAACACACAGCCCAAGCTCGAGCCATCGCCCAATAGCTTCCGAAACAAAGGCGCATCGTGTGGCGTGGTAATGATCAGAATCTCACGAATGCCCGCTTGCATTAATGTACTCAGCGGGTAATAAATCATCGGCTTGTCGTAAACCGGCATCAACTGTTTGCTCACCGCAAGGGTCAGTGGATGTAGTCGGGTACCGGAGCCTCCGGCGAGTAGTATTCCTTTCATAGTGCTTATTCTTCGTCCTCAGGTCCTACCTCAGAATCATAAATATCGAGAATGTTTTCGCTTAAATCTTTCTTCGTAACCCATTTTTCCATGGACATTAGAAACGAAGGAAGTACCAATAGATTACTCAACATCGCAACGAATAACGTAATGGCCGTCAACAGACCTAAGCTTTGGTTGCCTGCAAAACTTGACGTCATGAAGACGGAGAATCCACAAAATAGAACCACAGAAGTATAGAACATGCTCAAACCTGTTTCTAGAATGGAACTCTTCACTGCCCACCTGATGTTCCAACCATTTGCCTTCAATTCTTGCCTGTATTTCGCTAAAAAGTGTAAGCTGTCGTCTACCGATATGCCAAAGGCAATACTAAACACTAAGATGGTAGACGGTTTTAACGGAATTCCTGCATAGCCCATAATTCCTGCCGTTATTAGCATGGGTATGAGGTTTGGAATTAGAGAAATCAAAACCATTCGAGCACTCATGAACAAGAGTGCCATAATAATTGAAATGGCAATGACGGCTAGCAACAATGAGAGTATAAGGTTATTTATGAGGTAACTCGTCGAACGAATGAATTTGATCGAGGCTCCAGTAATGCTTACGTCAAAGTTTTCTCCCGGGAATATTTGTGCAACGAGACGCTTCACTTTATCCGTTAAAACACGCATTTCAGGGGTTGTAAGGTCGGCCATTTGAACGGTAATCCGTGCCTTGCGACCGTCTGGGGTTACTAAAGAATTGGCCAATCCTGATTCGTCTTTCAAACCGCGCGGCAAATACGTCAACAACCACTGCTGCTCCGAACGTGATGGAAGTTCGTAAAGGTCTGGGTTACCAAACATGACACCCTGCTTTGCGAATTTCACGAAGTCAACAATACTACCAGACCGACTCAGTTCTGGCATAGCGTTTAAACTGTCTTGCAACTGCTCCATGCGTCGAAGCGTGCTCAGACGTTCTACACCACCGTCGCGTTTCGTATCAATAATAATGTCTAATGGAACGACGCCACCAACAGCATGCTCAAAGTATTTGACGTCCTTATAGATCTGCTTGTTTTTATTGAAGTCTGCGGTGAGATTGCCCGCCGTCTGGATCAACGTCACGCCATATACTGCAGCAATCACCGCAACGCTAGTAATCCCATAGACCCACTTTCGCTTGTTTTCTACCGCATTGTCCAGGAAGTCCAAAAACGAGATGAGCCAAGCCACATCAAAATGGTTGAGGTGTCGCTCTTTAGGTGGACTCACATAACTGTAAATGATCGGAACGAGTACAATCGAAAGCACAAATACCGCGAGAATACTCAACGAACTCACAACACCAAATTGGACTAAATTTTCACTACTTGTAAGAATGAACGCTGCGAAACCAAGTGCCGTAGTCGTATTTGTGATTAAGGCGATGTACCCTACCTTACTGACCACGCGTTGAATAGCCTTGATTTGTTTTCCGTGCTTCTTGTACTCTTGATGGTATTTATTGATGAGGTAAATGCAATTTGGGACGCCAATAACAATAATCAAAGGCGCAATCAAAGAGGAGAGTAGCGTCAATCCGTAGCCCATAAGCCCCATGATTCCATAGGCCCATATAGCCCCTAAAGCGACAATCATAATGGAGATGGCCGTAGCTCTAAAACTCTTTAAGAAAAGGTAAAAAATGACAACGGTTACAAGAAGCGTAAGGCCAACAGTGCGGTAGATCTCTGTTTTTAACGCATTGGAATTAGCGATGCGGATCCAAGGCAAACCAGACATATGAAGGTCCCTTCCTGTACTTGCCTCCCATGCTAAAATAATGGCCTTCGCATTTTCAATTACCGGGACTATCTGTTTGTTGTACAAACGCTCCTCATCGATGCGTAAAATTGCCATATAGGTATCGCCTTTGTACAAAATCCCTTTGTAGAAGGGCCAACTTTTAACTCGTGCCTCAAGCGATATTTCTTCTTCACCGTTTGCTGGTAATGCCTTGAACAGCGTATCCGGAGCCAATTTTTCTGTAGTGCTGTCAACAAATAATCCGTAGGCTTCTGTCAAACTCTGAACGTGTTCTATGCCGTCCACCGCTTTCAAGTCCCCCATTAATTCAAGCCATTGCTCAAGATGTTCTCGCTGGAAGAAATCGGCGTCTTCCATAGCAATGACTACGGTATTTGAGGCCTGTCCAAATTCCTCAACCAATTGATTGTATTCTATGGAAACGGAATCCGACTCCGGCATCAACTTTGCGAATTCGTAGGTCATCTCCACAGAGGTGCCTTGATAGGCCATGAAAGCAGTAGCAAATGCCACAGTGACTAACCATGCAAACCTGTTGCGAAGAAGAATACGCGTCAATGCCGTCCAGAACATCAGATTACTCTTTTATAACCCAGCCCTGTTGCAGCAGCGGTTCGGCTTTTTTGTATTTAACATTACGCTCTTCACCCGATTGCATGTTCACAATGGTCACTGCATCGTTTCGACCGTAGGTTTTACCTGTATTCACCACCGGCGCGGGTTTTGGTCGCGGCTGTTGCGGCGCTCTTCCAGAAGAAGTCGAAGGCACATCCGTTCCGGGATGACTCTCTTGTAGTTTTGGTTGCTTAGGTTGTGAAGCCGGCGCTTGACGAACACTGCTTGGATCGTTCGCAGGTAAATCACCTCTGAACAAGAAGCTTACGATTTCTTGGTTGACGCGAGAAACTAATGATTTGAACAATTCAAAAGACTCAAATTTGTAAATCAACAAGGGATCTTTCTGCTCATAAACCGCTCCCTGAACACTTTGACGCAAGTCGTCCATGGCACGCAAGTGCTCTTTCCATTGATCGTCAATGATCGCAATAGATATCCCTTTTTCGATATCCGAAATGAGCGATTGACCATTGGTGTCCATCACTTCCTTGAGCACTGAAGTCACTTGTAATGCCTTTTGGCCATCAGTGATTGGTACTAAAATTTTGTCGTAGTTGTTTTTTGGATCTTCAACGACTTGTTTAAATACCGGTAGTGCTGCGGTAGAAATACGGTTTCCTTTTTCACGGTAGAAATTGCTGGCTTGAGTGAATAACGCATTAGCCAGATCGTCAATGGCCCCGGTGTTGAACGTATCAGCATCCATTGAAGGCTCAAAAGCAAAGGTTCTAAAGAAGTCTAGTTTAAAGCCCTCAAAGTCTTTCGCTGGTTGGTAACCCTCGACTAAATCCGCTAACGTGTCGTACATCATGTTAGCGATGTCAACCTTGATACGCTGGCCGCTCAATGCATTTCCACGTCGCTTATATATAACCGTACGTTGACTATTCATCACATCATCGTATTCAAGCAAGCGCTTACGCGTTCCAAAGTTGTTCTCTTCAACCTTCTTTTGCGCACGTTCGATAGATTTGCTTACCATGCTGTGCTGAATGACCTCACCTTCCTCAAGACCTAATCGGTCCATCAAACCTGCAATTCGCTCGGAATTAAACAGGCGCATGAGTTTATCTTCTAGGGATACGAAGAATTGGGACGAACCCACATCCCCTTGACGACCGGCACGACCACGCAACTGGCGGTCAACACGACGGCTATCGTGACGTTCAGTACCTATAATCGCAAGACCGCCTGAAGCTTTCGCCTCATCGCTCAATTTAATATCCGTACCACGTCCAGCCATGTTCGTTGCAATAGTCACCATACCGGGTTTCCCTGCTTCAGCCACAACCTCAGCCTCCTTTTGGTGCATCTTAGCGTTCAACACCTGGTGTGGCACCTTGCGAATCTTTAACGCACGGCTTAACAATTCAGAAATTTCAACTGAGGTCGTACCCACCAATATGGGTCTTCCTGCATCGCGCAATGCAGCAATTTCATCTATCACCGCATTGTACTTCTCGCGATTGGTTTTAAAGACTAAATCATCACGATCGTCACGCGCAATAGGACGGTTGGTTGGAATCACCACTACTTCTAATTCGTAGATTTCCCAAAACTCCCCTGCCTCTGTTTCTGCCGTACCTGTCATTCCTGCCAGTTTATGGTACATACGGAAATAGTTCTGTAAAGTGATGGTGGCATAGGTCTGCGTTGCCGCCTCAATTTTGACATTTTCCTTTGCCTCAATCGCTTGATGAAGACCGTCTGAATAACGACGACCTTCCATAATACGACCCGTTTGCTCGTCGACAATCTTTACTTTGTTGTCCATGATCACATACTCCGTATCCTTTTCGAACAAGGCGTAGGCTTTGAGCAATTGGTTAACCGTATGAATGCGCTCTGATTTTACACCATAATCGCGCATGACCACATCTTTCTTAGCCGCTTTGTCCTCCGCACTCAGTCCAGCGTCTTCCAATGCACTGAGCTCGGCAGTGATGTCCGGCATTACAAAAAAGTCCTTGGCCGTATTTTTGGAAATGAGATCCACCCCCTTACCGCTCAAGTCAATTTGATTATTTTTCTCCTCAATGGTGAAGAACATCTCTTCATCGATGAGTTTCATTTTCTTGCCCTGCTCTTGCATGTAATTCGCTTCCGTCTTTTGGAGTAGCGACTTCATGCCGTCTTGTGATAAAAATTTGATCAGTGGCTTTGATTTAGGCAGTCCACGGTACGCACGAAGTAATTTCACACCCCCTTCTTCAGTGTTCCCCTCGCTAATCAGTTTCTTAGCTTCAGCCAATTCTTTTTGGACCAATGTTTTTTGCGCCGTCATTAACGCCTCAACAAAAGGCTTCAACTCATTAAACTGATGCTGGTCGCCCTTTGGTGTAGGTCCAGAGATAATGAGTGGTGTTCTTGCGTCGTCAATCAATACACTATCGACCTCATCCACAATGGCGAAATGGTGACCGCGGGTTTGAACGCGATCTTCTTGGCGGCGCGCCATGTTATCGCGTAAATAGTCAAAACCAAATTCGTTATTCGTTCCGTAGGTGATATCGCTGTAGTAAGCGGCACGGCGCTCTTCAGAATTTGAAGGGTGCTTATCAATACAATCAATGGTCAAGCCGTGAAAATTAAATACGGGAGCCATCCATTCACTATCCCGCTTTGCGAGGTAGTCGTTCACCGTAACGACATGTACGCCGC
>Ga0209037_1000597_pt1:0-7500 | contig 11104 bp, 5 predicted proteins | sample SaaInl25SG_5_DNA_FD_188225 | JGI IMG/M metagenome (GOLD analysis project Ga0209037, IMG submission 188225) | Marine microbial communities from expanding oxygen minimum zones in the Saanich Inlet - ESP_125SG_5_DNA (SPAdes) (version 2) | ecosystem: Environmental > Aquatic > Marine >...
TTAGTAAAGGTAGTAATACTACCCCAGTAGGGTGGTATACCTACTACCCCGACCTACCCCGACCTACCCTGACCCTTTTTGAGTATGGGGTATACCCACGCAAAAAAATTTTCACTAAGTCAAATGCCCTTGACAAGTTGCACTTAAAATTTTTTTTGGGTCGACATCATGGCTAGGTGATGAACATGAAAGTTAGGTCGGATCGGTAGGGTGGGTAGGGTAGTAGGGTGTAGAAAGAGGTTTCAGTATGTTTAGGTAGGATCAGTAATGTTGCTTCAAAAAATTTTTCAAAAATTTTTCGCTAAGTCTTTTTGACCCTTATTCATTGTTTTTATAGGAATAGGCATAGATTCACATTCCTCGAAAATTTTCGCTACCTATACTTAAGGAGACCCCTAGTGGGTACCTACCCCCGAAAATTTTTTTTGTGCAACTTGTCAAGGGTACTTGACAATGTTCATGGGTAAGTAGGTACATACTACTACTAGGTATGACCCTTATGACTCTGAACCTTAATACTGAAGATTAAGCAGAACTGGCAAATTGAAGGTGGTTGAACCGGGATATACTGATGTACTACTAGGTAGGTAGCTACTACCCCTTGAAATGTACTGAATGTGTATCTGTGAATACTACCTAAAGAGGAACAAGTAAATAGTTGAATCGGGATATACTGATGTACTACTAGTAAGGTAGCTTCTACCCCTACTAATGTACTGAATGTGTATCTTCGAAAACTATAGTATTAAAGTTCTCTGTCTCTCTGGTTGTTTTGAAACTACTTGTAGTAGATAAACGTAAAAACATCGACTTCGCGGTGCGTTCACTCACGACGCACCTGCCACGGTCTGTTTATCCAACCTTAGTGTGTTGTGACTTCGATACTGGTAGAACTACATCATTCACCAGTACTCCACGGTCACCTTAATAAATAAGGTAGTTCACTGAATGCGGATAGCTGAGTTGCAGTTGTAGTGTGAAAGTTCATATTATATTGTCATGTACTGTGTATAAGGTGATCTTGCACGTGATCCATATGCCAGGTACTGGTCTTTATTTATTGATACAGAAGCATGAAGCGGATGAGGCTATAACCAATTTCAACCCAGAGTCAGAGTTCTCGTTTTACCTACAGGGGGTACAACCGTGATGTGAATACATACTTGAGTAATATATAGCTGGAGTAATTAACACCTACTCCGCGGGTACTGATGATGGACTTTGTATACTTTAAGGGTGATTCCAATAGTATACAGAAAGGGTGAAACCTTCTGAAGATCCTTCGTACCTAGAGGAATTAGAGCGCCCTCGAAAAAAAGCTTATTTACGATAATTGTTTTGCGGAGCGGATTATGGATCCTTGTACTTAACACTGAGAATGTCTACTCTACCCCTGAGTCAGGATTCTAGCGAACCGTAGACAGTCGAAGGTAGCTATATGCATGAAAACTTATACTGAAGTACTTAATACCTACTTCGCAGGTACTGACGTTGGACATTGTATACTTTAAGGGTGATTCCAATAGTATGCAGAAAGGGTGATACCTTCTGAAAGTCCTTCGTACCTAGAGGAATTAGAGCGACCCTCGAAAAAATGTATTTGACTGAAGTGTATATTTTACTGATCCTGTTATTCTGGTTGCTTTGAACCAATAATCGACCCCCCACCTTCCCCAACCCTTGGAGTCTGAGTTCTTTTGTATCGTGAGCTGTGCGGAAAACCTGTATTATAGATGTTCTTATACTGAAGTACTTAAAACGTACTTCAAAGGTACTGATGTTGGACTTTGCATACTTGAAGGGTGATTCCAGTAGTATGTAGAAAGGGTGATACCTTCTGAAAATCCTTCGTACCTAGAGGAATTAGAGCGACCCTCGAAAAAAGTGAAGTTCTGATATGTATAGTGTTGAAGCTTTAAGTCATGAACTGTTGAATGTGTACCCCACCAGACTATTCACCCAAGGAATTGATAATGACCCACCCTTTTGGCTGCTATTCTTTGAACCACCATTTTTTAAATGATGTAGGGGCAATTTATAGCAATATTTAAATAATGAAGTTCAGTTGAGCTTCGAACATGTTAAGGGTAAGGAGTATTAGGTACGTTGACTACCCATTCGGGAGTTGAAAACATATGAACGTAGTAACGGTGTTTTCCTTCAGCTGTATATAGACTCTCTCTATTCAGAGATCGAGCGATTATATTTGGTCTGGGAAACACACTTTTGTTTTGCGACTTAATTCCATTTCTTTATGTACTTTCTAAGGTAATAAAGCTTTAATGAGAACTGGTCGTCTAAGCATGAAAGATTTAACTTTTATCAATACTGTCTCTTCGTTTAGTGGAACCGGACTATTCACATATGCTTCTTGCCTTGGCGGGTTGCTGCTTTGTGTATCCGTGAAAGCTGGACAAAAATTATTTCTTATACGAAATTAGCACTCTGCGAATTGATCTTTTTATAGACTACTCTGAAATACACAAAAAATCCGATGTAGTGGGGTTCAGTGAGTTATTTTCCTGCCTCAGCCTACTGAAGATGTATTGACGAATGTTCATCATTTCGCTTTGGGCTACCTGGTTGATCCTGCCAGTGGTATATGCTTGTCTCAAAGACTAAGCCATGCAAGTGCCTGTATGAGTGTTTATACAACGAAACTGCGAATGGCTCGGTAAAACAGCAATAATTTATTCGGGGGTAACTGCTACTTGGATAACCGTAGTAAAGCTAGAGCTAATACGTGCTACAAAGGCGAGCTTCGCTCGTGGTGCTAAGTATTAGGTACAAGCCAATTTTTTTGGTGATTCATACTTATTTTCTGATCGCACTCTGTGCGACGCCCCGAATAAATTTCTGACCTATCAACTATGATGGTAAGGTAGTGTCTTACCATGGTTGTGACGGGTAACGGACCGTGGGTGCGGGATTCCGGAGAGGGAGCCTGAGAAACGGCTACCACATCCAAGGAAGGCAGCAGGCGCGCAACTTACCCAATCCGAACTTCGGGAGGTAGTGACAAAAAATATCAATAGGGGGACCAATGGTCTTCCTAATTGGAATGAAAACAATCTAAACACCTTATTGAGGAACCAGCAGAGGGCAAGTCTGGTGCCAGCAGCCGCGGTAATTCCAGCTCTGTAAGCGTATACCAAAGTTGTTGCAGTTAAAACGCTCGTAGTCGAACTTTGGCGCTAGTTACTGAGACTCCTACTGGACGTTGACGTATCTACGCCTTTGTGGAGGGGGGTGCGGTGTTGCTTAATTGTACTGCTGCATTTCCGCCACTTTTTACTGTGAAAAAATTAGAGTGTTCAAAGCGAGCGTTTGCCATGAATACATTAGCATGGAATAATAGAATAGGACCTGGTCCTGTTTTATTGGTTTGTCAGTATCAGGTAATGATTAACAGGGACGGTCGGGGGCATTTGTATTCCAGCGCTAGAGGTGAAATTCTTGGATTGCTGGAAGACAAACAGCTGCGAAAGCGTCTGCCAAGGACGTTTTCATTGATCAAGAACGAAAGTAAGGGGATCGAAGACGATCAGATACCGTCGTAGTCTTTACTATAAACTTTGAGAACTAGGACATCGGACGTGGCCTTATTGGTACGTTCGGCACCTTCCGGGAAACCAAAGTGTTTGCTTTCTGGGGGGAGTATGGTCGCAAGTCTGAAACTTAAAGGAATTGACGGAAGGGCATCACCGGGTGTGGAGCCTGCGGCTTAATTTGACTCAACACGGGAAAACTTACCAGGTCCAGACATAGTAAGGATTGACAGATTGAGAGCTCTTTCTTGATTCTATGGTTGGTGGTGCATGGCCGTTCTTAGTTGGTGGAGTGATCTGTCTGGTTAATTCCGTTAACGAGCGAGACCTGGGCGTGCTAAATAGGGTATGTTATTCTTGTAATAGCAATTTTATCCTTCTTAGACGGACTGTAGGCTTTTAGCCTATGGAAGCTCCAGGCAATAACAGGTCTGAGATGCCCTTAGATGTTCTGGGCCGCACGCGTGCTACACTGAACGGTTCAATGGGTGAGGTAGTGCGAAAGCATGACCCAATCTCTAAATCCGTTCGTGCTGGGGATAGAAGCTTGCAATTCTCCTTCTTGAACGAGGAATACCTTGTAAGCGCGAGTCATCATCTCGCGCTGAATACGTCCCTGCCCTTTGTACACACCGCCCGTCGCTCCTACCGATTGAGTGGTCCGGTGAGGCTTCGGGAGAGCTAATTGGATTGTGCTTCACAAACTAATTGGCTTGAACTTAGTCAAACCTTACTACTTAGAGGAAGGAGAAGTCGTAACAAGGTTTCCGTAGGTGAACCTGCGGAAGGATCATTCTTATAAAACCTAACTTGTAGAGATAGGACTTTGTCCTGTGTTATGCATAGCCGCAGATTTTAATACTGCTCCTACCGTGTTTTCATTAGGTTGACACAACAAAGATAGAAATGTTCTTGGTGGTAGGTAGGGTTCACTTCCTTACCGTGCTATTCTATTATGATAAGTACGATTAGCCATTTTCTGTCTGAAGGTAGGTCATAACACGTCTCTACAACCCCTTTAATTGCCGTGATTCAGTGAGCGATGAACACAAAACTTATTTTGTGTTGTACGTTCCCATAGGATGGATTCGTTTACGATGATACCTATGCTTCAAACCCCCTATTTAAACTTCGTCTGTGTATACGCTTACTGAGTTTACTCTAGTAACATACCTTTCGATTAAAAATAAGCTTGTATGTCGATGCTGACCCGCCCAGAGATTTTATCTGGTGCCAATTAGTCTACGTAAGTAGACCGTAGGGTCTAGCAACGTAATTCATGCCGCTTATTCTTAAACAATACCCCATTTTAAAAGTTTTTATTATTTACTTGATTGCAAAATCGTAAATAACCACTAATATACAATGCGTAGCGGTGGATGACTCGGCTCCCACATCGATGAAGAACACAGCGAACTGTGAAACGTATTGCGAATTGCAGAACTCGTGAATCATCGAATTTTTGAACGCACGTTGCGCCCTTTGAATATTTTATTCCTAGGGCATACCTATTTCAGTGTCCGCATATGGTTTTATCATACGCAAAACAAATTGGCAAAATTGCTACTGGTTTCATGACCTCCATCATGTTTAATTGTAATCCAAAAACTTGTCCTGGGTAAGGTACTTCACTCCCAAGTCCCAGTCTTTAAGAAACTCCTACTACTTATACAGTCTAGTTGAGACCTGGTCTCCTACTGCTATACTAGTTTAGTCGAGACTTAAAAAGAGCATTGATACAATGGGCTATATGGGGCGCTGGTCAATTGACACCACTGAGTGATCAATAGTGCTAATCTCCTGATGCCATGTTTGGTCAAACTACCTCTAAGGAAATGATTACTGGAACTGATGTTAGAGTGCGCTGACTCCTGTATCAATGATACTACTGGTTTCAAGACCTCCATCATGTTGGATAGTATTACTGAACTTGTCCTGGGTAAGGTACTTCACTCCCAAGTCCCAGTCTTTGAGAAACTCCTACTACTTATACAGTCTAGTTGAGACCTGGTCTCCTACTGCTATACTAGTTTAGTCGAGACTTAAAAAGGGCATTGATGCAATGGGCTATATGGGGCGCTGGTCAATTGACACCACTGAGTGATCAATAGTGCTAATCTCCTGATGCCATGTTTGCTCAAACTACCTCTAAGGGAAGTATTACTAAAACTGATGTTGAGTGCGCTGACTCCTGTATCAAAGTTACTACTGATTCATGACCTCCATGATAGATATTAATCCCAATAGGAATAATTTCGACTATGTTGAGCGCGCTGAATCTGCGTAATTGCTGCTGGTGGGTGTCCTTCATTTATTGAAGGTTTTTACATATCCACTTATCTGTTGAGACTACTCCGGGTAAGAGTTTTATTGCTTATCTTTGGGTGATTCCTTTGATATACAGCTTTAAAGAGGGTATTGTAATGCTAAATTCCGCTGTACGAATAAACCGTACATATAGGATCACCTGAAAATCTTAAATAACGACTCGTAAGCTCCACATTATTGCTTTCGGCTATACATGCTTTGGACTAGGGGTTGAAAGTTGAGAATATGTTCATTGTAATCTTCCTTGCGTTGACTCTATTCTCTTTCCTTAAGCGGAATGATATAGATCGACAAATTCATAAGCGTAATTGTAAGTGTTTAGATACTTTGGATTCTCCTTTCTTCATCTGGCTTCGAGGGCCGATTTAAAAATGCTTTAGTGTAGGTTAGATGCGATATCACCCTAATATTACGCTTTATACCCATGGATCTGAAATTAGGTAAGACGACCCGCTGAATTTAAGCATATAATTAAGCGGAGGAAAAGAAACTAACCAGGATTCCCTTAGTAGCGGCGAGCGAAGCGGGAATAGCCCAAACTGAAAACCCACTTTATGTGGGGTTGTAGTGAGCATTCTGGAGACGCCAGTACAGGCAAGTGAGCATGAGAGTGCCCGCCGCGGAGGGTTAAAGCCCCGTCCATCCTGTACAGGGTTGTTTCGTACAAGAATGTCTCGAAAGAGTCGGGTAGCTTGAGAATGCTGCCCTAAGATAGGTGATAAGTTTCATCTAAGGCTAAATACTGGTGGGAGACCGATAGCAAACAAGTACCGTGAGGGAAAGTTTAAAAGCACTTTGAAAAGAGAGTGAAAAGAACCTGAAACCGTTACGTAGAAAAGGCATTGTAGCAGAGTGAAGGGTGCTTTCTGTTCAGCTTAGTTTTCTAAGTGTAGTCAGAAAAACATCCGCCAGACGTGAGCTTCTGATGGTCGATTATCGACTTTCGGGGGTGGAGGGCTCCCTTTCGAGGTGAGGACGTGCTGGATAATGCTGCGATTCCACCCGTCTTGAAACACGGACCAAGAAGTGGAACATATATGCGAGTCAAAGGGTGTTGAAACCTGAGGGCGCAGTGAAAGCGACTGTAGAACTTGCAGTTTGCGGCGGCATACAATCTTTGATTGTAGGTCTGACCTAGAGCATATATGTTCCGACCCGAAAGATGGTGAACTATACTTGGATAGGGTGAAGCCAGGAGAAATCCTGGTGGAAGCTCGTAGCGGTGCTGACGTGCAAATCGCTCGTCGAATCTGAGTATAGGGGCGAAAGACTAATCGAACCATCTGGTAGCTGGTTTCCTCCGAAGTTTCTCTCAGGATAGCGGACCAAACTAATGTTGTTATGCGCGGTAAAGCGAATGATTAGCGTTTTGGGGGAATTCTGTTCCTTCTGGCGATTCTCAAACTTTAAATGCGCATGGAAATTGCTGCTTAATTGAGCATTTTCGTTAAAAACATTTGGTTCCGTGGGCCATTTTTGGTAAGCAGAACTGGCGATACGGGATGAACCGTAAGTATAGTTAAGGCGCCAAATTGCCCGCTTATAGATCCCAAAAAAGGTGTTGATTCATTAAGACAGCAGGACGGTGGCCATGGAAGTCGGAATCCGCTAAGGAGTGTGTAAC
>Ga0209037_1000605_pt1 | contig 11003 bp, 27 predicted proteins | sample SaaInl25SG_5_DNA_FD_188225 | JGI IMG/M metagenome (GOLD analysis project Ga0209037, IMG submission 188225) | Marine microbial communities from expanding oxygen minimum zones in the Saanich Inlet - ESP_125SG_5_DNA (SPAdes) (version 2) | ecosystem: Environmental > Aquatic > Marine > Intertidal...
GTTCATCTATGCACTCTAGATCGTACAGTAGATTCTCCAGTTCGACAGCTCGTTCTTGTGCCTGCGCTTGCTGTTCATAGAAAGGATTATAGCTAGTGGGCAAGTAGGGTTGTGTCCACGAAGCACTATATCCATTAAATGGGTTGGTATTGGGGGATTCGGCCATTTACTGCCTCCTTGATTTGATCGTTTACTGATTGAGTGTGTTTGCATTTACCACGGAAGGTAAAGCCCGGGCAGTCACAAGTAAAGCCTCGTGGCTCTAGTGTGATGGCGTATTCGCCTGTGCCTTTTGAGTTCATTCGTGTCCAAGTGACACCTTCAAACAAGCTCTTGTTGAACTCAAAGTCGGGCTTCATATATTTCTGTACAAACTTAGGCACCGTCGTCCATCTCCAATGGTTCGTATTCGGGTTCACAGTCACGGTCGTTGCCAAAGCGAACTTCGTGCCAAATTTCAGCGGCCATTGTGCCATGTGCGTCAACAAACTGTGAAAACGTCATGTGCATGGCATCTTCTTGCAGTTCAAAAACCCATTGTCCCATCTTGCTCATATCAACCTCCGATCATTGCAGGTTCTAGGATAGAAGCAGTTACCTTCCACTGAGTACCTGTGCGGCTGTCTTTTACCAGCACAGTCTTGCGGTTGATCTTGGTAACACGCCCTGTGATGTAGCCACGTGACTTAGCATCAAACCCTACAATATCGCCTACCATCAGCGAACGTGCGCTTTGACGTGCTAGGTATGTGCGTTGGAGTTTGAATGCTTCGATCAGTTGATCCAGCTCTTGGCTAGATTTGATGTTGCGAATCGCTTGGATTGCTGTTTGAACGTCGTTCATTGTGTGTGCCTCTGTGTTTGCCTAACTAATATAATTAGTATACGCTCAAGGGCTGACTGTGTCAACCCCTAAATTTGCCTAAAGTTAATCTTCTTTGGGTGCGAAACTGAACTTTTCTTCGTCCGAATAGTCGTCTATGGTCTTGACATCACTGTTGTCTTTTGAGCTAGCTTCGATACCTGCAATGCGATTAGCTCGCATTTCCTGATACAAACGCTCTATTTTGACCATGCTACCAGGGCCTTCCCAGACCGAGTTCATAAGAGCATTAATCTCATCAAGTGGAATACGTTTGAAACGCTCAATCTTTGGAAAAGATTCTACAATAAAGTTCGTAAGGCTATTAGGAATTAGATTGTGATCTGAAAAATTCCAAGTGCCTGCGAATCCATTTACAAGATAAGGTTTATCTGTAGGTTGTGTTTCCCAGTAGGTTTTTGTGTCCATATATTAGTCCTTGTTGTGATTTAAATTTTTTTCTTTTTGAAACATTTTTCGAAGCATCCATTTATGCTTTTTAAAATAATAATGACTGTCATATTCAGGTAAACGATTTTCCCATATGAATATTTCGTCTTTGTGTTCCATCCATTTGTTTCCTAGCCAAATACGAAACTCGCTTGGCAGCTCAATTTCAGGTATATCATGTTGATTGATCATTGTAAGGTTGTCACTCCGTATACAGTTTGTTTCTCGCCAGCAACATAATCGAACATCCAATCCAATGCCGCTTCGCACTCCTCAAAAGTAAGAGTGTCATCGTCATTGTGTGCTCGAACAATAAAGTCTCGAATGGCATCATCGTCTAACTCTAAGCGTAGAGGATGAACCATTTGCTCTGGGTCAACATATGTGGGCATCTTATACCTCGTGTACTGGAGAATAGAATGCTTCAGGCTTCCAAAATGTAGAAGCTTGTTCTTCCATATCAGCTTCGAAGCGTTCAACTTCACGCTCATACTTTTGGATTTTAGTATTAAAGTCAAAGTCACGCAGTTCGCCTGTGTGATACAGCTTTTGAAGCTCTTTAAGTTCGTCAATGAATTCTAAGATGTCTGTCATTTTTCAACCCTCATTGTTTAACTGATATATAGAGTATATGCTCAACATGCTCTGTTGTCAACCATTTATTGTCCAAGATCGATGTCTTGTTTGCGATGTTTTAGCTTACGGCGAAACTTGGTACGGTCTCGCTCTGCTCGAGGACGATAGGGTCCATCTAAGTCACGGACAGATTTCGCAACCCAATTTCTTCGCTTTGGTGCTTGTGGTCTACGAACTTTTTTCATGTCAACACCCTCTTGACGTTATCTAACTGTGAATACAGTATATGATCTACAGTATAGATAGTCAACCGAAACAAGACGGTTTAAAAGATCAATAATGAAACTGGTCTATTGATTCCAGTGCCAAGGCGTTTCACCTTTTTTGATTTCTTCTTCTTTGAGTTGGTGATGCCTTGGATCTTTTGGACTAAAAGCAGAAGATGTTTTGCCCCATTCGAATCCGTGACGCTTGGCCATTTTCTCGGCCATAAAATCTTCATTAGGGTAAGACGTTATATTTTTACCACACCCTATTGATTGACATTGACGTTCGCCTAAAAACTCTGGTGTTGAAGAACATGCTGACAGGGTTAGTGAAGCAGTTACTAATAAGGCTGTAGTAAGTTTCATTTACGTCTCCAAGGTAGTGCAAGTATTGCACCGTTTCTGTTAAATGTTACCCATTTGCTAGGTAGATATCTTAAATGTATAGGCCACTTGCGATCAACAATCTCTAGGTCGTTCCAACACTCATATCGGAGTTTTAGTGCAGGTATTTCTGCAAGTCCGACACAAACTGCCCACGACTTATCTGTTCGTTTGCGTGACATTACTCTATTAGTATAGAGTCATTTTTTGCAAATGTCAATGGTTTTTGGTAAAATTATCTTTATGGTCTTGGTTAAACTGTTTGGCAACACGAGTAGCTATCTCTTTGCTGTCTACCCAGACGATAACTAACTCTGTTTCTTGATCGAGAATATAATATCTACCTAAATCGCCCTTTACCGCTTTGTATTTGTTCTTGTTCATGCTACTATTTAACCATGCAAAAAAATATGTGTTAAAAACTAGGTGCTACAGCGGGGCCATATAAATATATATAGAATTACAAGGAGAACTACGATGACACTACGTAATATCAATCTAAGTCTTGAACTTGGACAAACAATTCTAGTCGGTCCCAACGATACCCCAGCAGAAATAACTAAAATAGAATTTCATGAAAAAACAGGGGAAATTAATATTAATACTACCAAAGGTCCAAGAAAAGTTCTCACATTTAGATTATGCGATCAAGGAAGCGAAGTTTACGAAAAGCCTGCTGACAAGTATAGGTAGACTAAATACATTATCATGCGTATAAAAGAAATTACAGAAGGTAAGCCTTCAAAGAGCTATTGTAAGAACACTCCTAAAAGTAAGATGAGTGCAAGTGCTAGTGCATCTTGCAAAAGCAGAGGATTAATTGCTAGAGACGGCAAGAAGTCGCATAAAATTGGTAAAAAAAGACAAAAAGTAGGAGGACGCCGTATCAAAGGTAAGAAGTACGGCGGCCCATTGCCGGATTGGAGTTAATATGAGATTTAGAGAATTCAAAATAGTAGAAGCCAAGTTAGACGAAATACCAGATGATGGTAACAGAGGCAACCAAGAAACTGATCCTTCTACTGGGCTAGAAGCAGGACCTCCATATCCGCCAGAAGATCGAGAAGCAGTAATGAATCTACAGCGCAAACTAGAAGAGCTAGGTTACTCTGTGGGTAGTACAGGTATTGACGGCAAGTACGGTCCTAGAACACAACGTGCAGTCGCAGCCTATATGCGTGATAGAAATATTGCAGATACAGACAGAGGCGGAGTAGTTTCACAAGAAGAACTAACAGCTCTTTCTTCAGCAGAACCTGTAGAGAACCCTAGCCCAACAGGTAACGAGAGAGGCGGCTCATCTTTTAATATTGATCCTGCATCGTTAGCAGCATTAGACTTTGGCGGAGCAGAAAACGATCGTGCTAGAGAAGTAGCAGAAGAATACCTAGGACGTAGTATTAGCGATGAAGATTGGGAGCAGCTTATTAGAGCAACCTGGGCAGAAAGCACTGACAATCCACGTGAGCTAGCCGCAGTTATGGGTGTTATTCTAAACAGAGTTAGAACTAATTACAACAACTATGGTTCTAGTATTAGAGCACAATTAAGAGCTCCGGCACAATTCCAAGCAGTTACAGGAACACGCACAGGCCCGAGAGACAGTGAAGGTAGGAGAACTTGGACAGGTCCTAGTGACAGATATAAAGATCCAAATATTGGCAATGGTGTGCAACGCACAGCACAGGCAGTTATAAATCACTTAGCAGATGCTAACAGAAGTTGGATGAACTTCACAGCAAACGATCTTGCAGCCTATGGCGATGGAACTGATCCAGAGTTCAGAGGACGAGTTGCAAGTTCACGCGGTTCGCAAGTTATAGGTGGTACAGTATTTGGAACGGTATAATGAGCAGAGTCGGCAAACTTCTTATATCGCACCCCAATCTGCCATCAACTGACCCTTTTTATAAAAGTGTCATATACATTTATAGCGACAACAATGAAGGCACAATGGGCTTAATAATTAATAAGCCTACACGATATACTGTCGCAGAATTAGCAGCAAGTTTTAATATAGAATTTCCTTATTCATCTGACGTAGTTCGCTTTGGCGGCCCGGTCAATGAAAAAGCTATTATTATTTTACACACGTCAGATTGGCGCAGTTCAAACACCACACATATAGGTAATGGTCTTTGTTTAACTAGCGACGACTTCATGCTCGAAAAACTATCAATAGGATATCGACCTGCGTATTGGAGATTAACAGCCGGAGTATGTGGCTGGCGTCCGGGGCAGTTAGATCTAGAACTATCAGGTAAATATCCTTACAAAAAAGAAAACAGTTGGTTAATTTGTGATTCAAATGATAGTATACTATTTGAGTATGACGGAGAAAGACAATGGGAAATAGCAACAGAGCTGTACGGCAAACAAATGATAGACTCTTATTTCTAAGACAAGCCCAGCAGAAGTCTAAAGAAGGATCTAAAGACTGGTCTTACTATCAAAATTTGATGAATCAAATCATCGCACAGAACTATTTAGAATATGTAAATAGATAACAACCGGAGAGAAGCAATGAAATGGTTAACAACAGCATTTCTGTGCGTGTTAGCTGTTCCAGCACTCGCACAAGAACAAGACAGTAATTTAATACCCTTCCCGAGTGTGATGTTGTGCGCACCTTATAACTCAGGCGAAAGACTCAAAGAACAATATGGTGAGATACCTTTTGTAGAAGGAGATGCCAGTGTGCTGTCTCCAGAGCCTGGAAAGGCTTATCCAGGTAAGGTACGTATTTTTCTAGACCCTAATGATTTTAGTTATACTATCCTATTTGATATACAAGGCACTCTATCCTGTCTGCTCACAACAGGCGATAATCTTCAGCCTATCGTAGACGGCGATGGCATATGAGTTGGGTACTGGTTTTAATTTTAGTTAACAGTACTATTTCGGTTGACACACAAGTTTTAGGTGTTTATAATACGATGAGCGAGTGCTTTTATGCAAGGCAAGATGTATTGGTTGATCTTGAAGCGTATGAAGGCATTCCTCCTGTAAACACACAAATTGTATGTGTCAGAACTGACACTAAATAAGAATAATAGAGGATAACACAGTGGCAGACTGTTTAGTTTTAAATGCTGACGGGCAACCAATAAGCCTATTACCGCCTAGCACTATCCAGTGGAAAGAGGCAATTACATATCTTTACCTCGACAAAGTGAATGTGCTGGAATGGTATGACGACTGGGTAGTTCGAAGTAGCACCTGGGAAACTCGGGTGCCTGCTGTAATCATGCTCAAGGAAATGTATCGGCGGAAGCGTAACCCACGTTTCTCAAAATACAACGTTTACCTACGCGATATGTTTACTTGCCAATACTGCTATAATCCTTTTCCAAAATCACAACTTACTGTAGACCATGTGCTTCCGATAAGCAAGGGTGGTAAGACATCGTGGGAAAACATTGTGGCCGCATGTAACCCATGCAACAGTCGCAAAGGCAACAACGAACGCATCAAGCCAAAGCGTATGCCCTATCGTCCTGACTACTACGAACTTGCAAACAACCGCAAGCAACTAGAGTTTGAAATCAAACACCCTAGCTGGGCAACGTTTTTAAAATGAAACACTTTCAAATTAGAGTAATGTGTTGTATCGATCCCGAGAAAACTGCACAAGAATTAGATCGCGCAGCTACGTTATTAAAAGGAAGAAGAGAATACGTATTAGATGACCCTAGCTGTTGGGATAGCTGGTACTTTCCTGACGAGAGAGACACATATGTTAGATTATTTCTCTCTCGTCCATCTGATGTTTGGAACCCGTATCCTATTTAAACCAGCCTATCTTCTCTCTGTAGGCTAGACGTCTGTTGTGTTCCTTTACACTTCCAGGGTAACGCCAAGCCCATATCGCAACCAGTGCCATAAAGCCTCCGCTCCACATCACAGCTTTGATGTTCTCAGTGGTGAACCAAAGGAACGCAAGCGATGATGCCATTACTAACACCATTGCATACTTACCTTTGGTAGGAAACACTTGCTTCTGTGTCCAGTTAGTTAGGAACTCTCCGAACCATGGATGGTTGTATAACCAATCATGCATACGTTTTGAGCTTTTAGCAAATGCCCATGCAGCAATTACTAGGAAGATACTAAAAGGTATGCCTGGTACTACAAATCCTATGTAGGCCATGCCCACGCAGAAAAAGCCTAGGGCCATATACAAATATTTTTTAATCATTGAATACTCTTTCTAATGCGTCTACTAGGTCACTCATCATTGCATCTGTATGAAATGGTGTAGGTGCTATTCGTAGGCGCTCTTCTCCCTCAGCGACTGTTGGGTAGTTAATTGGCTGTATGTATATCCCGTAATCGTTTAGTAGAGTGTCGCTCATTGCTTTACATTTGAATGCATCTCTAACCATTACAGGCACGATGTGCGTACATGCTGCATCGTGTATCTCCATGCCTCTGTCACGCAACATATGTGACAGCGTATCAGCACGTTCTTGATGATGTATCCTAAGCTCAGGGTGATCCTTAAGATACTTTACACTAGCAAGAGCACCTGCACACAGTACAGGACTCATGCTTGTCGTAAAAATAAACCCTGATGCCACTGAGCGGACAGCATCTATGACAACAGCATCCCCTGCTATATATCCGCCAGTGACACCAAAGGCTTTGCCTAACGTTCCGTTGATTATATCAACACGGTCTTCCCCTATGTGTTCACAATAACCTGCGCCGGTATTCCCATACAGGCCTACAGCATGTACTTCATCTATGTAGGTCATCGCACCGTAACGATCGGCTAGGTCGCAAATCTCTCGAATAGGGCCGACATCACCATCCATACTATATACAGATTCAAATACGATACACGGTGTACCGCCTTCCTTGGCTACTTCGGCTAATTTATCCTCGAGATCTCTCAAGTCGTTGTGCCTCCATACCTTCTTAGGTGCACCACTGTGTCTTATACCTTGAATAAGGGAGGCGTGATTTTTACTATCACTAAGATACACAATGTCGGGAACGATTTGTTTTAGAGAGATAAGTGTCCACTCATTTGCGACATACGCTGAACTGAAGAGTAGCGACATCGTCTTGCTATGCAAGGACGCTAGTTCATGTTCTAACGCTACATGGTAATGGCTTGTACCTCCGATGTTTCTGGTACCACCGCTCCCAGCACCTGTCTGGTTAAGCGCGGTCTGCATTGCATCAACCACTACCTTGTTCTGGCCCATTCCAAGATAATCATTGCTACACCAGTTTACAATTTCTTTGATATTGTATTTGCCGTACCAAATAGCTTTAGGAAACTTTCCGCGCTCACGCAATATATCATTGAAGACACGGTACTTGCCTTCCTGTTTCAGCTGGTCAAGTTTATCTTGAAAAGGTTTTTTGTTTATCATACTGCTATTTAACTAAATACGTTATACGGAGAATAGAACATGAGCTTAGACACCCTTGGACCAAAACAACTAACACTAACACGCCCGACTGATCCGCACGATCCTAATGGTATTGCTCATGCTACTGATAGTGCAGACACAGGCAATGGAGCAGCAACCAAAGCAGCAAGAGCAGCAGCTAAGATTGCCTGGGCGAATTATGTTCAAGATTGGAAAGAAGCATATCGTGTAGGAGACAGTTCAGGTCCGCCAGAGTTTCCGGACAATGGTGAAATAGACTACGCTGACGACTAAATATACAAAAGGATCCTTATTATTATGAAAATGGCAGAACTACTAAGACAGTTGGCAGATAGGCTAGACAGCATTGAAAACGATGCTCCTGCTATGCTAGACCCACGCAGTGCAGAACCAGAAGATGACGGCAAATTTATGTCACCTAATCAACAGAAGCTAGAACTACTGAAAAAAGGTGTAGGTGTTGAATCAGAATACGACGACGAAAGCGATGCAGAACTAGACGCAGTTAAAAGAAACGCAGGTATTAGCCCAGCAGTGGTACACACCGCATCAGACGACGACCCATTGGAGTAATCAATGGCAATTTATGATTTCTTCCTAAGCAGAAACGGTGCTGTATCAACAGCAGAAAACTATGTAGGACACGAAGGTCGTTTATTCTACGATAGTGCTACAGGAGAAATTCGCTTGTCCGATGGCGCCACCCCAGGCGGCCAACCAATACCCATTACCGTAGCCACAACAACTACAGTAGGCTCGGTCAAACCAGGAGCAGGATTTAGTATTACAGCAAGTGGAACATTAGGTCTTAATGCTGGTCCTATGTTCGAACTTGATGAGTCAGATGTGTTCCAACTCAAAGCAGGAACCGCAGATCGCATAGGTGGTATCAAAGCAGGCGAAGGTGTTAACATCGCTTCCGATGGCACACTCACATTAAACCTAGATGATGTAGAAGCGTTCTCGTTTGGTGACTTTACCGCTACCGCAGGCACATACACCGGCGGCGAAACATACGCCCTGTTGGGCAGTGTTAACGCAGACGAAGATATTGTTATAGCATCAAACGGTGACGGCGGAATAAAAAACGTAGGCGAGTTTCGCATCTATGCTACCAACGGTTCAGTCACGGAATCACTGGAAGACTCCGATCCATTCTTCCGAGTAAAAGATGACGGGCAGGTTCAAATCCTCGTTCCACTGGCTGACACACTAGAAGGTGGTATGGAGATCATCGGTAGTGATCTAGGAACTTCTCTAGCACCAGGTATTGCTGGCACCATGCTACACCTCACTGGCAATGCTGAACTACCCACACGAGTATATCACGATACATTGGGCGACTACAGCAGTTATGTGTTCCGCCGCTACAATGGTAGTGTGATTACACCAACACAGGTATTAAGCGGAGAACACATCGCCCGCATTAACTTTACTGGAGCCACAGACGCTGGGATGGGCAATGTGTCAATGGCACAGATACGCATCAGCACACTTGAAGATCACACCACTACAGCACAGGGCAGTGAAATGAGATTCTTTGTGACTCCTGTGGGGGATACAGCCAGCAACAGAATTTCTGTATTAGACCTCCGAGCCGCTGGTGTAAACAGTGATGTAGGATTCATAGGTGACCTAACTGGTAATGCTGACACAGTCACAAACGGTGTGTACACCACAGACACAGGCACGGTTACTAATACGATGCTGGCAGGCAGCATTGCTAATGATAAGTTAGCCAACTCAACCATCAGTGGAGTAGCACTGGGATCTAACTTAAACGCATTGAGTGCTGGTAACTATCTAACAGGTAGTGACTACAATGGCGGCACAGCTCGCACATTCGCAGTAGATGCTACCACAACTAATACAGCCAGCAAGGTTGTTGCCCGTGACGCCAACGGAACTATTGCCGCAACTAATACTATATACCCTACACGAGATGCAGGATCTTTTGGATCAGGGCAAACGCTTACAGTTGATTTTGCTACTGACAGATTTGTTCGCGCTACCATCACAGGTGAAACAGTCACAGTTGCATATACTAATATCACACCTGGCAAAGAAATTTACATATTCTTTACTAATAGTTCAGGTGCTGATTTAGAAGTTGACAGCGGAGTAGCAAATCAAAATGCTACCAATGCTAAAGCTGTTGAAAATACTAAAAATGGCGGCACCAGTCAGATCCGTGTTACCAGCTTTGGTACTACAGTAAACGATATCTACGTCCACTTCAAGAAGTAATCAAGATTAACCCCTGAGCTAGTTTCCTAACCCAGGGGCTTCTTTTCTAAATTACTTTATTATTAAAGGGCTATGCCCAGATATTAGTTACTTTTGTATTAACTATTTATTACCGTTTACGAAAGCATAAAACTTCTCAGCGGCTTCTAGTACAGCATCAGCACCAGGTACTTCTGGCATTGATACTTTAGTTACTATTTCGTCACCTTCTTTGGTAACAGCAGTTTCAAACGCACCTAGCTTGGCGTGATAATCTTGCCATACATTGTTTTGCGCCATCTCTAGCACTTTGGTGCGGATTTCGTATCCATTCTTATTGGTGTTTACTTTTGGCATTGCCTGCTTGAACATATCTGCAATCTCTTGCGTCTGCTTCAAGATAGTTTCGCCGTATGTTGTTTCTACTTTTGACATTGTATTCTCCTTTGTGTCTGTGTGTGTAGTTGCTACATTTATTAATGTAACAGAGTATTTAGTTAATGTCAACCACTAACATAATCTTTTTTTGGTCTGTACCAAACCTTTTGATGATATAGTTTAGCCAATAGATCGACTATTTCTTTCTTATCAGCATCACTTTCTAATGATGCTTGATAAAGTTGTAGAGCACGTTCAACATGCTCTACATCTTTCACACTCAAGTTAAACTGAGTATTAGGTTTCACTGAGCTTCGCCTATAGACTGTAAGTAAGCAATAAGGTCTGCACGTTTAGCTTCTTTCTTTTCTTTGAAGTTCATCTTTGTACCTTTGACTAACTTCTTAGAATCTGTAAGCCATGCATCCATTAGCTCTGGCGTCCATTCTGGATTAT
>Ga0209037_1000611_pt1 | contig 10928 bp, 14 predicted proteins | sample SaaInl25SG_5_DNA_FD_188225 | JGI IMG/M metagenome (GOLD analysis project Ga0209037, IMG submission 188225) | Marine microbial communities from expanding oxygen minimum zones in the Saanich Inlet - ESP_125SG_5_DNA (SPAdes) (version 2) | ecosystem: Environmental > Aquatic > Marine > Intertidal...
GGGCAAAACAGCCTGTATCACCGCAGTCATCGACGGCACTGAAATGTCTGTCCCCATAGACTTATCTAACCGCCACTACTTTGAGATCATGCGGCAGGTTGAGGCTGGCACATTAACAATTCAGGAGACACCCTAATGAGCGGCTACATAGGCACACAGCCAGTCCCACAGGCCACGCAGACGCGGGATATCTTCACAGCTACCGCAGGGCAGACGAGCTTTGCTACAGGCGGCTACACCCCTAGCTTTCTCGACGTGTACCTCAACGGTGTTCACCTACAGAATGGCACAGACTACACAGCGGGCAACGGCTCTGATGTCGTGCTGACTACGGGTGCTGCGGTGGGAGACGTTCTTGAGGTTGTGGCTTACACTACCTTTGAGACTGCTAATTCGGGTGGGTACTACAAGGGTGATCGTGGCACTGTAGGTACAGCCACAGGCGCAGCCGACATCTTCAGAGTGAATGAGCAGACCCTCAACTCAAACGTAACAATTGACGCAGACGAGAACGCCTCGTGCGCTGGGCCACTAACGCTCGCTACTGGTGTGACACTCACCGTCAACGGCAACTTAACGGTGGTATAAATGGCTGGCACACTAACAGTACAGAACTTGCAGGGACCATCTAGTGGTGCCAATGCGAATAAGATTATCGTTCCTAGCAGCCATGAGTTATATGCCGCAGGGCATGTCATACAGGTTGTTCAAGGTACGCTAGGGACGACAGCATCTGGCTCAACTGGTACTGGGGCAAATACCTTTAATGACAGTGGTCTTCAAGCTACAATTACCCCTAAGTCTGTCGATAGCAAGGTTCTTGTGAATTACACTGTTCACGCGTCGACAAACACTTATCAGGTTAAATCTAGGATAGCTAGACGTATAGCCTTTATTGACACGCCTGTAGGCCTTGGAACGGCAGAAGGTGGCAGAGGCGTAGCTACATCATCAGCAAAAATTTACACTAGTTATGCGGCAGATGATCTACATCAATTAACGCTATTAAGTAATACATACTTAGATGATCCCCTTAACGGTCAAAGCCTTGTTTTTCCAGTTACTTACAAAATACAAATCGCGGCGTTCAATGGTCAGACTTGGTACTTAAACCGAAGCGAGACTTACCAAAACGGCGGCTCAGGTGGGTATGATGCAGTACCCTTGTCTACCATCACCCTAATGGAGATCGCACAATGAGTACTCTCTATGTAGATAACCTAGAGCCTAACTTGGGTAGCCAAGTAGAGATACCTGACCTGAAGCCACTAGCTGGGAGTGTTTTGCAGATACAGCAGTCTGTTTTGACAACCACATGGGCGGGCGGTGGCAGCGGAACTACTTGGTATACTACCCCACTGAGTGTAACCCTCACGCCGAAAAACGCCAGCAGTAAGTTCCTTGTTGAAGTAAGTGCATCTATAGGTAGCGCATATTGGGAAATCCAAGGCAGGCTCAGACGGAACCAGACTGCTATTGGTATTGGCGATGCTAGAGGGACTAGGGCAAGGGCTACCTTTGTAGATAACAGATATGAGGCAACACACGCGGTGAGGAATGGCTGGGGGACAGTGACAGCAAGCTACTTAGACGCTCCCGCCACCACCTCAGACTGCACGTATGATCTTCAGCTTAACGGTTATAGTACCAACACCATCGGTTTAAACTATAACCCTTACACCGACCCTGATACTTCAGATTACTTCGCCACGCCCATTTCGACGCTAACAGTAACGGAGATCGCACAATGACCAGCATAATTAAAGTCGATCAAATCCAGAATGCTGCGGGTACAACAGGGCTGACTATTGATGGCAGTGGTGACGTTACATTTAGCGGCCCAAACACCGTTACACCTGTAGACAGTGGATGGGTTACGCCAACACTTAATAGTCCCTTTACTAGCCTTGATACTACACTGTATGGGCCAGTCCAATATCGAAAGATAGGTAATATTGTAAATATAACAGGCCTTACTGCTCAAGCCTCTGTCGCAGCGGTGTTTACTTTGCCAGAAGGGTTTAGGCCACCAACTGATAGAGTTATCGCAGCACACTGTGACGGTAATGGTCAGGCTAGACTTGATATAAAGAAGAACGGTGAAGTTTACATTCTCTACACACCGACTTCTAGTTGGGTTTCATTAGCTTGCACATTCTTCACCGCATAACGGAGAAACAAAAATGACAACAGTTTCAACAGCACTAACAGAGCTAGGCGTCACAGAGTGGGTACTCCGTGGCGAACCGACAACCGAAGCAGAGTTTAGCACTATGTTTGCCAAGGTCACTGGCGCAGATGCCAATGGCACAGCTATTGAGAGCAGCGACCCTGCTGACTTTGGTACAACATGGGCGGCTGTAGCATCCAAGCGTGATGCACTCATCGCAGCGCAGCCTCTCAAGGAGCTTCGCGCAGAACGTGACCGCTTGATTGCAGCTACAGACTGGTGGGCCTCTAGTGATCTTACTATGACAGCAGAGCAGACAACATACCGCCAAGCTCTACGTGACATCACAGATACATACACGTCACTCGACGATGTGGTATGGCCCACAAAGCCTGCCTAGCAATAACTGCGCAACGAGTGTACAATGCGCCAAGTTTTACCGTGAGAGGACCACCAGATGGCAGTTAGCTTAACCAAGCCCACCGTTGGCGGAAGCGAAAACACATGGGGGACCACGATTAACACGGGCCTCGACACCCTCGTTGACGCGCTCAACGGCACCTCTGGCACAGTCGCTCCCGACCTAAGCACGCTGACCATAAATGGCACAGACGTGACAGCCACAGCGTCTGAGCTGAACACAGCCTCGACGCACTACGTCCCAACGGGCGGCATCATCATGTGGTCTGGCTCTACCAGCAACATACCATCAGGCTGGACCCTGTGTGACGGCATTGATCACGGCGATACCGAAGTACCTGACCTGCGAGACCGTTTTGTCGTGGGCGCTGGCTCCACTTACGATGTAGGCGACGCGGACGGGGGTACTGCAACGCTGACCGAAGACAACATGCCAGCGCACACGCACTCTAGCGGCACGCTTGGCGGCACGGCAGAGTCAAACGGTACTCACAGCCACACAGGCACAACGAACACGACGGGCGCACACACACACACGCAGAACATGGGCAATCCAAACGTCCCAACGGGTGGCGCAACTGCGTGGTCTGCGTTTAATGTGGGCGTCAGCAACAACGGCTATCAGACAGACAGCGCAGGCAGCCACAGCCACACCCTTAACGTCAACGACAACGGCGCTCACACCCACACGGTTGACGTCAATTCAGGTGACACAGGCTCCAAGGGTAGCGGCACTGCATTCCAAATCATACCTAAATACTACGCTCTTGCGTACATCATGAAGCTGTAAGCCATGCCAATGATCCCCCTCGACATTCCCGCAGGGTTCTACCGCATCGGAACCGATCTCGACGCATCTGGCCGATGGCGCGACGGCTCACTTGTCCGCTGGCGTGACGGCTCCCTGCGCCCAGTCGGTGGCTGGCAAGAGCGCGTCGCCGCCTTCAGCACAGACCCGATCCGAGGTATGCACGCTTGGGAAGACAACGACGGCACCGCGTGGCTCGCAGCGGGGTCGCACTCTGAGCTTAAAGTGATGACTGGCTCCAACACTGTCACGGACGTCGCGCCGAGCGACTTGGCGACAGGGCGCGCCGACGCGGAGATCGAGACAGGCTACGGATACGGCTTCTACGGTACGGGCTACTACGGCCAGCCACGCGAGGATTACGGAAACTACTCAGAGGCGACGACGTGGTCGATTGACAACTGGGGCGAGTATTTAGTGGCCTGTAATCCCGAAGACGGGCGGCTGCTTGAGTGGCGGCTAAACAAGCCCACTCCCGCCCCCGCAGCGGCCATCGCCAACGCGCCGTTAGCCAATCTCGGCCTAATTGTCACGGAGGAGCGCTTTATCTTCGCGCTGGGCGCTGGCGGCAACCCTCGGACGGTGCAGTGGTGTGACCGCGAGGACAACACCGCGTGGACCGCCCTCGACACGAACGAGGCGGGCGATATTGAGCTTCAGACGGCGGGCCAGATCATGACTGCCGTGCGCACGAAGGGGCAGACGCTAATCCTGACGGACGTAGACGCTCACACGGCGCGCTATCAAGGCCCGCCATATGTGTACGGTTTTGAGCGTGTCGGGACCGCCTGCGGGATCATTTCGCGCAAGGCGGCTGCGGACGTCGATCAGGGCGTATTCTGGATGGGGGTGCAGGGCTTCTTCATGTTCAATTCTAACAGTGTCGCTGAGCTTCCGTGCGCCGTCCATGACTACGTCTTTGGCGCTGAGGGCATCAACCCCGCGCAGCAATCCAAGATCTGGGCGTGGAATAACGGCCAAAGTAGCGAGATCTGGTGGTTCTTCCCGTCTCAAAACAGCACAGAGATCGACCGATATGTCGCGTTCGACTACAAGGAGAACCATTGGCTCATCGGGGAGTTGTCGCGCACTTCGGGCGTCCAGCGCGGCGTCTTCAAGTACCCGTTCATGGCCAGCCCTGACCTCTCACTGCAAGAGCATGAAGTCGGCTACAACGTGGATGGCGACACGATCTTTGCTGAGACCGCGCCCGTATCGCTGGGCGTAGGGGAGCAGGTCATGTCCGTGACTAAGCTCATCCCCGACGAAGTCACGCAGGGCGACGTGACCCTCACGTTCAAGACGCGGCTCTACCCCAACGGCGAAGAGACAAGCCACGGGCCGTTTGACCCGTCCAATCCGACATCTTTACGCTTCACTGGGCGTCAGGCGCGCATGCGCGTTGAGGGCGACCAGCTCGGACCTTGGCGCGTCGGCACCATGCGGATTGAGGCCAAGCCGATGGGCAAGCGCTAATGCCAGCGCCAGTTTTACCTCCCATTGGCCCAGACCTCGCGCAGTGGGGGCGGCAGCTCTCCTCGTATCTGTCGCGCCAGCTTCCGCGACTATTCACCAAGACGGCGGACGACAACGCGTCCGAAAACGGCATCCTGCTGTGGGACCAAGTCGACGGCTACCCGACAGTATCCAAAAATGGCGAGTGGCGGCAGGTCGTGCTGGCGGACGGCTATGCGTTTCTTGGCCAAGACGCTGACATCACGGCGGCGGCGGTAAACACTGCGTACGCTATCACGTACGACACGCCCGCGATGAGCTCTGGCATCACGCTTGGCACGCCCGCAAGTCGGATCACGTTTGCGGAGGGCGGCACGTACATCTTAGCGTTTTCCGCGCAGGTCACGTCAACGTCTAGCAGCACAGTGTCTTTCCGCTTCTGGCCGAGGATCAACGGAACAGACGTTGCGGGGAGCACTATCGTGACCAACCTACACCAAAACAACGCGACGAATGTTGTCTCAAGAACGGCGGTCTTCAGCGTGAGCGCTGGCGACTATCTTGAGGTCATGTGGGCCGTGGACAGCACGTCAGGCTACCTGCACGCGACTGCTGCGACGGCATATGCACCCAGCGCGCCCTCGACTTCGCTGTCAATCACGAGGATCAGGGCGTGAATAGCGAGGCTGTCATCTCAGAAGAAAATGTTGTAAGGTTGACGCCAAGGGCGCGCATCCTGATTTTGCCTGTGCTTGACGCTGACTTTGACAAGTATCTGCCGCGCTGCATGGAGATCTTAGCTCCCGCAGTGGCGAGACAGTCTCAGAACGCCAGCATGCAGGACATCGAGGACAGCGTGCGCGAAGGAACCTCGCTTATGTGGGCAATCCACGTAGGGGACACGCTTGTAGCTGCGCTGACAACCTGCGTCGTGAAGCACCCCCAGCGACTTACCCTGAGAATAGAATTTATGGCTGGCTCAAAGATGAGTGTTTGGATGGACGATGCGATGGAACTATTAGAGAAACTCGCCAGAGACGCTGGCCTGAGCGCCGTTGAGGCTGATGGCCGCAAGGGTTTTGAGAGATATTTAGGCCGCTCGAAATTTCGCGAGGCTTACCGAAACTACGTTATGGAGATCGACTGATGGGAACGAAGACGACCACAGAACAGAGCATGCCAGCGTTCCAGCAGCAGTTCCTAACGGGCTCGGTGCTGCCGTATGCGAAGGGCATCGCTGGCCAAGATTTCACCGCCTACGAGGGCGACCGCGTCGCAGGGCTGACGTCTCTGCAAGATGAGGCTCTCACTGGCTACGGAAATCTTGACGCGGGGTCTGAGGCTTACGGGCAGGCGTCCGACATCTACGGAGACTTGGGTGGCTTCCAGAGCCAAGACCTGAACGCGGCCCAAATCTCTGACGTTGACATGGGCCAATACATGTCTCCGTACACTCAAAACGTCATCGACGCGAGCCTCCGAACACTTGGCGGCGCTCAGGAGCAGGCGCTCAATCAGCAGGGCGCGCAGGCGTCACGGGCCGGTGCCTTTGGCGGATCTCGCCACGGCGTCGCCGAGGCTGAGACGCGCAAGGCATACGGCCAGCAGGCGTCGGACTTGGTCACCAATCAGATGCAGCAGGCGTTCATGAACGCGCAAAACATGGCTGGCCGAGACATCGCCTCACAGAACCAGTTCGCGCTGGGAAACAGGGCTGCGTCTGAGCGCGCGGCGGGCATCAGGGCTGGCGGCGCTGCGGGCTTGGCGAGCACTGAGGGCCAGCGCCTCGGCTCCGAGATGAACGTCCTCGGCGCGCAAATGCAGGCGGGCGACGCGCAGCGGGCGCTCGATCAGGCGGGCTTAGACGCAGAGTATCAAGAGTTCATGCGAGAGCAGGGCTTCCCACTTATCGGGCTTGACGCGCTGACAGCGGCGGCTGGCGGCATCCCTACTGGCTACGGAACGACCACGCAGCAAATGAGCGGACTTGGGCCAGCCCTTGCCGCCGGCGGGTCTCTAGGTATGGGCTTGAGTGGCCTTAGAAGGGGGAACGGCTAACAATGGAATATATCATCAAAGCGGACGACATTAGGCGCTTCCCAGAGCTTCAAGGATTTGAGGGCGAACCCGCGACACCGGAAGAGATGGTCGTGATGGGCATGACGCCCCCTGCCGGCCCGACGTCGGGCGGAAACCCAATATACACTGAAGCGCGAAACAATGGCCTCGACGTTGACGAGGCCGTCATGCTGCAAAACCCAGCCACGCGCGCGGGGGCAGACATAAACTATGACCGGTCGGTCTACACGCAGAACGTGTCGATGCCCAGCGCAGTGAGCGGCGCGGGCGGCGCTTCGTCGTCGATGCTGGATCTGCTGAGCACGCCAGTGCCGCAAGACCCTATGGAGGGGCTGTCGCGAAACCAGCGCATGCTTCTTGGCTTCGCCGCCATGAAGGACGCTGGGATGGCTCTCATGGGTAAGGACAGTAACGCAGTCGCGGGCGTCATGGGCGACTTCACGGAGCGCGCCAATATGGAGCGCAAGCGGAGGGCGGCTCTGAGCGCGGCTCAGGCGGAGCGTGCGAGGCAGGCTCGAATTGACGCTTTATTGGGCGGCATTTCCTCGTCCGTAGTTGCAGGCCCGACGGGCGAACCCGCTGAAGCGGGCGGACCCGCAGACACCGACGCGGCTATCAAGGCTCATGACGCCCAGATGCCCGCTTTTGCGCAGCTCGGCCAGATGGACGTGTGGACGGCCAAAAGAGAAGCCTTAGTTAGCCAGCGCGACCGTCAAGATAAATTGGCGGAGGAGCAGAAAGTCGCTGACGCGGAAGCTCTTGAGAAAAAGGAAAAGCGCAAAGCCAGTTACAAGGATTACAGGCAGACCTTGGTCGACATGGAGGGCGCAATAGCCGCAGCGACTGGACTGAGTGGCGACGAGCTCACTGAAGCCTTGAGCTCTGGCGACATTAAGAGCAGAAAGTTCCTATTCTCTCGCATGACGGGGTTTGAGACCAACGATTACAAGACATACAAGTCTCAGGCCGCGAAGATCGCCGCGAAGCTAGTATTCGAAAATCTCAGCGAAATCAAATCGCGAGGCGAGACCTTGGGAACCTTGACAGACAATGATATGTTGACCTTGCGCGAACTCTCGGGGCCGCTTGATGCTGAAACTATGCCACTTCAGACGGCAGAAAACATCTACAACCTTTACTCTGGCATAAGGCGAACCCTAGACGCTATGGAGCGGGAAGATGGGCTGGCTGAGAGCGGAATACTCTCCGACTTGAAGAAGAAATACCCCAAAGTAGGAAATGGTGGCTAATAATGTCGAACATCCAAGAGCTGATCGAGTACGCGCAAGAGGCTGACCGCCAAGGCAACGCCGAAGACGTCCGCGCCATTCTGGCTGAGATAGATCGACTGCAAGCGGCTCCAAAGGCGCAGCCCAAACCCTCTAAAAAGCCGAAGGCCACCATTGGTGGCGGCGTTCGAACCCTTGGCCAAGGCATCCTTCTAGGCTTTGGGGACGAGGCGGAGGCTTACATCAGGTCGACCTTCACTGGCCAAGACCGAGATGACTTGCTCAAGGAGATCCGAGGCAACATATCTGAGTTTAAGCAGGCCAAGCCTGTGCTCAGCGCGGGCCTTGAAATGGGCGGCGCTGTCGCGAGCTCGATTGTCCCCGCAGGTCTCGCAGTCAAGGCGGGCTTGGCTGGCGCTAAGGGCGCGGGCATCGCAAGGGCTACTGGGCGCGGCTTGGCGGCTGGCGCTGCCAGCGGCGGCGTGGCTGGCTTTGGCGCTGGCGAGGGTGGCCTTGGAAACAGAATGGAAAGCGCAGGCACAGGGGCTCTAGTGGGCGGCGCGCTTGGCGGGGCGTTTCCAGTCGTGGGGGCGGTCGGCGGCGATGCAGTACGCCGAGCAGCGGACGGATTGGGTATCGGCGGGAAGAAGCGAGCGGCGACCATTGCTGAGCGCCGCGTCGGTAAGGCTTTGGCAGATGAGGGGCTGACGCCTCAGACGGCGCTGGAGCGACTGCGCAGGGCGCAGGATCTGGGCGCTCCTATGATGCCTGTGGACATCGGCAAGGAGACACGCTCTGCGGGCTACGTTTCTCAGGCTGTAGGCTCCAACCGACGCACGGGCATTTTGGACGAAATCTCTGAGCGCAGTGTCTCGCAGGGCGGTCGGATAGCGGACGTAACGGCAGAGAAGATGGATGCGGCGGGGCTGTACGGAGCCGACTATCTTGACGACCTATATGAGCAGCAGGCTGAGGTGTTTAGGCCGCTATATGCTGCGGCTGACAAGCCAGTGAGCTCAGCGCCATTCCGCAAGTATGCAGACCGCAAGGTGTTCAAGAAGGCATTCTCCGCGATACAGCAGCGCGCCGACACACTTGGCGACGAAGTCATCCCCGACTTGGAGGACGCGCTTTCTGGCGATCAGGTGCCGACGCTATACCTGCAAAAGATTGCGCAGGGCTTGGATCGTGTCATCAACGCGAACACAAGCAAGATCGAGGGCATGAACGACTTGGCCAAGGATGTCTTGACCGTGCGAAATGAGTTCAAGAGCCTCATTGGCGAGCTGAACCCAGCGTACAAGGCGGCAGACAAGGGCTTCGCTGACTACAGCGACATGACGCGCGCGTTTAAGATTGGCGACGACTTCGAGAAGATGTCGTCCCTAGACTTCGCGCGTAAGGTGGGCAAGATGAGCGCCACTGAGGTGGACGCGCTCAAGGCGGGCATGATTACCAAGATACGCAACATCGCGTCTGGCTCAGACCGCACGGACTACGTGCAGCGCCTATTCGGGTCTCCGAAGCGCCGTGACGCTCTGGAGAAGGCGTTCCCAAGCAAGCAGGCGTTCGAGGACTTTCGCGAGTACATGAGTGCCGAGGCGTCCATGGCGGCAACGCAGAAGCGAGTGTACGGGACGAGTGCCACAGCGGAGAACCTGCAATCCATGGCAGAGCAGGGCATCGACCCGCTGTCATTGGTGCAGCTCATGACGGGCGGCACTGGAGAGGCCATACGTCAGGCTGGCGGCGCTCTCAACGCACGCATGAGTGGGGTCGGTGGTCCAGTGGCGGCAGAAATGTCAGACCTGCTGTTTTCTAAGGCTGGCAAGGCGCAGGAGGCGGCAATGGGCCGGCTCTCCGCGCGTGAGATGCAGGACGAGATGCTGCGGCGCAAGCTCCGCTACCAGCCTGAGCGTTACGGCGGGATACTTGGCACTGTGGGCGCACTCAATCAGGACGACCTGCGCTAACCCTTCGGCTTGCTGGCGCGCTTTGGCTTAGCCTTTAGCGCGTCAAGCTCGGCATCCATCGACTGGATCAGAGCTGCGGCGTCTTCGCACGCCTTCATCATCGCACGCGGATTCGAGATGCGGTGCGGCTGACTGAGAAGGTGGACGAGGTTTGTTTGCTTGTCGGTGAGCATGTTGGTTCTCCTAAAGTTCACAAAACGCTACCAGTTTCGCACTTGAAATGCAAACGCTGTCCGTCTAGCATGTGGCCACCTATACTGCCTCTCTGTACCTCGCCCCGCCGCAAAAATGCGCGCGGGGTACTTTTTTTGTCGAAAGGGTCTTGCGCTCTTCTTTGCGTTAACGTAATGTTAACAACACAGGAAGTAAGGAGAACGACAATGTACACCACCTCAATCAAGATTGGCGCTTGCTACCACGCCCACGCGCAAAATGAGTGCAAGGAGACCGCTCTGGCTGAGACAGTCAGATTGAGCCGCAAGATCGTTGATTGGAAGGAAGGCGCAACGCCACGCTTCACAATCGTCTACCCAAGCGGCAAGCAATACGGGCGCAACGTAGCGGTTTAGCCGCTGGGGTCTTCGGCCCCCACACCAACTAAGGAGAAACGAAAATGACTGACCAAGAACGCATCGCCAGCCTCAAGTCTTACATCAAATACAAGGAGGCGTCGCTGCAACGCACGCTCGACCAGTATGGCAGCGGCGTGCGCCCAAGCTGGGTGTCTGAGGAGATGGCCACCGCATCGTCTGGGCTCAGCCGAGCGTACAAGGAGCTGACGAAGCTCGGAGGTG
>Ga0209037_1000616_pt1 | contig 10853 bp, 11 predicted proteins | sample SaaInl25SG_5_DNA_FD_188225 | JGI IMG/M metagenome (GOLD analysis project Ga0209037, IMG submission 188225) | Marine microbial communities from expanding oxygen minimum zones in the Saanich Inlet - ESP_125SG_5_DNA (SPAdes) (version 2) | ecosystem: Environmental > Aquatic > Marine > Intertidal...
CAACGATAGATTCACAATCTGTAAACTTCCAAGACAATCTGGTAAGTCTACCACACTTGTATCCTATGTTCTACACTACATTCTATTCAATCCGAATATGAATGTGGCAATCCTTGCAAACAAGGCCTCAACTGCAAGGGATATCCTTTCACGTCTACAACTTGCATACGAAAACCTACCTAAGTGGTTACAACAAGGCGTTATGTCTTGGAACAAAGGTTCGATTGACTTAGAGAATGGTTCTCGTGTGGTTGCATCATCAACCTCTTCAAGTGCGGTTCGTGGTGGTTCCTATAACATGTTGTTCCTAGACGAATTTGCATTCGTTCCACAAAACGTTGCAGAAGACTTCTTTAGTTCTGTATACCCTACAATCTCATCTGGTAAGTCTACCAAAGTTGTTATTGTATCAACTCCTAACGGTATGAACCTCTTCTATAAACTCTGGACTGATGCAGAGAATGGAAGGAACTCCTATAACATCGTAGATGTTCACTGGAGTCAAGTGCCAGGCAGAGATGATAAGTGGAAAGAAGAGACTATTGCGAACACCTCACAGGAACAGTTCCAAAGAGAATTTGAGTGTGAGTTCTTAGGTTCTGCGAATACTCTGATTCACCCTTCTGTTATTAAAGCAATGGCATTCCACAATCCTACCAAGTCAAATGCTGGATTGGATGTATACGAAACCCCCAAAGAGGGTGCAATGTATTCCATCGTATGTGACGTTGCAAGGGGAACTCAGAACGACTTCTCTGCATTCATCGTATTCGATATCTCTACAGTGCCATACCGTATTGTTGCAAAGTATCGTAACAACGAAATCAAACCACTACTCTTCCCTAACATTATTCATGATGTTGCAAGAGCATACAATCAGGCATATGTTCTAGTGGAAGTCAACGATATTGGTGAACAAGTTGCATCTGCACTACAGTTCGACTTGGAGTATGAGAACCTTATTATGGCCTCCATGCGTGGGCGTGCGGGGCAAGTGTTGGGTGGTGGATTCTCTGGTGGTAAGGCACAACTTGGTGTGAGAACAACTAAGGCAGTCAAGGCACTTGGAACCTCTAACCTTAAACAAATTGTAGAAACCCACAAACTTATTATTCAAGACTATGACTTGATTAATGAGTTCTCAACCTTCATCCAAAAGGGACAATCCTTTGAGGCAGAAGACGGACACACAGATGACTTAGCAATGTGTTGTGTTCTATTTGCATGGATGATTCAACAAACTTACTTTAAAGAGTTGACAGATGATGACATTCGTGCTAGAATGTTTGCAGAACAACAGAACCAACTGGAACAGGACATGGCTCCTTTTGGTTTTATTGTTGATGGTGTCAATGATTACGGTGAGACTATTATTGATGAATATGGACAACGTTGGAGTCCAGTAGTTCGTTCATACGACTCAGATTGGTAGAAATCTTCAAAACCCTACATAATATCAATAATATCATTTTCTAACTTAAGGTAACAGTTGGCACAAACGACTTTGGAATCTCGGATTAATTTGAGAACTTCTGTCCTAGATTCTTCGTTCAACCCTTTCCTTTTAGTTAGTTTTCTTATATCCTTTTCGTGAGGATAAAACTGGAGACAAGCGGTTTCAGATTCACCACAGTAACTACACATCTTATCGCCAAGGTATTCATTAACCCATATCTTGCGTTTTCTGTAGTTTCTTTGGGATACTTTCCTAATAGTATCCTTGTATTTCTGATAATGTTCTGACATGGAACTATTTATGTGCCGCTTGACCTATAAAAACCAATACTGAAGAAGTTCCTTTTTATAAATATAAGTGTAAATTTGAGGAAACTTAGATTATTAAATCCATAAAGGAGAAATAGAGATGGCATTTCAAGTATCCCCTGGCGTGCTAGTCAAAGAGATTGATTTGACCAATGTTGTTCCTGCTGTGGCAACCTCTATTGGTGCGATTGCTGGTGAGTTCTTTCAGGGCCCAGTAGAAGAAATCGTTCCAATTGGTTCAGAGCAAGAACTGGTATCAATCTTTGGTAAACCTAACTCAACTAACTTTGAGACATGGTTCACTGCCGCCAACTTCCTTCAATACGGAAACGCTCTTCGTGTAGTTCGTGCCGATACAGATTCGGTAAACGCTACAGCAGACGGTTCTGGTTTGAAGATTAAAAACGATACCGATTACGATAATAATTATGCAGACGGTTCCGGCTCAGTCGGTTCTTGGGCTGCAAAATTCCCAGGCACATGGGGTAACGCAATCGGAGTTTCAATTTGTGCAAACGCAGACGCATATGAAGAAACCACAACATCATTGACTGATGGTGCTTTGGCAGTCGGCGACACTACTGTTACTGTTGATGACGGAACAGAGTTCGCAGTGGGTGATATCGTATACTTCCAAGAAGCAGACGGTTCACAGTATGAAGTTACTGCAATCGCAACTAACGACCTAACAGTTCGTCAACTAGACAACCCTAACGGTGGTGGTATTAAATCTGTAATCGCAGACGATACTGCAATTCGCAGACGTTGGAAGTTCTATGACTTGTTTGATGCTGCTCCAGGCACCTCGACTTGGGCAACTTCAAAAGGTGTAAGTGCAGACGAAATGCATGTTGTTGTTTATGACACAACTGGTGCGATTAGTGGATTCGATAACGATATCGCTGGACAGAGAACTACTTCTGTTCTAGAGACATTCGCATTCGTATCTCAGGCTGCATCTTCTAAGACTGCACAAGGTGGAACAAACTTCTACGCAAACGTAATCAACACTGGTTCTGTTTATGTTCGTTGGATGGATCACCCAACATCATTAACTGACGCTGGTTCTGATCTTACATCTGGTAGTTCATACACATCTGTAGTGGGTGTCGGTGGTGTTCTAACTGATACACTATCTGGTGGAACAGACGATGCAATGTCACAAGGTGAACTTGCATTCGCATATGACTTGTTCTCAGACTCAGAAACAGTTGATGTAAACCTAGTCATGGCAGGCCCTGCTCCTGCTGGAACAGACGGTATTACACACGCAACTAAAATCATCGACCTTTGTGAACTTCGCAAAGATTGTGTTGGTTTCATCTCTCCTCGTAGAGCAGATGTTGTTGGTGTAACTACTGGTGCTGCACAGACTACAAACGTAAAAGGATTCTTCGACAACCTCGCAAGTTCTTCTTACGCAGTGTTTGACTCTGGTTACAAATACATGTATGACAAGTATAACGATGTATATCGTTACGTTCCATTGAACGGTGATATTGCTGGACTTGCCGCAAATACTGACAACGTTGCTGACCCTTGGTTCTCACCAGCGGGTTACAATCGTGGACAGATTCGTGGTGCAGTTAAACTTGCATTCAACCCAACTAAGTCACAAAGAGATATTCTTTACCCTGCTCGTATCAACCCTGTTGTTACATTCCCAGGCCAAGGAACAGTTCTCTTCGGTGATAAGACTGCTCTATCACGTCCTTCTGCATTCGACAGAATCAACGTGCGCCGTCTATTCATTGTCCTTGAGAAGGCGATTGCAACTGCTGCTAAGTTCCAGTTGTTTGAGTTCAACGATGCGTTCACTCAGGCACAGTTCAGAAACTTGGTTGAACCGTTCCTTCGTGACGTTCAAGGCAGACGTGGTATTACAGATTTCTCTGTTGTTGCAGACGAAACTAATAACACAGGTGAAGTAATTGACAGAAATGAGTTTGTTGCAGATATCTACATCAAACCTGCTCGTTCAATCAACTTCATTACACTTAACTTTATTGCTGTTAGAACTGGTGTTTCTTTCAGTGAGATTGGCGGATAAGGAGATAAAAAATGGCTAGTATTGACGATTTTAAATCAAACCTTATCGGCGGTGGCGCTCGTGCTAACCAATACCGTGTGATTATGTCAACTCCTCCAGCAATTGCTACTGGACTTGATATCAATCGTGCATCATTCTTGGTTAAGGCAACATCGTTGCCAGGGCAGACAATTTCTGAAATTGAAGTTCAATTCAGAGGGCGTCAACTTTACCTCGCTGGTGACAGAACGTTTGAAACATGGACTACAACCATCATTAACGATACGGACTTTATGGTTCGTAACGCAATGGAACGTTGGATGAATGGTATCAACGATCTTGATGAGAACACTGGACTTGCAAATGTTGCAGATTATACTGCACAGTTGACAGTTGAGCAACTCGACAGAGATGATAACATTCTTAAGTCATATGTTCTTAAGAACTGTTGGCCAACTGCGGTAACGCCGATTGAGTTGTCTTATGACACAGTAAGTGATATTGAAACCTTTGATGTGACATGGAGATACACTTCATTCACACCAAGTGCTGTCTAATCCAGTTTTACAAACCTACTAAATAGTAGGGTAAAACTTAGGAGACTTATAGTATGGCGGAACTTTTTGGTTTCAGAATCACAAGGGCGAATCAGGGAAAGGGTAGTGATGGATTCACTGCCCCTTCTACTGATGATGGCACACTCGATGTTGTATCGGGTGGCGGCCATTATGCGTCTGTTCTTGACATGGATGGTCGTGACAGGAATGAAGCAGACTTAATTCGCAGATATCGTGATATCGCACAACAACCAGAATGTGATAGTGCTATTGAAGATATTGTCAACGAATCTATTGTTTCGGATGACAGAGATCAAGCAGTATCCATTTCACTTGACAGATTAGATCTATCCCCTAACATCAAAGGCAAGATTCGTGAAGAATTTAATGAAGTCCTACGTCTATTGGATTTCAATCAAAAGGGACACGATATCTTCAGACGTTGGTATGTAGATGGTAGACTCTATTATCACAAACTTATCGACCCAAAACATCCTCGTAAGGGACTGAAGGAAGTTCGTTACATTGACCCTCGCAAAATCAAGAAGGTTCGTGAAACGAAAAAAGAGCAAGACCCAAAAACAGGGATGGATGTTGTTGTTGGTTTTGAAGATTTCTATCTTTACAACGACAAGGGACTCGATCAAAATACAGGAACCGCACAGGGTGTGCGTGTAACCTCAGATTCTATTACATATTGTCCTTCTGGATTGGTTGATATGGCCAAGGGGACAGTATTATCACACCTACACAAAGCAATCAAACCTGTCAATCAGTTGCGTATGATTGAGGATGCGTTGGTAATCTACCGTATCTCTCGTGCGCCTGAGCGTAGAATTTTCTACATTGACGTTGGTAACTTGCCTAAGATGAAGGCAGAATCTTACCTCAAAGACGTAATGAATCGCTACCGTAACAAGATGGTATACGATGCAAGAACTGGCGAAATCAGAGATGATAGAAACCACATGTCTATGTTGGAAGACTTCTGGTTGCCTCGTAGAGAAGGTGGTAGAGGAACAGAAATCACAACCTTGCCTGGCGGTTCAAACCTAGGCGAGATTGATGACATTACATACTTCCAGAAGAAGTTGTATCGTTCATTGAACGTTCCAGTATCTAGACTTGCAGAAGAGTCTGGTTTCCAAATTGGACGTTCAGATAATATTACTCGTGACGAACTCAAGTTTACTAAGTTCGTTCAGAGACTTCGTAAGAAGTTCTCAATTATGTTTGCAGACATGTTGAAGACACAGTTGGTGTTGAAGGGTGTCATTGCAGAAGAAGAATGGCATACAATCAAAGAACATATTCAGTTCGACTTCCTACAGGACGGATACTTCACAGAGTTGAAGAATGCAGAGATTCTGAGAGAACGACTAGATATGTTAGGCCAGATTGAATCCTATGTTGGAACATACTTCTCTAAAGAATATGTCAAGAAACATGTTCTTAGAATGACTGATGATGAGATTGAAGATATCGACAATCAAATCAAAGATGAAGGTGGTATGGATGATATGGGTGCAGATGACGGCATGTTTGCACAAAACGATCCCACAAAAGGAGATAAATAATGGATAACGTAAGAAATTTCGTTGATGCAATTGCATCTGGTGACAACCTAGAGGCGGAGACACACTTTAATACGGCACTCTCTCAAAAGGTTGGAGATGCTTTAGAAACAAAAAGAATGGAAGTTGCAAATACTTTTGTAACTCACCATATTCCACAAGTAGATGAGGAAGACAGTGAGTAAGACTCTTTCAGAACTCAAACGTGAGTTGCCAGAGAAAGATGAACATAAATCATCTAAGGAGTATAAGAAGTTATCTCCTAAGATGAAGAAGGCTGTGGACGATATCTTCGCAGAATTGGACGCTAAGCCTTCAGACTTCCTAAATACTTTCGACAAAACAATTACAAGCGTTGCAAAGAAGTATAGGGTTCCCGAAAAACAACTCATGGACTACTTTGAACGTGAAGTATTAACGGTAATGTAAAAGAGAAGTCTAATGAAACTTATTGCAGAACAGATACAAGAAGTAGAATACATCGTTGAAGAAAAGGACGATGGTAACAAGGATATGAAGATTCGTGGAATCTTCATGCAGGCAGACATGAAAAACCGTAATGGTCGTGTCTACCCAATGGGTGTGCTTCAAAAGGAAGTCACTCGTTATAACAAAGAATTTGTTGCTGAAGGTCGTGCGTTTGGGGAACTGGGTCATCCAGAAGGCCCTACTGTCAATCTTGACAGGGTATCGCATATGATTACAAAACTGGAAGCGGATGGAAAGAACTTTATTGGCGAGGCGAAATTGCTCTCTACTCCAATGGGGGAAATTGCGAAAGCACTAATTAAAGATGGTGGTAAACTTGGGGTCTCTTCAAGAGGCATGGGGTCTATCGAATCTAGAAGTGGTGCGAATTATGTGAAAGATGATTTTTATCTTGCCACTGCGGCAGATATTGTTGCAGACCCTTCTGCACCTCAAGCCTTCGTTGAAGGTATTATGGAAGGTAAAGAATGGGTATGGAACAACGGTTTACTTCAAGAAGTCGATGTTGCCGGAATCAAAAATGACATTAATGAAGGTGTTAGACGTAAACAGTCAAATGTTTCCGCACTTGCCTTTGCGAAATTTTTGTCAAAACTTTAATCATTATAAATATGATAAGATAACAACTCAAGGAGAAATCCCAATGTCAGAACTAGACAAGACAATTGAGGAACTAGAGGCGGAAGTCATGGCGGAGCTTGAAGAAGCAACGCAACCAACTGACGGTGCTGCCAAAGGCGACTCAATGGAAAAAGTGGAAGGGGAAGTTCAAGACCTTGGCGACACGCCGGAAAAGGGAGCAGACAAAGTGAAACAAACTAAAGATGCTCAAACTAAGGGTGCCGCACCAGAACAAGGTGGTGAAGCTTCGCCGACTAAAATCAAAGAACCACTCGCAGCTGGTGATCAAGTCGATCATGAGGGTGAGGAACTAGAAGAATCTCGTATGACTAAAGAGATGATGAAAGCTGAAATGCAACAGAAAATGGAAAGCATGAAAGCACAGGATCTCAAAGCAGCATATGAAGCAATGTGTGGCGAAATGGAAAAGAAGGAAGAGGAGTCAGTTGACGAATCTACTCTTGAAGACCGCCTTGCAACTGTAGACGTTTCTGAAGATGTTTCTGCACTAACTGCTGGTGAAGAACTATCAGAAGAGTTTCAAGAAAAAGCAGCGACAATTTTCGAAGCGGCGGTTAAGTCCAAAATTCGTTCAGAAGTTGCTCGTATTGAATCTGCTAAACAACAAGAAGTTGCAGAAGAAGTTGAAACCGTTAAGTCAGAATTGACTGAAAAGGTTGATGCGTATCTAACTTACGTTGTTGAAGAATGGATGAAAGAAAACGAAATTGCTATTGAGCGTGGTCTCAAGGGCGAAATCGCAGAAGACTTCATCTCAGGTCTTAAGTCACTTTTTGAAGAACATTATATTGATGTTCCAGATGAGAAGTATGACATTCTAGGTAATCAGTCTGAACAGATTGATGTTCTAGAATCAAAACTTAACGAACAAATCGAAAAGACTGCTGAATTAAAAAAGCAGAACAACGAACTTGTTCGTGAAAGTGTCTTTGCAGACATTTCTTCCGACCTCGCCGATACAGAGGTAGAGAAGTTTAAAGGTCTTGCAGAAGACGTTGAGTTCACAGATGCAGATGCATTTAAAGCGAAACTCGACACACTTAAGGAATCTTATTTCCCTAAGGCAACCACTATCGCTGAATCTGTAGACTCGGAAACTGATGATTCCGAAGCCTTCGATACAACTGGTGCAATGGCCGCTTACATGGCTGCTATCAGTAAAAATGTAAAGCGAGCTAAATGATCCGCAGTGTAAATTGCAGATTGTATAAATATTGTTATAAAAAGAAAACTCAATAAGGAGAAACAAAATGTTCCAGACAGAACATCTACAGGAAAAGTGGCAGCCAGTCCTTGAACATAACGATCTTCCAGAGATCAATGATTCATATCGTAAGGCTGTAACCACAGTTATCCTCGAAAACCAAGAAAAAGCACTTCGTGAAGACAGAGGTTTCCTCGGCGAAGCTGCACCAACTAACGCAACTGGTGGATCAGTTGACAATTGGGATCCAATTATGATCTCACTCGTCAGACGTTCTATGCCTAACCTCATCGCATATGATGTGGCAGGTGTTCAACCAATGACTGGCCCAACTGGACTTATCTTTGCGATGCGTTCACGTTACACTAACCAATCTGGCACAGAAGCAATGTTCAACGAAGCGGACACTGACTTCTCAGGCACAGGCGCACAAGTAGGAACAAACCCTGCCGTTCTTAATGACGGAACTCCAGGCACCTACACTAACGGTGCTGGTATGGCAACTGCTGCTGCTGAAGCACTAGGTGACTCTGCCGGTAACTCTTTCGCAGAAATGGCGTTCTCAATTGAGAAACAGTCTGTTGAAGCGAAATCTCGTGCTCTTAAAGCAGAATACACAATGGAACTTGCACAGGACTTGAAAGCGATTCATGGTTTGGACGCTGAAACAGAACTTGCAAACATCCTTTCTGCTGAAATTCTTGCAGAGATTAACCGTGAAGTCATTCGCACAATCTACACGATTGCGAAGCCTGGCGCACAAGTCGATACAGCAACTGCTGGCACATTCGACATGGACGTTGACTCAAACGGACGTTGGAGTGTTGAGAAGTTCAAAGGACTTATGTTCCAAGTTGAACGTGATGCAAACGCAATCGCACAACAAACTCGCCGTGGTAAAGGTAACACAATCATCTGTTCTTCTGACGTTGCTTCTGCACTTCAGATGGCTGGTGTATTGGATTACACTCCGGCACTTAACAACAACCTAAACGTTGACGATTCTGGCAACACATTTGCTGGTGTTCTTAACGGACGTTACAAAGTCTACATCGACCCATACAGTGCAAACAATGCTGCTTCTCAGTATTACACTGTAGGTTATAAGGGAACTTCTCCTTATGACGCTGGTTTGTTCTACTGCCCATACGTTCCACTACAGATGGTTCGTGCGGTTGGTGAAAACACATTCCAGCCTAAGATCGGGTTCAAGACTCGTTACGGCATGACTGCAAACCCATTCGCAGAGGGAACTACTGCTGGTGGTGGTGCATTGACTGCTAACGCTAACAACTATTACAGACGTGTTAAAGTTACTAACATCATGTAATAATAAGAGTTGAGTTAATCAACCTACTTGGGGAGTCTCTTTCGGGACTCCCCTTTTTTATGGGCGGTATAAATAGAAGTATGAAAAGGAAACTATCATGCCAGTAAGCTCTAATGTTCTTAGTCGTCAACCAACTAACTTGGACTATTTGCGTCCAACACAGTCGTTTCGACATTTTAAAAGTTCCAAATGTTCAGTATTTCACTACTGAAGTCAATTTGCCAGGCATTGCATTTTCTGGTGATGCGATTATGAACTCTCGTTATAAGGCAATGCCTTTTATGGGGGATACGTTGGATTTCTCTCCTATGGAGATTCAGATGAATGTTCAAGAAGATATGTCCAACTATCGTGAGATTCATGATTGGATGACAGGTATTGGTTTCCCAGAAACGCCACAACAGTTTGCAGATGCAATGACTGATGCACAGAATGAGAAGTTCACTGCAAACAAAGGTTCTACATCTAATAAGAATGCTCTTACTAGTGATGCAACCTTGACTATTCTGACAAACAAAAACAATCCAGTGTTGAGAGTTCTATTCAGAAACATATACCCAACCTCACTATCTGGATTATCATTTGATACAAAAGATACAGAAGCACAAAACATGACTGCCGCTGTTACCTTCAATTACGATTTATACGAAATTGAAGTTTTATAAATAACTATGAGCAGATGAGGTAAACTTGAACAGTTTAATTGTTTGAGTCCTCTCTGTAGGACAATGTAGAAAAGCAAGTCCACCGATTCTGCTCACACTTTATTATTAGGATGTGAATTATTATGACACTTGAAGAATTGCAAGCGCAGGCCGAAAAAGACCTTAAGTTTGATGACTTAGAACTCGCAAACGAATCTCTTCGTTCTGCATCACTCCATCAAAAATATCTCACCATCTATAATAACTTTCGTCAACTCAAGTTGATGAACGATGGCAACTATCGTGTTAAGTATAGACAGAAGTGGGAATATTACTCTGGTAAGGCAGAACCTCATGTCTACAGAGACAATCCTTTCGAACACAAAATTCTCAAAGCAGACTTACCTATCTACTTGGAGTCGGATGAAGAACTCATCAAACTCAAACAGAAGGTAGAGTATTATTCTATGTGTATGGATTCGTGTGAACGAATTCTGAAACAAATCCAACAACGTGGATGGGATATCAAAAACGCAATCGAATGGCGTAAATTTGTTGATGGGGTAGTATGACAACCGTTTCTAAGAAGAATGAAGTCTATCTTCAGATCGACACAGAAC
>Ga0209037_1000617_pt1 | contig 10828 bp, 13 predicted proteins | sample SaaInl25SG_5_DNA_FD_188225 | JGI IMG/M metagenome (GOLD analysis project Ga0209037, IMG submission 188225) | Marine microbial communities from expanding oxygen minimum zones in the Saanich Inlet - ESP_125SG_5_DNA (SPAdes) (version 2) | ecosystem: Environmental > Aquatic > Marine > Intertidal...
GATTGATGAGCTGCAGGCTCGCGCCATTCTGAACATGCAGCTGCGTCAGCTTGCTGCTCTTGAGCGTCAGAAGATTATTGACGAAGCCTCAGAACTAGAGAAACAAATCACCGAGTTCCAGCGAATTATTGGTGACCCGAAGGCGCAGCGCGACATCGTTTCCACCGAACTAGCCGAAATCGTTGACAAGTATGGCGATGACCGCAGGTCAGAAATCATGCTCGGCTTTGACGGCGACGTAAGCATGGAAGACCTAATCCCTGAAGAGGAAATGGTTGTCACTTTGACCCAGGGCGGCTACATCAAGCGCACCAGAAGCGATAACTACCGCGTTCAACACCGCGGAGGCCGCGGAGTTAAGGGTGCAAACCTCAGGGCAGACGATGTGGTTCAGAACTTCATCGTTTCGACCACACACCACTGGCTCATGTTCTTCACAAACGCCGGCCGGGTATACAGGGCCAAGGTTTATGAGGTTCAAGAATCTGGCCGCGACTCAAAGGGTCAACACGTCGCTAACCTGCTGGCTCTGCAGCCAGAAGAGCGAGTGGTCAAGGTGCTTGATCTGAAGGATTACGCTCAGGAACCATATTTGGTTATGGCAACCAAGAACGGGCTAGTTAAAAAGACCGCGCTTGAGCTCTATGACACCTCAAGAACCGGTGGAATTATTGCCATTAAGCTCCGCGAAGGCGATGAACTGGTGAACGCAATGCTTGTTAGCGAGGAGAACGACGTCCTTCTTGTTAGCCGCAAGGGAATGTCGATTAGGTTCTCTGCTGCCAACAGCTCAATGCGCCCAATGGGCAGAGACACCTCCGGTGTGATTGGTATGGCTTTCCGGAAGGACGACGAACTACTGTCCGCGTCTGTCATTGGTGAGTCCGGCTACGTGTTCGTCGTTACCGAGGGCGGTTATGCGAAGCGAACTGCCGCCGATCAGTACCGCGTTCAGAAGCGCGGCGGTATCGGTATCAAGGTCGCAAAACTTGACGAAAAGCGTGGCGACCTGGTTGGAGCGCTCATGGTTGATGAAACCGATGAGGTTTTGGCTGTGCTCTCCTCTGGAAAAGTGATCCGCTCCTCTGCAACTGAAGTTCCCGCAAAGGGACGTGACACCATGGGTGTTGTTTTTGCTAGATTTGACCAGAGCGACTCGGTGCTTTCAATTGCGAGGAACTCAGAGCGAAACCTAGAAACAAATGAAGACCTGACCGAAGAAACCGAGACCGAAGGAGCGGCAGATGACAGCGCTGTTCAACCGGAGTAAGAAGCCGAAAGAGCCGAAGAAGCAAATTCGACTAAAGCTAAGAAACGTTGATGTTTGGTCAGCGGTAAAAGTCGGTTTTCTGATTTCGATAGCTACGTCGATTGCACTGGTTGTTGGAGCCTGGTTGATTTGGGCAGTGCTATCCAATTCGGGCATCTTCTCCTCGGTGGGCAGCCTGCTTGGCTCGATCCTCGGAGACGGTAGCAATATAAATCTCGAAGAGGACTTTTCGCTTTCAAATGTGATGACGACCGCAGGAACCCTCGCACTCCTAAATGTCGTGCTAACAACTGCCCTCTGGGCGGTTTGGGCGGTCATCTTCAACCTGATTTCTAAGCTGGTTGGCGGACTGGCGCTCACTTTCACAAACAACTAGTTATTTAGGGTTTGTGGCTAGGGGTTTTTTCTAGTAGCATCAACTTGCTTTACGGGCCTATAGCTCAGGTGGTTAGAGCGCTTCACTGATAATGAAGAGGTCGGAGGTTCAAGTCCTCCTAGGCCCACGGTGAGCACTTTCCACTAGGGAAGGCTCGCTACGGGGACTTAGCTCAGTTGGTAGAGCACCTGCTTTGCAAGCAGGGGGTCAGGGGTTCGACCCCCCTAGTCTCCACAAAGTGAAAACCCCTCCTTCGGGAGGGGTTTTTCTTTAGCTGGTAGGGTGAAAGCCATGCCTAGGATGCACGCATTAGACGCCGCGAGGGCATCCCTTCTTGTGCTTGGCATCCTTTTTCACTCGGCCGTGTTCGTTTATCTCTATCAAGAGCCCGGCAGCTTCTTGGAGTTTGTAGCCGTGGCGTTCACCCACCAGATTCTCCACGTGTTTCGAATGCCGGCTTTTTTCGTGATCGCCGGATTTTTTGCCGCATTTTTAGTGTCCACGCGGGGTGCGAGATCTTTCATCCGGAATCGCGCTGCTCGAATCGCTGCGCCTCTTGCCTTATTTTGGCTTCCCGTCACCTTTGCGAATAGCTGGACGAGCCAGGGCGCATGGATCACAGGCCGCAACACCTTCGATGTTTTTCCAATTGATTTTCAGCACCTGTGGTTTTTGTATTTCCTGGTCCTGTTTAGTGTCGCGTTTGTATTGCTGGCGAGGGTCATACCGCTGGAGAAGCTTCGTGTAATTCATCCCGCGTACGCAATGGTTGTCATCACGCTGGCGTTGCCTTTGTTACCAGGCGTCTTGAATGACCAGGATGAGCTCGGAACCAGCTCGAGGCTTATTCCAGAAGCGGGCTTACTCACCTGGTATTTTCTGTTGTTTTTGTCAGGGGCGATCGCTTATCACCAAAGGGATCGTTGGCTGGATTTCCTGCGAAATCGTGCTTTTTGGTTGATGGCAATTTTCGGAACCCTCTTCATGCTCTTCTTTTTTATTCAGGACACTGGTTGGGTGGCTGTGAATCTTATTTATGGCGCTGCCTCAACAACCGGAAGCTTCGGAATAATCGGCCTTTTCTTGAGATTTGCGCACAGACCCAGCAAAACAATGCGGTTTCTCTCAGACGCGAGTTACTGGCTTTACCTAATACACCTGCCGCTGGTGTTTTTCTTCCTCTTCATTTTTAGCGTCAACGGGTTTGGTGCTCCGCTGACCATCACCCTTACGAGCATTTTGACAGTGGCCATAGGGCTTATCTCTTACAAGGTTTTGGTGCGTCACACAGTGATTTCGAATTTGCTCAACGGTAAGCGACACCTATTGAGAGCTAATAAATAGTCTGATTTATAGTCTGATTTCACAAAACATAGGCCCTAGACCATTGGTTTGATGGGGTAAATAGATCCCCCTAGTCTCCACAAAGTGAAAACCCCTCCTTCGGGAGGGGTTTTTCATTTCTAGGCGCCTCTAGTGGCTATGCCCCCCAGAAGAGATCATGTGGTCCGCTGGCTCCAAGCTGCTTCCCGGTTCCACGACTAGGTACTGACCCATCATGCCCCTACCCTCATGCCTCAGGAAATGACAGTGGAACATAAAGGGCCATCCTTCTGAAGCTGCTTCCGGAAAGGTAACCAGGAGCTCAACAGTGGTTTCGGGTGGAATCAATACCGTGTCTTTGTCCCAACTTTGATGCGGCTCTGGTGCCTCTCCACCCACACTGAGGACCCTGAACGAGACCCCATGAACGTGGAAATTGTGCAGTTCACGTCTGTCCAAATTTCTAACGGCCCAAATCTCTTTGGTGCCTGCGTGTACAACCTGATCAATGCGGTCCATTTGCATCATTAGGCCGTTGATCTCGACACCAGACATGTCGAAGTTTCTTGTTCTAACAACACCGTCGGTATTCGTTGCAGCAAGGTCGGCCAAGGTCGCCGGAATCTCTGCATTGCCTGAAAGCGCCGACGTCGCTCTGAACTCAATTGTTGACTCTGGAACCCCCAAGGACCCATCATCATCTAATAGCGAGCGGTTTAGCGTAACTGTTTCGCCGGGTTGAAACTCGATGACAATCTCATAGCGCTCCCCGGGAGACATCATGAGCCTGTTGTCCGTGAGCGGCTTTTCAAAAAGCCCACCTTCGGATGCAATTATTGAAAAGCCTCTCGAATCACTCAGGGAAAATTCAAAAACATCACCAATTGACGCATTTAGGAGCCTCAGACGCAGGAGCGACGTCGAGACATCAAAATACGGTTCATATTGACCGTTTACCAAGGTTAGGCTGTCGCCATTTCTGGCACCAAGTAGTTCGTTGACGAAGTCAAATGGGTTGCCAGTGGTTAGGCCAACCGGGGAGTCATGGATGATGATCGGCAGGTCATCGAGTCCGTAGGTACTTGGAAGATCAAGGGCTGACCCTTTGGCATCATCAACGATGAACATTCCAACGACACCTAGTTTGACGTGAGCCTCTGATCTGCCGTGTAGGTGGGGGTGATACCAGTTAGTTGATGCAGCTTGAGACACAGTCCAGTGTGGGTTCCATGTCGAGCCCATTTCGATGGGCTGGTGCGGCCCACCGTCCATCATCGCGGGAACGTGTAGCCCATGCCAATGCAAGGTAGTGTCCTCCGGGAGGCCGTTTCCTACATTAATCTTTATTTCTTCCCCGTCAGCCACGCGGATGGTAGGGGCGAGGTAGTCACCATTGATGCCCCAAGTTTCGACTGGATTGCCAGCCTCAAACTCCGTGGACCCAGCCTGCAAATTTAAGTCAAAGGTGCGAACAGAGCCCTTCATAGTCGACTCAGCGATAGGGGGGACACTTAGGGGGCTGTCAAATCCGCCTAGACGAGATTGACTGAGTGCCCATAACTGAGAGCCAACCACAACTAGTGAAATTGCAACCAGAACAGCAACCAGACTCCAAGCTCGTTTTTTTGTCATCAAGGGAGCCTATGTTTACTTTTGCGGCCACCCGCAAGAACCGGAGGAACTCCCAGAAAAGACTCAGACATCGACCCCTGGATGGAAACACCAATAAATAGTCTGATTTTCCAAAACTTCGCCCCTAAACCACTTGTTTGGCGGGCTACATACACCCCCCTAGTCTCCACAAAGCAAAACCCCTCCTTCGGGGATGGGTTTTCACGTTTTTCGGGTCTGCTCCCAACGAGATAGGCGGTTTGGCTGTTTTTATCCAGAGAGGGCGCGATGACCCACTTCTTAGATGGCTCGATTTCTTACTGGCATGCCCGCTCGTGGCCATAAGAGTAAGAAGCTGCTCGTTATGACCCCGATAATCAAAATAATCCCCACAAAAATGAGAGATGAAGGCTGGACAACTGTTTCCCCAAAAAGTGCTTGCACATAGGTAAAGACAATCAATAGGGCATAGGCCACGGCTGCGCCAGTGATTATCGCTCTACGGACGAGGTGGGTGGAGAAAATCACAGTGACAACGGCAGCGACCAGCGGAAGCACCTGCAGGGCGTGTAGGCCTAGAAAGTGAGAAATTCGCAGATCGCCCGCCTCAGTAGACCAGCCAAAGAAAGGCAAACCTGGCCCGCCATCTGCTGCCCCGACAGTGTGCGCACCTGCAACACCGACCCAGTTCTCCGGGAGAATCTGCTGCGGTTGAGGCGGCGTCATAGTGAATGCAATTCCCATGCCTGCTAGTCCCAGAGCTATTCCCCACCGAACGGCTAGCCGAAGGTCATCGGACATTCTCCGCGAGTTCCATAACCCAATTGAGAGCAAAAAAGTTGCCACCCAGACTGCTGTGATAGCGGTTGCCATCAGACTCCAGACAGCTATGTTGAAGGGGGTCGAAACGTTGAAATGGCTGGTGGACCCCACAGACGCCATGCCCACAATAACCGCAAGCTCGACTAGCAACATAACGGCGATGAGGTTTCCCAGCTTGGATGCGAGACCCTTGCCTTTTTCGACGAAGGTAAAAAGCCAGGAAAACGTTGCTGAATATAAAGTTGCTGAAATTAGGAATTTCAGAGGTTTCTCCCAAATCGACACCCCCAGAAGCTCGCGAGGGTCAATTACGAACAGCAACAGAGCCACAATCGAACCCACAAGACTTGTTAGGGCGGCTACATTAAGCATTCTGTGGCCGAGCAAAGCTACAAATGTGTTTACTAGTCGAATAATCACAGCTCGAGTCTAGTTGGACTAAATTTCTGAGATGGCGCCAGATTTTTGGCGCACATCTAATTCATAGTCTGATTTATAGTCTGATTTCACAAAACATAGGCCCTACACCATTGGTTTGGTGGGGCACATAGACCCCCCTAGTCTCCACAAAGTGGAAAATCCCTCCAGAAATGGGGGGATTTTCCATTTAACAGTGACCCCGAATTTAACTCAGGGACGGGGTTAGTATTTTTGGGTGAGCAATAAGTGGATTCTTGCCGGCTACGCGGTTCTGTTTTTCGTTGTGGTCTCTAACTATGAGCTTTATGCAGAGAACACATACCTGGTCGTTTTGGCTGCAGCCGTGCTCTCGATAGCTGGTATTGGTGCATGGGTTTGGTCAGTTCAACCAAAGAAGAAAGACGAGTAACTAGTCGTCGTACTCTTCTTCGTACTTTTCATCATCGCCCTTCCCATAAACAATGTCTGCCGCGGGCAGCTCTGCTCCAGCCTCAAGCGAACCGATAGCCATACCAGCCAAAACATTTGCTGGTTTTCCAGTGAAACCATGTTCAGCAGAGAAAGTCGCGGTGGCATCTGTGCCACAGAGCGCAGCTATGTCTTCCCTGCCACCAGGGTGGGAAGCTCCATAGTCGCTCAGGTCATAGACGATTCCATCAACGCTTGCCCAGCAGTCATCTAACGTTGTGTGTTCTAGAACTTGTGATTGCGTGATCACAGGGGCACCGTCTTGGACTGTCCCCAAGACTTCAGTTTCAGTCGAAGCCCCTGTAACTTTGCCTCCCCAGGTGGCTTCAGCTCCTGAGTGCCCGACCACAAAGGTCATTGCGGTCGCTCCAATGGCTGCCGATACCAATAGAAAACCAAGAGCTCCAGACAAAATCTTGATCCAGCTGAACTTTATGCTGAGCCAAAACAGGACTCCAATCGCCGTGGTAACGAGAGCAATCTGAATCATCCATACGCCGTAGAGCGAATGTGGCTCTGGTTTGTATAGGTACTGCACAAGCGCGACGCCAGATTCTTGGGCTATGTAGACAAGCGGCAAGGTGAGTGCGGTTGCAATTACCGACGCTCCTAGGTAACGAGATCTAAACCATGGCCACATTGCAGCCAAGGCCATTGCCAGGGCTCCTATGGGGAAAAGAACCACAGCAAAGTGCACTGCGAGTGGGTGAAGCGGCAAGTCGCCGATCAATGCCAGTAAATCTTGCATGACGCTTTCTTCCTATCGGATCTCCAAATATCGTAAACGCCTTATCGGAAAATAGTTCTAGAAATGACAAAACCACCTGACTCAAGGTAAGGGGGGAACCTTGATATCAGGTGGCTTTGCTTTATTCGGTTACTACCCCAGAAGGGCAGCTGGGTCTACGCCCGGTGGCAAAATCACCGCGTCAATCACGTGGATGACACCGTTGTCGGCCATGATGTCTGTCGCTGTCACGTTGGCTACACCATTGATAACCACACCTTCACTGGTGTCAACCATGAAGGTTGAACCTTCAACAGTCGGCACATCGCCAGTAGTCACGTCCGCTGCCATTACTGTCCCGGAAACTACGTGGTAGGTAAGGATTGACTGCAATACCGCTACGTTCTCTGGAAGTAGCAGTGCGTCAAGGAGTCCCTCTGGCAGTGCTGCGAATGCGTCATCTGTCGGTGCGAACACCGTGAATGGACCATCGCCCTGGAGCGTGGTTACTAGATCTGCTGCGCCAAGTGCTGCTGCCAGAGTGGTGAATGTTCCTGCACCCACTGCAACGTCAACAATTGTGCCCAAGCTCTCTACTACGGCCTCCTCGGTGGCCTCTTCGGTTACTTCGGTCTCGACCATCTCGGTCTCTACAGGGTCACTGCTGTTGTCCTCGGCCGGTGCACAACCTGCTAGTGCCAAAGCCGCAACTGCAACTCCTGCTACAAGTACTAATCTGCTTTTTCTCATCGTTCCTCAGTCTTCTTGTTTGGCTGAATGCGATACGAAAGCCCCGCAGCGCACTCCAAGAGTAAGAAAAGAAGCTTTGGGTTAGTTGTGATGTGGGTGTGATTTAGCTGTGGAAAAACACCGAAGAAACTGTTAATCAGAAAAAACGGGAATAGTTTTCGTTGTTTACCTTGAAACTACTGGGGCTTAGGCGCCGCAATCAGCTCATCAATCGGCAGGCGCTCTGCGCCCCAGTCGTTGATGGCATGGTCAGAGGCATAGCCAACCGACATTCCGCAGACAAGAGCGTAGTTGTCAGGGACTTCAAACTCCGACTTGATGATGTCTGGGTAATTACCCAGGTAGCCCTGCGCACAAGTTCCAATACCTTTTGCTTGTGCTCCAAGCATTATGTTTTCCATGAAAAGCCCAAGATCAAGCGTTCCAAATTGGTCAAGGCCGCGGTGAGTGAAAAAGAACAGGGCAGTCGGAGCGCCAAAGAACTCGTAGTTTCTCTCCATAAACCTAAATCTGGCTGCGGTATCGCCCCGATCAATCTTCAGAGCACCGTAAATACCTGCACCAACCCTTTGGCTACGCTCAATTAGAGGCGCCGGGTAAGGAATCTCGTGGGTGAAGTCCGGTGTTGCACCCATTCCGGGAAGATCCTTTGATTCACGCAGCCTCGCGACTAGCTTGTTGCTAATTCGGTCGCGTTGTTCTCCCTGAGCAATTGCGACCATGAAAGGTCTAGTGTTTGACCAGCTCGGGGCCGTAAGACCATCGGCTATTAGCTCTCGAACAACATCAAGGCCTACTGGCTTTTCAATAAAGTCTCTGGTTGAACGCCTTGAAGACGCGAGTTCTTGCCACTGGCTGTAACTTGTCATGCCCCTAATGCTAGGGCAAGTTATCTGGGTATTTTTCAGAGGTAAGATTTTGAGAATGAGCAAGCACCAAAGGCTGTTTTTGAGAACCATCGGTCTAGTCGTGACCGTTTCAATATTGCTACTGGTTTATTACAACCTCTCACCTAACTATGTAGATGAGCAAGGAGTTCTTGTCGAGGAGTTTTGGGCCCTGGGGCTAGCCAGCTTTGGCATGGTCGGATCAGTCTTTGCGTTTTTGGTGCTGCTGGTTTGGATGTCTGTATCCAAGAAACGCGCTCGCTAGCACCGCTCAAGAAACCTAGACTCTAGTCATGGAAGACCTAGCAGCCCTTGTGGCAACAATCTACGTGCTGCTTGGTGGCGTCGCGGTTGTAAATGTAGTTCTGGCAATCCTTGCCAAGAAAAGAAAACTTCGGCCATGGATTGCCATGACCTTCAACGCCCTTACCGGATTTGCTGCAATCTTTGGGATCAGCATCGCCTGGGCACTTGGAATCGTGCCGCTTCTGGGCCTAATTGTTGGCTCGATAATCATTACCTGGCCAACAAAAAGGCCCAAGAAGCAGAACTCTGAGGACTAGAAACCTAAGAAGGCCACCCAGCCAACTGCACTGAAAAATGCAATCACGAACAACTTCATGTTCATCTTGATTGTGTAGGGGGTTTCCTTACGCACTGCGTGAACAATGATGGCACCTATCATGATTAGCGCCAGTCCGAGCGCGGCAGCAATTACGGCAACGACTATGTTCATGTTTTGATTTGTTTGTCGAGGGGTACTTGATAAAACTAGTCAACCCTAGCATTATATTTTTTGTTTGGTACCCTTTCATTATGGAAATTACAGCAGAGTGCGAACGCAAAGAAGGCTCATGGCGCGTTCGCGTGCCGGAGCTGGACAACCTGCTGATTTCAACCAAGCGCCTTGACCTTGCCACCGAGCAGATCAAAGACCTGGTTCATGAATTTCAAGGCGTAGAGCGCTGCGATGTAGTGGTGAAGGTTGAAACTTCAATGCCAGGCATTATGTGTGACCTGGAAACTGCTCAGCAGAAAATGAAGGAATCCCAAAGACTTCAGGAGGAAGCCTCCAAAGAGATTAGAGAAGTGATCTCAAAGCTCAGAAAAAAAGGCTTGAGCATGCGAGACATTGGCGTGCTGCTGAGGATTTCACCTCAGCGAGTGGCGCAGTTGATTGATTAGCTCTTAGTATTTGAGCCATGTCAACGAAGACCAGAGTAACAACCGAGACCAAAGGCCATGTTTTTCTGATTGGCCTCAACAGACCAGGCAAACTGAATGCAGCCGACGAGCAAATGCTCCACGAGCTTTCCCTTGCCTACGGTGAGCTGGACAGAAACCCAGAGCTTCGCGTGGGTCTGGTCTTCGCTCACGGGGACCACTTCACCGCCGGTCTTGATCTAAACGATGTCGGGCCAAAGCTGGCTGCGGGAAAACTACAAATGGTGCCAGATGGTGGCCTAGACCCCTGGGGCATGACAACCAAACAGGCTTCAAAACCGGTTGTGATGGCAATCCGTGGAACCTGCTTCACCCTGGGTGTTGAACTTGCTCTAGCAAGTGAAGTTGTTATTGCAGCAAATGACAGTAAGTTTGCTCAGCTTGAAGTAAGCAGAGGCATCATGCCATTTGGGGGCGGAACAATTAGGTTTCCTAAAGTTGCCGGTCATTCAAGTGCCATGCGCTACCTGTTAACCGGAGACAGCTTCGGCACAGAGCAGGCGTTGAAGATGAACCTTGTCACGGAAGTTTGTGAGCCGGGCGCCGAATACGACCTTGCGTTGGAGATAGCCGAGAAGGTTGCAGCCCAAGCCCCACTTGCAGTGCAGGCAACTCTTGCCTCGGCCAGGGCAGCAGACACCGAAGCCGAAAAAGCCGAAGTATTCAAAAGACTTGCCTCACTTATGGTGACCAAGGACGTTGCTAGGGGTATGCAGGCATTTGCAACAAAGACACCGGCGGTCTTCGAGGGAAACTAGATTTGTCTCAGGTCTATAAATCTGTGGAAAGATTTTGTAGATAACCTCTAAAAACCAATTTGGTTCTCAAGGCTCTGTTGTGTTGACTCACGAACTTCTTCGACACTCCTTGGCAGGCACCGATTTGTGGCATTTACTTGATTGCTAAGAGGTGAAGACTATGAATTTCAACGCAGACATTCAATTAGACAT
>Ga0209037_1000618_pt1 | contig 10827 bp, 9 predicted proteins | sample SaaInl25SG_5_DNA_FD_188225 | JGI IMG/M metagenome (GOLD analysis project Ga0209037, IMG submission 188225) | Marine microbial communities from expanding oxygen minimum zones in the Saanich Inlet - ESP_125SG_5_DNA (SPAdes) (version 2) | ecosystem: Environmental > Aquatic > Marine > Intertidal zone...
CTTCGCGGCGTGGCCTCGTCCGCGTGGCTTGGGACAGCGACAGGCCAAGACGGCCGCTTGACCGACGACCTCGTGCAAGCCCTTCGCACCTCTTCGACGCTCGTCGTGTTCATGGGGCGCCGGCGGCTGCGTGAAATCGCCCAGCACCTTCTTCACCTCGGCAAGGGCGACCTGCCCGTGGCCGTCGTGTCGGAGGGCAGTCTGCCCCAGCACCACACCGTGGTGCGCACCGCCCGCGAATGGGCCGTCAGCTCCGACCTCGATCAGTTGGCGGACCCCGCGCTTTTGGTCCTCGGCGAGGTGGTGAACCACCGACTCCAAACCCACGCGACTCCCCTACGTTCCATTGCTCCAACCTTCAGCCATGAATACCAAGTTCCCCATCTTCCTCAAGCCGGAAAACCTCACGTTCAACGTCTTCGGAGGGTCTGAAATCGCCGAAGAAAAACTCCATTTCCTGCTCAAGAGCAGCCCGCATGCACGCGTTCGCGTGTTCGCCTCGGCGTTCTCAGAACCCGTCCGATCCCTGGCTGATGCGCACGAAGGCGTCCGCCTCATTCCCCGTTGGCGCGCGTGGCCCTGGGACCTCGGTCGAAGCGACATCAGCATTGTGGCCACCGTGGAACCACGCGAAGTGCGCTGGTCGGTGGGGCTCGGACGCCTCATGGGCCACCTCATGAACGTGGCGGACGTGCCCGAGGGATGCGACTTCTACATGGGGGGCATCGTGACAAACGGCTCGTTGAAACTGGCCATCTCGACGGACGGCAAGGCCCCGATTTTGGCCAAGCGCATGCGCGAATGGCTCGAAGACGTGCTGCCGGAAGACGTGGAAGAAAACTTGGACGAATTGCTGGCGTTGCGGCGTGAATTGAAAGGCGATTTCGCCCAAAAACAAGCCACCCTCCGCGCCCTCACGCGCCACTTCCGCGACAAAGCGTCCTGACCCTCAGAACGGTTCGGGAACCGCGGGGGCCTCGCTGGCGAAGTTCATGCGGACCTCCAGGCGTTCCACCGGCCAGTCGCTCGCGTCCCGCGGCGTGGCGGCCAAGCGGTCCACCACGTCCATCCCCTCCACGACGCGCCCAAACACCGTGTGCTCGCCGTCCAAGTGCGGCGCCCCGCCCTGCTTGGCATAGGCCTGCGCTTGGGCCGCCGTGTAGGTTCGGCCTGCGTCGCGCTGGATGCGTCCGAGCTCCTCGGCGCCGATCTTTCGTCCTGTAACGATGTAGAAATCGTACCCGGACGAACGCTTGTCGGGGTTGTCGTTGTAGCTCCGCGACATCGCCAGCGCTCCCCGCACGTGAACGCGGTCGTCGCGAAATTCCGCAGGGAGCGTGTGCTGACCAATCAAAAACCGCAGCTGCTGGGGACGCTCCTCCTCGCTGTTGCCTCCCTGCACCACAAAGTCCGGCACCACGCGTGTGAACTCGGCGGGGTCGAAGTAGCGACGGTGCACTTTGTACAGGAAGTTGGCGCGGTGCACCGGCACGTCCTCAAACAGCTCCACCACAATGCGGCCGTGCTTGGTGTCGAGGACCACGCGGTTCTCGGTTTGGGTCGCGCCCCACTCGGTCAGGAAACTCGCGGCGTTGGTGTCTTCCAGCGTCGGGAAATCGGACGCCACGAGACGGCGGATGCGCTCGTCCACCTCCACCTTCTTTTCAGGCTGCGCATCCTCCTGAGTGGGTTGAGCGTGGGTCGCATCTCCAGCTGAATCTCCTCCGCACGCCACCACCATCGCGGCCAGTGCCACCCCCACCAACGTGTGCCCAATCCGCTTCATGGCACAAACATACCCCCCACGTACATTCCTTACGGATCCTCCGTCTCATCTTCGCATCGTGAAGTACGCCATCGTCGACATCGAAACCACAGGAGGCTCCGCCAAGTCGAGGGGCATCACCGAAATCGGCATCGTGATCACCGACGGCACCCAAGAACTCGACCGCTGGTCTTCCCTGATCAACCCCTTCGAACGCATTCCACCCCGCATTGAAGCGCTCACCGGCATCTCCAACGAGATGGTTGAGGACGCGCCTGGCTTTGAGGAGGTCGCCGACACGGTGGCGGAGATGCTGGCGGATTGCGTCTTCGTCGCGCACAACGTGGGCTTCGACTACACATTCATCCGCGGGCATTTTGAGGCCTTGGGCACGTCGTGGAGCCGGCCCAAACTCTGCACCGTCCGCCTCGCCCGCAAAGCCTTCCCCGGACTCCCACGTTACGGGCTGGGGCCGCTCTGCGACGCCTTGGACATCAAACACGTCAACCGACACCGAGCCATGGGCGACGTCGAAGCGACCGTCGAACTGTTCCACCGCATCGCGGCGTCGGAGCGCGGCGAAGCGGCCATCGCCGACGCGCTGAAGCGCGGCACGCGCGAAAACTGGATGCCCCAGCACGTCCCGGCCGCAGAATTTGACGCCCTCCCAGACGAGCCTGGCGTGTACTGGTTTCTCGACGCGTCGGGAAAGCCCCTGTACATTGGCATGAGCATCCGGCTTCAGCAGCGCGTGCGAAGCCACTTTTCGGGGACGACAGCCTCCACCAAGCGCCAAGTTTTGCTTCGGGACATGCGCGCCCTGAAGCACGAATTGGCCGGGAGCGAATGGATGGCGGCCGTGATGGAGGACGTGCGGATTCGCGCGCATTGGCCACCCCTCAACCGCGCCCAAAAACAACCGAAGGCCTACCGCACCGTGGTGCATTACGTTGACCGACAAGGAAGAAACCGGCTCGCGATTCGGACGCAGGGGAGCGCGCGCGACGCGGTTCGGACCTTTCATTCCGAAGCGACTGCGCGCGGTTGGCTGCACGAACAAACGCTCGCGCACGGCTTGAATTCCGAATGGATGGGACTGGGCTCGTGGAGCTCCGCCGAACCGGTCGGCGAAAACGTGCACAACACGCGCTTTGAAGAAGCGATGTTGGAATGGAAAAATGTGGCCTCGGGATGGTTCGTCGAAGCCGGACGCACCCCAGACGAGCGGGGCCTCATTGCGGTGGTGGATGGCCACGTGCGGGGATACGGGTATGTGGAAGCCGAAGACCTTGCGGTCGACCCCCACTCAGCCGAGGGGCAAGACCGGCTCAACGAATTGACACCAGGGCTGCATCCCGTCGCGCCGTCGTCCACCTTGGACGCAAGGCTTCGAGAAGAAGTTCAGCGCAACCCCGCTTGGGTTGCGCTCAACGTGTGATGCGTCAGTTTTGGGTCAGGCCCACCTCGCCAAGAGACGTGGTGACGGTCTTGTACGATTGGGAAAACCGCAGGATGCTGGAGATGCTCGCAGGACGGGGCAGAGCCCACGTGTCAAAGGTGCCCTCCGCTTCGTGAGCGGAACAATGGTTGCAAGAAAAAAGAGCGTCGGAGAAGAATGGATTCATGAACGGAGGTATGACTGTTCCCCCCTCTAACGAAGAAGGGCGCACCGTATTGTGTGCGCCCTTGGCCAAATCATGAAACAGGCGATCCTCACCTTGGGGTGAGCACCAGGTTTTGGTCTTCCACCATTCGGCGCAGGTTGATCAGAGCGTAACGCATCCGGCCCAATGCCGTGTTGATGCTCACGTCCGTTTCCTCTGCGATTTCCTTGAAGCTCAGGTTGTGCTCGAGCCGCATCTGAACGACTTGCTGCTGCTCCTCGGGCAAGGCCGGCAACAACTGGCGCAATTCATCCAAGATCTCCCCTTCCACCAAGCGTTGCTCGACACTTGGCGCGTCGTGAGCGATCGTTTCGAAAATGTCGAACTCTTCGGTGGGGCGCACCATGCGGCGCTTGCGGTTCCGTCGGAAGTGGTCAATGGCGGCGTTGTGCGCAATGCGCATCACCCACGGGCCAAACTTCCCTTCCTCCACATACCGGCCCGACTTGAGGATTTGGACGACCTTGATCCACACGTCTTGGAAGAGGTCGTTGGCGATTTCTTCGTCGCGCACCACAAAGTGAATCTTGGTGAAGACTCCCTGCTGGTAGCGATTCAACAACGTTTCGAAGGAGCGCTCGTCGCCGTTTCTGTACGCGCGGATGAGCTCGCGGTCGGTTTGGGATGCATGCATGACACAACTCGTTTAAGTTCACGTTCTTCTCCCAGGGCCATCCCGGGTTCAGAGCTTCATGAAATTGGACTGGAGTCGAGTGTGTCTATCGCGATGCGTTCAAAAGGGTTCAACCGAACAAGACCTAAAGTACTCTTATTAACTGACAAGACCAAACCTCAGGTACCTTCGACGTGTTAAAAACTGCAATGAAGATTGACATCCACGGCGCCCGCGTCCACAACTTGAAGGACGTTTCCGTCAGCATTCCCAAGGAAAAATTGACGGTGGTGACGGGCCTGAGCGGTTCGGGGAAAAGCAGCCTCGCATTCGACACCTTGTACGCGGAGGGCCAGCGCCGCTACGTGGAAAGCCTGAGCAGTTATGCGCGTCAGTTCCTGGGCCGGCTTGAGAAGCCCGACGTCGACCGCATCGACGGCCTCTCTCCCGCCGTGGCGATTGAGCAGCGCAGCGCCGCAGGCGGTCCTCGCAGCACCGTGGGCACGCGAACTGAAATCCTGGATCACCTCCGCATGTTGTTCGCGCGGGTGGGCGAAACCCGCTCCCCCGTCTCGGGCGAGGTCGTCCGCAAAGACCGCACCACGGACGTAGTCGACGCGATTCTGACGAGCACGGCGGAACGCGTGATGGTCGTCGCGCCGCTGCAAGCCCGTGCCGACCGTTCGGCCGAGGACCATTTGCGCGTCCTGCAACAGCAAGGCTATTCACGGGTGTGGACCAAAGACGGGGCTGTCCGCCTTGAAGAGGCCAAGGCCGAGGCCGTGCTGGGGCTGGTCATCGACCGCTTCTCTCCTTCTTTAGCTCAGGAAGATCCCGGTCGTGTGGCGGACAGCGTCGAGACGGCTTTCTTTGAAGGCGGCGGGCGATGCCAGCTCTGGAGCGCGGGCGACGATGGCGAGCCCTCGTGCCAGGAATTCAACGACCGGTTCGAACGAGACAGCATCCTCTTCCCCGAGCCGAGCCCGGACATGTTCAACTTCAACAGCCCCGTCGGGGCCTGCAGCACGTGCGAAGGATATGGCCACGTCCTGGGGATCGACCCCGACAAGGTCATCCCCGACCCGACCAAAAGCCTGTATGACGGAGCTGTAGCGCCTTGGCGTGGTGAGCGCACGGGCCGCTGGCGCGACCGCCTCGTGATGGGCGCCGCCGAGGCCGGGCTGTCCGTTCACGTGCCGTGGCACGAGCTCTCGGAGGAGCAGCGCGATTTGGTTTGGGATGGATGCGCTCACTTCAAAGGCATCCACGCCTTCTTTGCCACGCTGGAAGCCAAGAGCTACAAGATCCAAAACCGGGTCATGATCAGCCGATACCGAGGCCGGACGCTATGCGGCACCTGCAAAGGCACGCGACTCGGCAAGGACACCCACAATGTCTTCGTCGGGGACATCACCCTTCCTCGCTTTCTTGGCCTTCCCGTCGAAGAAGCGCTCTCCACGCTTCGTGGTTGGGCCTTTGGGGAAACCCAAACCAAGATTGCGGACCGGCTGCTTTGGGAAGTGGAGACGCGCCTTCAGACACTGGTCGATCTCGGCCTAGGCTACCTGACCCTCATGCGAAGCAGCCCGACACTCAGCGGCGGAGAATCGCAACGCATCGCCCTCAGTTCATGCGTGGGCAGTGCACTCGTTGGCAGCACCTACGTCTTGGACGAACCCAGCATTGGACTTCACCCCGAAGACACGGCCCAGCTCATTGGCGTGCTTCACCGCCTCCGCAACCAAGGCAACACCGTGGTGGTGGTTGAACACGATGACGACATTGTCACCGCCGCGGACTACATTGTTGACATGGGACCTTACGCAGGTTCGTTTGGAGGCGAAGTCGTCTTCAGCGGCTCCCATCTGGAACTTGAAGCCCTTGACGACACCCACCCCTCCCTCACCGCCGCCTACCGCACTGGCCGACAAGCCATTGCCATCCCTTCTCAACGTCGTCCCGTGAGAGATAAGCTTGTGTTGCGTGAAGTCAGAGCGAACAACCTCCAAGGCTTTGACGCCACCATCCCTTTGCGCAGCCTTGTCGCGGTGAGCGGCGTGAGCGGTTCTGGCAAAAGCACCCTCATCACCCAACTCCTCGTTCCTGCCATCCAGGCTGAACTCGATGGGTTTGGTGGCAGCGCCAAAGGCTTTGTGTCGCTCGAAGGCGACCTGCGCACCCTCGAGCACCTCGAGTTCGTGGACCAAAACCCCATCGGCAAAAACTCACGATCCAACCCGGTGACCTACGTCAAGGCCTTTGACGAGATCCGATCCCTGCTGGCCGACACCTCACACGCCAAAGCACGCGGACTCAAACCCTCGCACTTCAGCTTCAACATCTCGGGCGGACGCTGCGAAACGTGCGAAGGCGAAGGCTACGTCACGGTGGGCATGCAATTCATGGCCGATCTGAAACTGCTCTGCGAAGACTGCAACGGCAAGCGCTTCCAGGACCACGTCCTCGAAGTCACTTATCAAGGCAAAAACGTCCACGACATCTTGACCATGACCGTTGACGACGCCCTGCTTTTCTTCGCCCCAGAACCAGGACGCAAACCTTCGGCCACCATCCGGCGCCTCATCGCCAAACTCCAGCCCCTCCAAGACGTCGGCCTCGGCTACGTCGCCCTCGGCCAGGGCTCCAACACGCTCAGCGGCGGCGAAGCGCAGCGCATCAAGCTCGCCGCCTTCCTCGCTCGAGGCGACCGACAAGGCCACACGCTCTTTGTGTTTGACGAGCCCACAACCGGGCTTCACGTGCACGACGTCGCCAAACTCCTCGAGTCGTTCGACGCCTTGCTCCAACAGGGGCACTCCGTCGTAGTCATCGAGCACCACCTCGACGTCCTGAAATGCGCGGACTGGGTCCTGGACCTCGGTCCGGGAGGCGGCAAGCACGGGGGCACACTTGTTCATGCCGGGACGCCTGAAAGTTTGGCACAGAACCTGCACTCCGTCACCGGAAAACACCTCAAACCCAAACTCCCGCACGCATGACCCGCCTTCCTTTCCTCGCTTTGCTTGCCCTTGCCACCCTCACAGGGTGCACCGCGCAACAACCCGCTCCTGCCGCCGACCCAGCCCTGACAGACAGCCTCCGGACTTCGAGTTGGTGCGGCGTGCTCAGCCCAGACGCGTACCGCGTCCTGCGGGAACAAGGAACTGAGCCGCGGTTTTCGGGCGAGTTCTGGCTGCACGATGAGGACGGCGTCTACGTCTGCATGGGATGCGGCGCGCACTTGTTTGATTCAGGCACCAAGTTCAAGAGCAACAGCGGCTGGCCGAGCTTTTTCGAACCCTCAGCAGCCCAAGGTGTGGGCGAGCACATCGATTTGAGCCAAGGCATGCGTCGCATGGAGGTCGTGTGCAATGGGTGCGGCGGCCACTTGGGGCACGTGTTCGAAGACGGGCCACCACCAACGGGGCTTCGCTATTGCATCAACAGCGTGGCCCTTGACTTTGTGCCACGAGACAGCTTGACCCTCGTCGCTCCAGCCACACCGCCATTGGATTGAATCCCGCCCTGGTGCAAAAAAAGAGGCCCACATCGGAGCCTCTTTTTTTTTAGGTCGCAGATTCGCCTCAGCGCGGTCGAGAACACACGAAAGTCAAGCCTTCGCTTTGGATGACTTCCTGTCCTCCTACAGCATTGCCATCGCTGTCTGTCACCGCTTTGGTACGGCCGTGCAAATTGATCAGCCCGTTCACGTCTCCTGCCGACGTCAATTGCATCAAGAGAATTCGCTTCGAGGGACCTGCAGCCGCTTGACGCTTGTCTGGAGTGACAAACCATGCCCCGTCGTTGGTCACAAGTTCTCCACCTTGATCAAACGCCGTCAGGGCATCCTCCATGATGAAGCCCGACACCGCGTTCATGTAGTTGTCTTCCGCCCCAATGGTGACCCAAGAATCATAGAGCAACGACTCGTCGGACATGGTGTCGTAGCGCTGAATGTCGGCCGACAACGCGCCTCCCTTCGGATGCTGGTAAAATCCTTTGCTTGCCGAGACGCGCATGGGAGCCGAAGCTTCCCCGTATACAGCGTCGAGAATGTCGCCCTCGTTTTCCATCACGGCGTACACACGGTAGGTGTCGCCGGGGACCAAGCCCTTGTTGTCAATGAAATCCACCTCCAAGCGCACCAGTTGTGCCGAGGCGGTTGCGGTCACGGCCAACGTGAGGCCAAGTGTCAAGAGTTTTTTCATCGTCTTCAGTTGTTGTGAGCTGAGCTCGCCCCAAGATAAGCAGGTCGCGGATTACTTCAAGATACGGTCGTTGGCACGGACCTTACGTCCACTGCCTGGGCGGCTACGAAATGCAGAGCGCACGGGCAAGAAGTAGCCGAATGACAATTCATGTGAATGGGCACTGAGCATGTTTTGACCAACCGTGATGTCGTAGTTGTAGCCCAGCGTGAATGCGCCGTAATTGACCCCTGTGCTTAGTACAAAGGCGTCCTGAGGGCGATACCCCATTCCAGCCCACACCGTGCTGTTGATGATCGCTCGAGCATTCAAGTCCAGTTGCGCCGAAGTCGCGTCCGTCATGCGCAGCAAGGCGCTGGACTGCACCGCCACGAGCTTGGATACGTTGTAGAGGTACGACCCCATGAAATGGTAGTGGCGCACCAAACGGTTTTGGTTATCGTCCACCCCAGCCACGTTCAGCTTGTCTTGAAGCAGGTTGAACACCGCCATGCCGAAGTAGTAGTCCTTTCCGTACACCATCATGCCAGCATTGAAATCCACACCAAACGTGGATTCAAGCGTACCCGGCAAGCTGGGGTCGTTCGGCTGATAAACGTCAAGGTCTGTACCGTCAAAGACGAACTGGTTGCCCTTCATGCTCAAGCCAAACGACACGGCGTCCTGGTTGTTGAGCAAGATGCTGTACGCGCCTGTCAGCTCGATCCCCGTTTGATGGATGGCGCCCCCCATGTCGTCCTTGTACAGGATCACCCCTGCTCCCAAACCGTTGGGCAGGGCTTGATGCCCACTCAACAACATGGTCGAAGGGGCCCCGTCGAAGCCCGCCCACTGGTGCCGGAATGTGGAGGACAGGACCATGCCTGGCTCGGTTCCAGCCACCGCGGGGTTCGCGAGGTAGGTGTTCGTCACGAACTGAGAGCGGCGAAGTTGCTGTTGAGCGTTGGCCGTCCACGATGTGGCACCAATCGCCACCAAAAGAATCCATGCGTTCTTCATCGTCTCAGTACTTCAAGGTTACCGTTCCGCGAATGGGCAACGCCTCCGGGAACAATTCAATCGTGTAGTAATAATCCGCAATGGGAAGGCGCGCGCCGTTGAAGCGGCCGTCCCAACGCTCTCGTCCCCCGTCGGTTTCAAAGACCTTTTGGCCCCAACGGTTGAACACCAACACCTTGGACGAGGGATAATCTTCCAAGCCGCCTACGACCCAGTCGTCGTTCTTTCCATCGTCGTTGGGTGTCAAGGCATCGGCGATGAAGAGGCATCCTTCAATCGCGTCCACCTCTTGTGAAGCCGTGCGGCGGCATCCCACTGCATCTTTAACCACAACGGTGTACGTGTCCTCCGTGAGACCCACGGCGGTTGAGGTCGTTTGGGCGTAAGGGTCGCTCCAGGCAAACGTGAAGGGCGCCTCTCCCCCGTTGACGCTCACCGTGGCTGTCCCGTCGGCCGCATTCCAACACGTCACGGGCGACGTCAACGTCGTCAGCTCCATGTCAGTCACAAAGTCAATCCCGATGTCGAAGGTCTCTGCGTAGGTGCAACCGATTTGGTCTGTCACCACTGCGGTGTAGGTCATTTCGCTCAGGTTGTTTAGGTTGGCCACGTTTCCTGCCGTGTCCAAAACCGCCCAATCGTACTCTTGGTCCGAGACTGTGCCTCCGATTGGGAAGATGTCCGCCGAACCGTTGCTCATCCCCGTGCATGTCGCATTGCTCGCAGCAATCAAAAAATCAAGTGGCGCAGGCGCTTCGATTTCGAACAAAGCCGTGAGCTGGCAACCCGAGGTGTCGGTCACCGTGGCGACGTATTCGCCTGCACACAAGCCAATCGAGTCCTGAGAAAACCCGCCCGTGGAGGTGTTGAAGTAAGAAACGTCCAACATGCCCATGCCGCCTTGGGCCAACAAAGCCACCTCGCCATCGCAGTCCAAACCGCAAGACGGATTCGTGATGTCTCCAATGGCGATTTCAAGTGGCGCGGGCTCTTCGATGATGACCAGCTCTTGCTCCGTCTCGCAATCAAAATCGTCGTACACGGAAACGAGGTAGGTCCCGGGCCCCAAATCGAGAAGGCCGTCTGCAGCGAGTGCGGTTTCGTTTTGGTTGGTCAGGTACAGGTCACCTGACCCGCCCGTTGCTTCGGCCACGATGAACCCGTCTGCATCTCCTGCACACACCACGTTGCCATAGGTCAGCTCAACCTCGATGGCTTCTGGACAATTGACGTAGATCGTGTCGTGGTAGGTGCACCCGTTGCCGTCGCTCACGCTGAACACGAATTCCCCGTCTCCGTCTTCGCACACCAAGCCGTCCCAAACGCGTCCGTTCTCATCAATCGTTGGTGCGAGCGTCCCAGATGGGCCCTGCGCCGTGACGTTCAGGGCTCCCGTTCCACCAAACAAGGTGGAATCCGGGAGCACGATGATCGCATCGGCTTCGCCAAAACACGAGTTGTCGTCGGTTAAAGTGATGGCCGCTTCGATCGCAGGTGGCGCTGTCACGCTGAACGCTGTGGTGTCGTAACACCCATATTCATTGACGACGTAAACTTCGTAATCTCCTTCGCTCAGGC
>Ga0209037_1000621_pt1 | contig 10818 bp, 9 predicted proteins | sample SaaInl25SG_5_DNA_FD_188225 | JGI IMG/M metagenome (GOLD analysis project Ga0209037, IMG submission 188225) | Marine microbial communities from expanding oxygen minimum zones in the Saanich Inlet - ESP_125SG_5_DNA (SPAdes) (version 2) | ecosystem: Environmental > Aquatic > Marine > Intertidal zone...
CAAGATCAACGACACCTCCGGACCCAAACCCAAGAAGTCGAAGAACTTCACGCCCTCCTCCGACCCCCATTGGTCGAACAGGCGATTCATCTTCGGCCAGCCGTGGGTCATCATCAGCCCGGACGGCACGACGCGCAGTGTGAACAATCCCAAGGCGTTCAAGGGGAAAGACATTGTTTCTTGCATGGGATTGAAGGTACGCTCTCAATGTAAACTTTAGTTTAGACAACATAAAACTTATATCTTGGGTATTGCCAAAAACATTAACCGATGAAATTCCTCGCACTGCTTGGAACGTGCTTGTGCGTTTCAGGGGCTCTTTCCCAGATGCAATATCCTTACAATCCTGATGGCAACGGGGATGGACAAGTGTCGTTGCCTGACTTGTTGGACATTCTTTCATGGTACGGAACCAGCTTTGAGGTGGAGGACCATCTTTGCGGCATGCCGGTCGAGTTCAATGGCTACTCCTACCCAACCACCCAAATTGGTGAACAGTGCTGGTTTGCAGAAAACCTACGCACCGCAACATTCCGCAATGGAGAGTCGGTGCCCTTGTTCACGAGCAATTCGGACTGGTATGATGCGGGAATGTCAGCAGCCGCAGCTCGCTCCTACCCGAGCAACAACAGCGGTGTTGCGAACGCGGAGGTACTGGGCTACCTCTACAATTGGTATGCCGTCACGGATTCGCGCGGACTGTGTCCCGTTGGATGGCATCCGCCCTCGCTTCAAGAAATGAACATTTTGCTTTCGCGATGCGGAGCACAGGAGTGTTCGGCTTACGTGCTTCGTGCAGATTCCTGGGGGTTCAATTCCGTGAATTTTGCGGCTGAGCCATGCGCTTTTAGGCAATTCGAGGGCTCATTCACCGCGGATGGTGCCCATTTTTGGACAAAAACACTGACTGCGGCAGGCACAATCAACTCCGGTCATCGCTACTTGCGAATTCCACCCGGAACCTCAACCCCGAATGCGGGCATGGAGAACAACGGCGGCGCCCTCGGCTTCAGTGTGCGGTGTTTGAAGAACTGACAACCCCATATGCTGCCCCAAAAAAAAACCCCGCACTTGGGGTGCGGGGCTTCTCTGGGGTTGTGGGCAATACTGGACTCGAACCAGTGACCTCTACCATGTCAAGGTAGCGCTCTAACCAGCTGAGCTAAATGCCCAGAGCGGACGCAAATGTACAGCGGACTTCGCGAAGTGCAAACGTCTTCCTCTGGAATCAATTCTTCGCGAGGCCGAGTTTCAGGAGGGTAGGGCCTGCTGAGGCTTGGGCTTGGACGAGGAGGGTCGTGCCGGGGGTGAGGAAACGGCTGGGGAGGGAGGCGCGGCCGGAGGGGTCGCAGGTGCCTTTGTGGAGGGTCGTGCCGTGGGAAGCGAGGATGCGGTAGGAGGAGCCGGGAGTGGCGCCCTCGAGGGTGACGAGGTCGGGGCCTTGGCGGACAAGGCGCGGGGTCGTGATGTCGGGGGTGGGTGAGGTGAGGGCGCTGGCGCCGTCGAGGGTGCCGCGGAGGTACTTGACCGTGCCGTCCGCGCTGTTTTGCCAAATCACGTGCACCGTGCTCCCGTGGACCGCCACGTCCGGGTGGCGGTTGGAGCCGGAGAGGGACTCGCTGAGCGGGACCGCCACGTCGACCAAGCCCCCGGGCAGGGCGTCGTGGGGGGCGGCGGAGAGCTGGATTTCCCAGCCTCCGGAGCTTTGTTCCCACGCGACGACCGTGTGGGTCGGGCCGACGGCGACGTCCGGCTGGTTTTGGTTGATCGAACTGAACTGGGAATCGGTGAGGGGGAGGGTGAGGCCGGGGTCGTCGGAGGCGGGGTCGCAGACGTTGAGGTAGATCTGCGAGCTGCCGCCTCCGGCGCTCATGAAGACCGAAGCGAGGCGGCCGTCGGGGAGCCAGGTGGCGCTGGTGCCCGTCTCAGGGCACGCGTTGATTTGCCAGTCCGTGGGGTCGAGGTCGAGTTGCTGGTCCCACGTGATGCCGTCCTCCGAGGAGACGAGCCACATGTCGCGGATGTTGTTGTTGTTCCGGCGGTAGATCGAGTGGTAGCGGCCGTTGCCGTAGATGGTGCGGCTGGGACAGCATTCGCAGGCGATGCCGTTGCCTGCCGCGGCGCTTGCGGGTTCGGCGGGCCCCCAGGTCATGCCCCCGTCCGAGGAGAGGAGGACGCCTTCCTGGGCGTTGTTGCCGCTTCCGAGCTTGAGGGCGACGAAGGGGTTTCCGTCGTCGTCAAACGCGGGGATGGGCATGAAGTGGTCTTCCGTGGCGTTGGGGGCGATGGGGGAGGAGGCCGACCAGGTCAGGCCGCCGTTGTCGGAGCGCATGAACTGGGCGCCGGTGGCCCACTGGCCTGCGATTTGGTAGGCCAGCCCAATCGTGTTGCCCCACGTGGCGACGTCCGGACCCTCCGCGTCGCTGAGGAAAATGCCTGCCTCGGTGGGGACGGCTTGGGGCGTATTGAACGTCCCGTTCTCGCTCGTGGCGACGTAGAGGCCGTCGTTGTTCTTCCCCATGAACACCACGGGGTTGCCTGCAGCATCCAGCACCAAGCGGGGGCATTTGTTGCCAAACGTGCTCTCGGCGACGTCGAGGGGTTCGGGGAAGTCCCAGGTGATTTGGGCTTGGAGGGAAGCTGCGAAAAGGCCCCAAATCAGGGCGAATGCGGCAAGGTGGGCGGTCGCGCGCACGGCTATGCGTACGGCGATATCAACAGGGCGGGCGGAACAAGTCATCCGGCAAGATGGCAGAAATCCCCCAAAAGGGGGAGGGCCTTCGCGATGGAGGTGAACGTATTTTTGCACCATGGCGATGAAGCGTTTGTCCGATTTGGGTCCTGCCGAGTGTGGGGTCATCGAGCGCGTCGACACCCCGGAAGAGGTGATGGCGCTCGTCCAGATGGGCTGCTGCATCGGGTCGTCGGTCGAGGTTCGCCACGTGGCGCCCGCCGGAGGTCCCATGGCCATCTGCACGTGTGGCCGAACGCTCGCCGTGCGTAAGGAAGCAGCGGCTCACCTGTGGGTGCGCGTGGCTGCCGACGCCACCGAAGTGGCGTAAATCAAGAAAGAATCAGGTGCGTGATCCAGGCCAGCAGGTAGGCCAGGGCGGTGAGGACTGTGGCTTGTCCAAGGGCCCATCGCCAGCTGTTGAGTTCCGAGCGGACGATGGCGACGGTGCTCAGGCATTGCATCGCAAACATGTAGAAGACGATGAGGGAGGCCGCCGAGGCGGTGGTGAGCAGGGGGCGACCGGTTCGCGGATGGGTTTCCTGGGCGAGGCGTGCTTTGAGGTCGCTGACCTTGGGGGTGGAGCCGTCGGCGGAGGGGTAAAGGGTTTGGACGGTGCCGACGAAGACTTCGCGGGCGGCGAAGGAGCTCAGGACGGCGATGCCGAGGCGGCCGTCGTAGCCGAGCGGGGTGACGACGGGTTCGATGGCGTCGCCGATGGCGCCGAGGACGCTCGTTTCGAGGCGTTGTGCGGGATCCATGGCTTGCCGCTCGGCGAGGGTGCCGGAGCCAAGGAACCCGAGGCCCCAAAGCACCACGCTCAGGATCAAGATGACTTGACCGGCGGAGCGCAAGAAGACCGAGCCTTGGCGGACCATGTTGCCCGCCACGAGGGAGAGCTTGGGGAGCCGGTAGGGCGGCCACTCTTCTGCGAGTTCGCGGCGCTGGGCGTTCTTGGGGAGGTTGCGGTTGAGGAGCCAGGCCATGACGAGGGTGGCCGCCGTGCTGGCGAGGTACAGCCCGTACAGGAAAAGGCCCTGTCGGTTGAACCCGAGGACAGTGCCGTCGGGAACGACAAACGCGATGAGGAAGGCGTAAACCGGAAGCCGTGCCGAGCACGTCATCATGGGCGTGACAAGGATGGTCACGAGGCGCTCCCGGCGGTCGGGCAAGGCCCGGGCTGCCATGACGGCGGGGATTGCGCAGGCCATCCCTCCCACGAGGCTGACGGCGCTGCGGCCGCCGAGGCCGAGCCTTCGCAGGAACCGGTCTCCGACGTACCCAAGGCGCGCCATCGCGCCGCTGTGGTCCAACACGGAGGTAAAGCCGAAGAGGATCATGATTTGGGGCAAAAACACGAGGATGCCGGCGAGTCCCGCGAGGGCGCCGTCCACAATCAAGCTCCGCCACCACGTGTCCGGCAGCACGCCGTTCACCCAGTCGATGCCGCTCGCCATCCAGCCGTCGAGCAGGTCGGTCGGCACCGTCGCCCAGCTGTAGATGGCTTGGAACATCACAAAGAAGATCAGCCCAAACCCCAGCACCCCCCACACCGGATGCGTCAAGACGTTGTCCAGCCAGCGCGTCGTGTCAGGCGCAACCGCGCTCTTGGGCGCGGGAAGGATTTCCCGGATCTGCGCCATGCGTTCGCCCGCTTCTTCGAGCTGCATCGCAGACGGGCTGTCCATCGTAGCGCGGGCCTCCCGCCAAGCGGATTGCCCGGCCTCCGAGAGCCAAGCCGGCACGTCGTGCATGCGCAGCAAGTGGCACAACCGCCCAGGCGTGCTGGCGGGAAGGTGCGGACGAAGGGCGCGAACGCCGGCCTCCATGGACTCCGGCACGGCCCGAATCGCGGCGCAGGCCTTGGGCATCTCCAAAATCGGCAGCCACTCCTTCACCCAGCTTGCGGGATCGTCGTCGTGGGCGTTGATCACCCGGACAGGCATGTCGAGGGCGTCCTCGAGCTCGCACGCTTGGTCCCGGAGCTCGGCACGCGACGGCCCGGTCGTGTGCATGTGATTCAGAAGAAGCATGCACGGCACCCCGAGTTCCCGGACCTGCAGGACGAGAAACATCTGCCCCTGCAACGTCAGGGCATCCGCGACCAACATGATGAAGTCCGGACGGTGCGGGTGCGTGGGGTCGAGGAGCGTGCGTTCGGTGACGCGGCCGTCGTCCGTTTGGGCGTGCAGGTTGTACAGGCCGGGAAGGTCGTGCACGCCCCAGGACTCACCTCCCTTGTGACGGCACGGCGCGACCGCCGTTTCTACGGTGACGCCCGCCAAATTCCCCACCGACACGGCACGGCCGGTCAGGCGCTGGAACAGCGTGGACTTTCCGGTGTTGGGGTTTCCGACGAGGGCGAGGTTCACGGCTGAAAGTTCCGTCGGTTCCGTGCCGCCCACAATCCCCTGAACAAGGCATTTCCGCCTCGTGCGACCCGCTCGTCACCGATCCGCTCGGCCGCGACCCGCGCGGTCATTTGGCGGTCAACCATTGGCGCGGATCGACAGGCTGACGCTCGCTCCCCGCCACTTTCCAAACCTCAAAGTGCAGCACGCTGTTCGCCCCTTCCGCGCCTCCCACGTTGCCCAGGAAGGTGCCGACGTCGACGGTTTGGCCTTTCTTGACGGGGCAGTTGGCGAGGTTGGTGTAGACCGTCCGGTAGGCGCCGTGGGTCACAATCACGCTCGTGCCCGCGCCCGGCAGGTTGAACACGCTCGACACCGTTCCTTGGAAAATGCTCAGCACGCGGTTGCCCGCCTCCGTCGTGATGTCGATGCCGTTGTTTTCAATGGTGATGCCGCTCAATGTGGGGTGCGGCTGGCGCCCAAACCCCTGGGTCACCACCCCCCGCATCACGGGCCAGGGAAGGGTCCGTTGGTTCTTTTCAAAGGCCTCGGAGACGATTTTTCCCGCGGGCGTCAAGGCAAACTCGCCCGCAGCCGAGGCCCGCTCGGCGGCCAGCTCCGCCTCGATGATGCGCTTGATTTCGTCGTTCAGACGCTGGCGTTCTTTCTCCTGGGCTTTTTGGGCTCTTCGGAGCCGCTTTTCCTCGGCTTGGAGCTGGTCCACAAGCGCGGTGCGTTCCCCCCGGTCGGCACGGAGCGCGTCGCGTTCCGCCTGTTGCTCGGCCAGGGCCGTCTCCACCGCCGCCCGCTCTTCGTTCAGCGTGACGCGGACTTCCGCCAGCTCGATTTGGGTTTCCTCAATTTGCTCGACCTGCTGTTTGCGCACCGAGGTGTACGACTGCACGAGCCGGAAGCGCAGGGCGGCCTGGCTGAAGTCGTCCGCGGCGAAGATGAAGAGCAGCGGGTTCGCGCCCAGTTTCATGCGGTAGGCCTGCTGCACCATGCGCGCGTATTCATCCTTCAGTGCGCTCACGTGGCCCTCGAGGGTCCTCAGCTCCGTGTCGGTGCCGCGCATGGAGCGCTCGAGCGACCGGATCGTGGCTTGGTGATGTCGCACGAGCTTTTCTCGCAGCTCAATTTTCTTGTTCAACAGGCTCACCTGCTGGGCGGCATCATCCCGGTTGCTCTTGGCCTGTTTGAGCAGATTTTCCGTCGTCTTGAGCTGCAGCTCGATCCGGTCGCGCTCTTTTTGGAGGGCTGCCTTGTCTGTGGATTGACCCCAAACATCGACCGTCCATCCCATCGCGACCAAAGGCACGAGGCACCCCACCAGCACCTGACGCACACCCCTCCACATGGCGGTGCTCACTCGATCAAAGTTCCGTGCGGCGCTCAAAGTCTTCCGGGATGGCGAACGGGAAATCGTAGGCGCGGCCCGTTCGGCGGCGCTTCGTGTAGATGAGGGCGTCAAACAGCCCTTCGGGTCCTTTCGCGGTCATGCGAACCCGTGCAGGCATTCGGCCAAGGTCGGTGTCGTCAAAGTCGCTTCGCTCGACCCGCACTGTCCGGGACCGCAAAAGGTCGTCGATGACGTCCTGCACTGGATCGTAGGTCTTGCCGTCGAGCCAGTACCGCCTCACGAGCAAATCCTCGGACATCTCGTCTTTTTTCTCGGCCTTTTTTTCCGCTTTTTCGATCAAACGTTCGGCTTTCTTGTCCTTCGCCACGATGCTCAAGCTGTCGTCTGGCGCGAGTTCTTTGTCGTCGGTGCCGACGAGTTTGCGGACGTTGCGATTGTACTTGCTCATCAGCACGTACTGATCGCCGTCGACCTGGCTCGTGTACTCGTCGCGCTCTGCATCGAGCATCAAGGGCCGCCCGAGGAGCAGGTCTTGCATGATTTCGAAATTCACCGGTGCCTGCACCGCCTCCTCAAGCATGGCGTAATTCCCTTGAAAGACAAACCGAGACCCCGGCAATTTGCTCAGCACTTGCACCGAATCGGGCGTCATCAGCACACGTGCTGCTTCCACGCCGAGGGCGGGGGAGATGCTCATCCAAATCACGCTATCCTTGGCCATCCGGACGTTCAGGGTGAACGTCCCGGCCTTGCCCATGGCGCTGGCCGTCGATTCAAGGCGCAATCCCAGGGTGCTCCACTCCGCTTCTCGTGCTTCGACCTCCCCCAGCAGTTCCATGGGCTCTCGGGCGGGCAGGGTGGCCGTCGCGGCGCGTCGCCCGGTCAAGCACCCGGTGGCGGTCATCCACACCAATCCCAGCACCGCCATTACCCCTCGGCCAGGCAGGCGCATCTTGGGAAAGAAGCGGGTCGGGCTCACGGGCGGTCGATTTTGGGGTTCAGGACCTTCTCGTCGCCGCCGCCCTCCAACGCGCGGCGCCAGACCTCACGTGCCGCCTCCTTCTCGCCCAGGGCCCACCGAATGTCGCCCTCGTGCTCCAACGCGACCGCGTCCCCGGCCATGCCGTTTTGCTGCGCGCGCAGGATCCACTCGAGCCCCTCGTCGTGACGGCCGAGCTTGAAGAGGATGTAGGCTTGCGTGTCCATGAAATTGCCCTCTTCAGGCATCAATTCGTTGGCACGGGTGCTGCACTCCAGGGCCCGTTCGAGGCGCTGTTTGCCCTTCTCGACGGTGTAACGCCCGGCGAGGAAATAAGCGTGGTTGTTCAGCACGTACGCGTCCTCGACGGCGTTGAGGCTGCGTTCGAACGCTTGTTCCGACTTGTCGAATTCGCCGAGGTCGCGCAAAGCCGAGGCCAGCGACGACGCCAACGCCCCTTCGAGGATGGGGTTGTCGAGAAGCACATTGAGCCCGCCCTCAAACGCCTTCACGGCTTTGGCGGACTGCGTGGTTTCCAAAAGCGCCAATCCATGGTAGTAGTGCAGCAGCGGGTCGAGGGGGAAGCGAGCAATGGCGTTCTCGGCGTCCGCCGCCATGGCGCCCCACTGGTCCAGTTCCACCCGAATCGCCATCAGGTTGGTCCACGATTCCACCGACTCCGGAGCAAGTTCGAGAAGGGTGAGGGCGAGGTCGAGGGCATCGTCGATTTGGCCGTTTTGGTAGGCCCAATCGCAGGCCATTTCCACCACCGCCGGCTCTTCACCGTGGCGCTCCATCATGCGCTCCAAAAGCGCGGTGTACGGCGCGTGAAACTCGGGGTCGTTGTGGGCGAGGATGCCGTAGCCGAGCAGCACGCGGAGCTTGCTTTCAACCGGCACATCGTCGCTGGACATGGCGCGCTTCAAGTGAGGAAGGGCGGCGGGGATGTCATCGTTGCGAGTCCAAAGTTCCGCCAGCTCAAACTGCACCAACCCCCAGTCCGGGCGGCGCTTGGCCAGCATTTTCAGCTCCTCGTGGCTCGCGTCCAAATCGCCCGTCGCCATCAGGTACCGCGCCCACTGCAGCTGGAAGAGGTCGCTTTCCGGAAAGTCCTTGCGGGAGCGCTCGAGGAACTGGCCGAGGTTTTTGGGGTCGGCGGTTTGTTCGACGATGCGCAGGGCCTCCGTCCGCACGTCCTCGTCGTGCCCGACTTGCTCTTCGTAGTTGCTCAGCAGGTTCAGCGTCGGAAGCACGTGCCCCTCGCGCAACAGGTGTTCTGCGCATTCGAGGAGCGATTCCAAATCGCCGGGCCGCGCCACCACAAATGGCGTCCAGTCCAGTTCGGCACCCGGGCCGTTGCCTTGCGCCAGACGTGCCTCACCGCGGTGGAAGCGCACCCAGGTGTTGTCGGGATCGAGCGCCGCCGCGCGGTCCAAATGCTGTTCTGCGGCTTCGTAGCGCTTCAATTCCAAGTCGATTTTGCCGAGTTGGTAGTGGAACGCCATTTCGTCGGGTTCCGCGTCCGCGCATTTCAAAAAGCTCGCGTACGCGTCCTCCAAATCCCCTTTCAGCAGATGCGCCTGCCCTTCGAAAAAGGCGAGCTGCGTGTCCTTGCCGTACGGCGCTTCTTCTTGGCCCCTCCCTCCGAGCGACGACACGAGACGGCAGCTGCTGAAGCCTAGGCTCACAGCCAGGGCCAGCATCCATGTTGCCGTTGTCGTGCCGAAGATCCTCATGAGCGCGGCGTGCCTACGGTGCAGAAGTCTCCGATGCTGGCATCGTCTGGGGTGCCGTGCCACGCGGCGTTCGCGCCCACCATGGCCCCGTCCAGCACCGCATGTTCAATGCGGCTGTTCTCGGCCACGAGCGCGTTGCTCACGCGGGAATCCGTCACCACGGTTCCCGGACCGAGCGTGACGTTTGGTCCGATCACGGCACGCTCCAGCACCACGCCCTCCCCAATGTGGCACGGAGGCAGGATCACGCTGTCCGTCACCTTGGCAGATGCCGGCACCGCGTCCAGGCGTCCTTCTTCTTCGAGGATGCTCAGGATGCGTCCGTTCGTTTCGACCGTGACGGCCTTGTTTCCGCAGTCCATCCATTCCGAGACTTCACCGGGAATGAACTTGAGTCCGTCCTGTGTCATGTTGCGGAGGGCGTCTGGGAGTTGGTACTCGCCGCCTTTCACGACGTTGTGGTCGATGAGGTGCTGGAGTTCGCGGTTCAGCCGGGCGCCGTCCTTGAAGGCGTAGATGCCAATCATGGCGAGGTCGCCGACCCAGGTCTGGGGTTTTTCCACGTAGTCCACAATCGTGCCCGCCTCGTCCGTGACGACCACCCCAAACGCCGACGGATCGTCAATCCGTTGGCAGAACAGGACGCCGTCCGCCTCGGGGTCAATCGTGAAATTGGCCCGGAACAGGGTGTCGGCAAAGGCCACGACGACGGGGCCGTCGAGGAAGTCCTTTCCACACAGGATGGCGTGCGCCGTGCCAAGGGGCTGGTCTTGGTACCGGATGTGGCCATTCGCCCCGAGGCGTTCGGCCACCGCCACCAATTCACGCTCCACGTCCGCCCCAAACTCCCCTGTGACGAAGCAGATGTTGTCCACCCCGTCGTGGGCCGTCCGGACGATGTCCTCGACGAGCCTTTCCACGATGGGCTTTCCGGCGACCGGCACCAAGGGTTTGGGGACGGTCAGGGTGTGGGGGCGAAGGCGGCTTCCGCGGCCCGCCATGGGCACAATGATGTTCATGAATCAGCGCGTTCCAGTATGGCCAAACCCGCCAGCGCCCCGCGTGGACTCCGGCAACTGTTCGACGGTTTCGATGGCGGCCCACTCGACGCGTTCGTACCGCGCCAAGATGAGCTGGGCGATGCGCTCCCCGTCCTCGACGGTGAAGGGCGCCTGCCCGTGGTTGATGAGGATGACCCCGACGTCGCCGCGGTAGTCCGCGTCAATCGTGCCGGGGCTGTTGAGCACGGTCACCCCGTGCTTGTAAGCCAGACCGCTCCGGGGCCGCACCTGCGCTTCGTACCCGCGCGGAAGTGCGAAGTGCAATCCGGTGGGGATCAGGGCGCGTTGGCCGGGATGGAGCACGACCGGAGCGTCGAGTTTGGCCCGAAGATCCAGTCCAGCGCTGTCTGGCGTGCCGTATTCCGGCAAGGCATGAGGCGTGTTGGCCACGACGGGCACAACCACCGTTGCAACTGTCGTCACCTCGCTCATGAGCCGGGGAATTGAGGCTTGCGCTTCTCGAGGAACGCCGTCGTGCCTTCCTTGAAATCGTCCGTAGTGAAGCATTGCCCAAACCGCTGGATCTCCACCCCAAAACCGTCTCGGCCGTAGCCCGCCAGCACGCTGTCGAGCGCCGCGGCCAGGGCCGTGGCGCTCGAC
>Ga0209037_1000637_pt1 | contig 10697 bp, 11 predicted proteins | sample SaaInl25SG_5_DNA_FD_188225 | JGI IMG/M metagenome (GOLD analysis project Ga0209037, IMG submission 188225) | Marine microbial communities from expanding oxygen minimum zones in the Saanich Inlet - ESP_125SG_5_DNA (SPAdes) (version 2) | ecosystem: Environmental > Aquatic > Marine > Intertidal...
AAAGGCAAGATCACCGTTTTCTTGTTTTCAAAGATGCTGATAGTTGGCTAAAATATCAAAGAAGGTTTGGTGACGATAACGTCTTTGACACTATAATTTCTCACATTTCCAATATGTCCCGTGATATTGCCATGATGGAAGTTCTTGGCCCTAACCCAACGGCGACCATAACATTTATGAAGGACACGCTGACTAAGCAGGCCAAAATGGCAAAAGACGAGGGCTTAAAAGACAAGGCAAGATCTACCGGCAAGCGCCTCGATGATATGTATATGGCCGTGTCTGGTCGCAACAACTCTCCCATCAACAGCAAGTTTGCATCGACGATGGCCGGTACGCGCCAGATATTGCAATCTGCTCAACTTGGTGCAGCAGCGATCTCAGCCGTAACAGATGTAAACTTTCAGCGCCTTGCCCGTCAATTCGCGGGCTTGCCACAAACCGGCATACTTAAAGACTATCTAAAGTACATGAGCCCTCTAGGGGCCAAAGCAAAGGGCGAGCTTGCTATCAGTTCCGGTCTGATTGCCGAAGGTTGGACTAGCCTGGCCGCTGGTCAAATGCGCTTTGTCGGAGATATGTCTGGCCCAGAAGTTACGCGCAGAATATCTGACTTTATTATGAGAGCATCTTTATTGTCGCCTATGACTTCAGCTGGCCGGTGGGCATTTGGCATGGAGTTCATGGGGACTGTGGCCCGTAACGCTGGCAAAACCTTTGATGAGCTTGACCCTAACTTCCGCTCAACAATGGAACGGTACAATATCCAGGCTACGCAGTGGGACATCATTCGGCGTACAGAACCTTATGACGAGAAAGGTGCAAAGTTTATCAGGCCAACAGACATTGCAGCGCGCACTGATATTGATGAAGCTTTGCGCGACAATATCTCGACCAGGCTGCTTGAGATGATAAACACGGAGACCAACTTTGCGGTTCCGTCCACTTCTGTTCGCGGGTCTACATTCCTCACCGGCGGTACGCAGCCTGGCACACTAACCGGCGAAATGGCTAGATCATTCGCAATGTATAAAAACTTTGGTGTTACCCTGGTTAACACGCACTTGATGCGTGGGATGCAGTTACCTCAATCCTCTTCTAAGGGCGCTTACTATTCAAACCTTTTGATCTCTACAACTCTTATGGGCGCTTTAGCTTTGCAAATGAAAGAGATCTCCAAGGGTAGAGACCCGCGTGAAATGATTGGCGATAGCGAGGAGACCGCTAAGTTTTGGTTTGCAGCCTTTATGCAGGGCGGCGGCTTAGGTATCTTTGGTGATTTCCTGACTTCTGGCACAAGCCGTTATGGGTCGGGGATGGCCGAAACAATAGCTGGGCCAGTTGTCGGGGCTGGTGATGATCTTCTGAAACTAACAGTGGGCAATCTATACCAGGCTGCTACAGGCCAGGATACTAACGCAGCTGGGGAGCTAGTTAAGTTTACACAGCGGTACACTCCTGGGTCTTCTCTTTGGTATGGTCGTTTAGCATTGGAGCGTGGGTTGTGGGACCAGATGCAGTTAATGGCCGACCCGAAAGCTAAAACCAAGTTTCGCAGGTTGGAAAGCAGAGTAAGAAAAGAAACTGGACAACGATACTGGTGGGGACCGGGTGACACTACTCCTAGCCGCAAACCAGAAATATCAAGGGCGTTTGAATAGCTCTCTATGAAATGGATGAAATATGTGGTACTTTTTGCCTGAGATAAGGAATTGACATGACAGTATCGAGCAGCACAAACCGAGCGAGTTATAGCGGCAATGGATCGCTTGCAACTTTTGCGTATGGCTTCAAGGTTTTCGACCAGGACGATCTGACGGTTATCCTTCGAGCCAGCAACGGCACAGAAACAGTACAGACGATTGTAACTGACTACACTGTGACGGGCGTGGGCGATGCAGGGGGCGGCAACGTAGTGTTTGGCACTGCACCGGCGTCTGGCGTTACTGTTGTTATCTTGCGTGAAATGGACTTGGAGCAAGGGCTGGATCTAGTTCCTAACGATCCGTTCCCTGCGCAAAGCTTGGAAAACAGCTTGGACAAGTTGACCTTTATGGTTCAACAGCACGACGAGCAGCTTGGCCGAGCGATTAAGGCTTCGCGTACAAACGTCATTTCTGGATCTGAATTTACAATCTCAGCAGTTGATCGCGCGAACAAAATCTTTGCTTTTGACAGCGCCGGTGACGTTTCGATCACTCAGGAGATTGGCGTCTATCGCGGTGATTGGGCTGCTGGTGTAGCATACAATCCACGCGATATTGTTAAAGACTCCGGCAACGCAAACATCTATATTGCCAACACCGCTCATACATCTAGCGGCTCCTTGCCGATCAGCAGCAATGCTGACACAGCCAAATGGAACTTACTGGTTGATGCAGCGTCGGCAGCATCCAGCGCCGCAGCGGCGGCGGCAAGCGAGACAGCAGCACAGACAGCACAGACCGCAGCTGAAGCGGCCCAGGCGGCAGCGGAGATTGCGGAAACAAGCGCTGAGACTGCGCAGACAAATGCCGAAACTGCGGAGACCAATGCAGAGACAGCTCAAGCGGCAGCGGAAGCAGCACAGGCAGCGGCAGAACTTGTCTACGACAACTTTGATGATCGTTACCTGGGCGCAAAGTCTACCGTCAGCGGCGATCCTACCGTAGACAATGACGGCGATGCGCTGATTGACGGGACGTTGTTCTTTGACACAACCAACAACGTAATGAAGGTTTACAACCTCGGCACGACAACCTGGTTGCGCACTACGCCGACAGGCTCAGACCAAACAAACATTAACACAGTGTCGGGCATTGCAGCAAATGTCACGACCGTGGCCGGGATTAGCTCAGATGTTGTTTCTGTTGCGGCTGACGCGGCAGATATTGGCGCGGTTGCCAGCATTTCATCTGACGTAACAACAGTGTCTGGCATTTCTGCCAATGTTACAATTGTTGCTACAAATATAACGGATGTAAACAATTTCAGTAATCGCTACCAAGTAAGTTCCACAGAGCCTAGCCCAGCCAGTGAGGGGCTTCTTTGGTACGATAGCGCAAATGATATTATGAAGGTTTACAATGGTAGCTCATTCCAAAATGCTGGCTCATCTGTAAATGGTACATCTGAGCGTGAAACTTACACAGCCACAGCCAGTCAAACAACATTCGCTGCAACTTATGATTCTGGTTTTGTGGATGTTTACTTAAACGGCGTGAAGCTGATTGATGGCACAGACTTTACTGCGACTGACGGGTCAAGCGTCGTTCTCTCATCTGGCGCGAGTGCTGGCGATAGCATCGACATTGTTGCATATGGCACATTTGAATTAGCTGATGTTTACACACAGGCTCAAGCTGATGCTCGATATGTTAATGTTTTACATTCTGGCGATGTAAGTATCACTGGCGCTGTAAGCATGACCGGCGCTGTAAGCATGACCGGCGATGTAAGCATCACCGGCGAAATGGTCGCTGATAGCTACAATGAGACTTATGTTGCACTAACTGCTGCGGCGACTGTTGATGTAGACTGTGAGACTGCTAACGTCTTTGCTCTTACGACAGATCAAAACACTACGTTCACCTTTAGCAATCCACCAGCAAGCGGAACCGCTTATGGCTTTATGTTGAAGCTAACGGCTGGAGGCACTCACACAATTACATACCCAGCATCTGTAGACTTTGCTGGCGCTACTGCCCCTGATGCCCCTGCAAGTGGTGAGACTGATGTTCTTGTGTTCACAACGACAGACGGTGGAACTACATGGTACGGTGCGCTTTCTATTGATGCGGCGGGGTAATTGGTATGAGTAACATTAGCAAACTGACGACATTGGCTGCTGCTGGTGCTGGCGGAGCAGGCGGCTTTGTTCTTCAAAGAACCGATGCTGCGGCTACCTTTACACCCTCAATAACTAAAGTTTGTGTAGACAGCAGCGGAAATATTATTACCGTTTCTCAAGGCACTCAGTCTGCACAATATTGGTATTTGTATAAAACAGATGCTGATGGGACTGAGATTTGGTCTAAGTATTTATATTTGGGGTCGGCAGGCTTTGGCACTGCGAAGTTGCTAAAGCTGGCGGCCATAACTACTGATAGTACAGACGCTATTATACTTGTAGGAGAGATGGATCCGGGGACCGTATATAGAGACTTTTCACACATTACAAAAATTACTTCGTCAGGCGTTGTTTCGTGGTCTTACAATGTCAGAATGGCTAGCTATGGTGAGTGGTTTAGCGGCGTAGCAGTCGATAGTTCTGATAATATCTATGTGTGCGGTACGTTTGCGGATGACTCAAACGGATATGTTTATAGTGGTTGTGTAAGAAAATATAATTCTTCTGGTGTTATTCAGTTCATAAGAAGAATTTATCAAAGTCAATCTTATATGTACATTACTGGAATTGCTCTTGATAGTGCTGAAAATATATACGTCTGTGGTGACGTTCAGAACACAAGTGACGGTAGTAAGAGCAGACACTTACTCATAAAGATGAATAGCTCTGCGGTTGTGCAATGGAAAGTTAGAGTTGACCCTCCTTCTGGGTCGCAAAACCAACAACTTTTTGGAGTGACAGTTGACAGCAGTGACAATATCTATGTGAACGGTCGAACGTACACATCGGGAGTTGGAGCGAATGGCTGGGTGGCAAAGTTTAACACTTCTGGCGTTATTCAATGGCAACAGGAAGTTGACCCCGGCCAACGGGTAGTTTCAAGTCATGCAAGTTTTTATTCTAATATGACTTCTGATAGTTCAGATAATATCTACTATGTAGTTGAATTGACTGACAGGTTCTATGTTGCATCATTTGATTCATCTGGAACTATTAGATTTTCCATGCTTATTACAGACCCTAACAGTGTAAACACATATTATGGTTACGGTTGTGCAGTAACAGCAGACGATGAGTTAATTCTTGGAGGAAGAATAAATTCATCAACCGCATCTAGTCGTGACACTCTCACCATAAAGATGCCAAACGATGGGGTGTCTGGTACATTCGGAGCGTTTGATTTTTCAAGTCCTTCGACAACTGTCACGGCAACAACTTTTACAACATCTACTAGCACTAATGTTGCAGGAGATTCTGATCTATCAACTCTTGTAACGCCACAATACTTAACCAATGCCACAATAACTGAAACTCTCACAAGTCTTTAGGAGACCTTAAATGCTCGTTAAAATCACAAACGGTAATGTAGATACATACCCCTACAACGTAGGGCAACTACGCCGTGACAATCCGAATACATCATTCCCAAAGCAAATACCTAGCGATATGCTTGAGAGCTATGGTGTTATGCCAGTGGCTTACACGGATATGCCTAGTGTTGATGAGCGTACTCAAAGGGTAGAGCAAGAAGCTACACCTACATTGGTAGACGGTGCTTGGACTATTGGCTGGACCACATCAAGCAAGACCTCTGATGAGACTGCTGAGTATGACGACAACATGGCTGCATCCAATCGTGATACTCGTAACAACCTACTGTCTCAATCAGACTGGACGCAAGTGGCTGATGCGCCTGTAGATGCTACAGCTTGGGCTACATATCGTCAGGCACTCCGTGACATCACAGATCATGCTAACTGGCCTAACCTTAGTGACGCCGACTGGCCTACACAACCTTAATCAGGAGATAACACTATGAGCAACGCAAGACTTCTCGGTGACATTATTTCCACTGATGGTTCTATCCAACCTTTGTCGTATGCTGAAACTTATGTCGCAGTAACGTCTACTTCTAACGCTACTACAGTGGACTGTGAAGCTGGCAATACGTTTAGCCACACGCTGACAGAGAACACTACGTTCACCTTCAGCAACCCACCTGCGAGTGGCATAGCTTATACCATGTCTGTCGAGATCATCCAAGATGCAGGTGCTTCTGGATACACAGTCACATGGCCTTCGTCTGTTGACTTTCCTGCCGCTACAGCACCCACACTGTCTGCTGATGCTTCTGCTGTGGATGTATTCGTGTTCACTACTCGTGATGGTGGCACTAATTGGTATGGCTTTACGGCTGGTCAAGCAATCGCAACACCAGCATAAGGAGCTTACACAATGGCTACTAAAAAGAAAATGCTACAGGCTGCGGCTGGTAATGCTGGTGGTGGTGGGCCACTGAACGTAGAAGATGTGTTCGGCACTTATTTGTATGATGGCACAAGCTCTGCACAAACGATTACCAACGGGATTGACCTGTCTGGCGAAGGTGGTTTGACGTGGATTAAGTCAAGGAACTTTTCAGCTAGTCATGCTCTGTTTGACACTGAAAGGGGTGGTGGTAGCTACCTCAGTTCAAACGAGGCGCTTGGAAACGAGACGCCTCTTTCTGCACCATTAACTTTTAATTCGGATGGTTTTACAATAAACACACAGGCTGATAGCTGGAACGGCACATATTACAGCAACGACTACGCCTCGTGGACATTCCGCAAAGCCCCTAAGTTCTTTGATGTGGTGACGTATAGCGGAAACGCAACAAACAGAACGGTATCACATAATTTAGGTTGTGACGTAGGCATGATACTTATTAAAAATACTAGTGGAAGCACTGGTAATTGGAGAGTTTACCACAGAGGTATGAATGGAGGCACTAATCCAGAACAATACTCAATGCGTTTAAATCAAACTAATGCTCAGGCTTCAGAATCAGGGGCTTGGAATAACACTGCTCCTACTTCTAGTGTATTTTCGCTAGGAACAGGTGCAACTAACGAGTCAGGTAAAGACTACGTTGCCTATCTATTCGCCCACAACGATGGTGACGGTGAGTTCGGCCCTGATGGTGATCAGGATATTATCAAGTGTGGCTCGTTTACTACTAATGCTTCTTTCGATGCAAGTATTGATCTTGGCTTTGAACCTCAGTGGGTTATGATTAAGAAAGTAGATGCAGCCGGTGGTTGGTTTATACTTGATAGTATGCGTGGATTTACAACGGGAGGAAACGAGCAATGGCTCATTGCTAATGCGACTAACTCTGAAGGTTCTACTGAGTTCGGCTATCTTACAGCCACTGGATTTGAAATTACGGATAACTTTGGCACTAACTCCGAACACATCTACATAGCCATTCGCCGTGGAACTAAAGTGCCTGAGAGTGGGACTGAGGTGTTTGATGTTAATTTTGCATCGGCTACCGCAACTAACCCTGCGGTCATAAGTACAATTCCCACGATAGATATGGCTATTTTATCATCAAGGACAGGCACAGATAAACATTACCTAGCTAGTCGCCTAACACAGGCTTACCTGAAGCCGAATAGTACTGATGCTGAAGCGGGGGCAGGGTCAGCGGCGTGGAAGTTTGATAATCAAAACGGCTTTTACGGGACAACAGGAACTTTAGGTACAAACTACCTTGCTTGGATGTGGAAAAGAGCGCCGGGCTTCTTCGATGTGGTTGCTTACGAATGGAACGGCACAGCAACAAGAAACGTAGAGCATAACTTAGGCGTCCCCCCTGAGATGTATATAGTCAAAAGACGGAATAGCACCACTGGTTGGTATGTAAGACATAAAGACTTTTTCGGGACTAATGGTTCTATAGTTCTAAACACAACTGCCGCCACGGCTCAGACAGGTATTTTCACGACTGGCGGCACGACAGACACCACATTCCCTGTCGCTAATGACGGCACAGTAAATGCTTCTGGTGGAACCTATGTAGCCTACCTATTCGCTACACTAGACGGTATATCCAAGGTGGGGAGCTACACGGGTGATGGAACTACAGATGGCTCTAAGGTAATTGACTGTGGGTTTACGTCAGGTGCTAGGTTTGTACTTATTAAAAGTGCAGATGCTATAGGTAATTGGAACGTATTCGACACAGCGAGGGGTATAATCGTAGGTAATGACGCACTTCTACGCTTAAACAGCACTACCGCGGAAGTTAGCACAGATCAAATAGACCCTCACCCTTCTGGTTTCAAGATGAGTAGTGGTAGTTCAACTATTGTTAATATATCAGGCGTTTCTTACATCTTCTACGCAATCGCATAATCAACTGACACAGGAGAACATCAATCATGTCAGAATACCGCAACAGAACAACAGGCGAAGTGAAGACACAGGGGCAATGGCGTTCAGCTAACCCCAACACTTCCCTGCCTCGTGTATGGAAAGCAGCCACACTGGATGCACTTAACCTTGACCCTGTACTACGCAGCCCATCGGCGACTGTAGGTCAGTACCAAACGTCTTCCCGTGATGGTGTCGTACAGGATGCTAATGGGAACTGGGTAGAGAAGTATGTCGCCCGTGATATGTTCGCTGATACGACTGACGAGGATGGCGTAACAACCACCAAGGCAGAGCATGAAGCTGCGTATCAGACCACGCTGGATGCCAACACTGCTACAGCTAACCGCACCAAGCGTGATGGCTTGCTGGCAGCAACTGACTACTTTGCATTGACTGATGTGACGATGGATGCTGCTATGACAACGTATCGTCAGGCTCTGCGTGACATTACCACACATGCGGATTGGCCTAATTTGGCTGACTCCGACTGGCCGACTAAACCATAGGAATAAAACATGGACAAACGTACAGTAGCATCCGCGCATGAGCGTATCGACGGACTTGAGAAAGAGGTGATTGCCATGCAAACAGAAATGAAGATACAATTTCGAGATCTGTTTGGTAGGGTTAAGCGTCTCGAGGCGATCATGATTGGCGCAACAGGCTTTATCATTGCACTCTTGGTCGCAGTGTTAACAAAGATGGGTTGATGATCTGTGTTCTCGCCTTCGTTTCTTTCAACCACGCTTGGACGCAAGGCGGGAACCAGCTGTTTCAATACTGTTTCTATAACTGCGGCACAGCAAAGAATGGCTTGTGGTACGATAGGGTTTACCGTGTCAGCTATTTGTTTGTTTGCCCAGCGAGGTTTGTTGAAACATGATTGATCCTATCTCAGCCCTTTCAATAGCAGCCTCTGCTGTATCCAGCGCCAAGACTTTACTGGCAGCTGGCCGCGATGCGTCAGGCGCATTGAGTAAGTTTGCTGGTGCAGTTAGTGATGTGAATTACGCTGCTGAAAAAGCTAAGAACCCGAGCATCTTTGCATCCCTTACTGGCTCGGCGGAACAGGCTGCGATAGATGCGTTCTCTGCGCAAAAAAGATTGCAAGCTATGAAGAAAGAAATTGAAACAATTATTATGTTTCAGCACGGCCCTAAAGGTTTGGAGGAGTACAAGGACACGCTCCGTAAGATTAGGGCGCAACGCAAGAAGACTGCGTATCGCAAGGCTGAAATCAAAGAGGCACTTATAATGTGGGTTGTCGGTGGGATTATTGTTCTGGCTGGTGTCGCCGGGTTGGCGGCGGTGCTTTTTTTGATTGGTAAGCAGCAAGGTAAATGGTAGATGGCACACACGATATTAGATAATTGGAAAGTTCTTCCGCGTCTGATGATGCTGGCAGTAACTGTACTGACCTATCAGGCGGTTCATTGGTTCATGGGGCTAGATGATCCCAGCGTTGCTCAATCGGGGCTTGTATCGGTCTGTATGGGGGCTCTTACGGGGTGCTTCGGCATATGGATGGGCAAGGAATCCAAGACCACGGTAACAAGCACAGCTTCATCATCGAAGGTCGAGTATGAGGTGGACAAATGATACAGGCTTTGATCGGACCGGTCGCTGAACTTGCTGGCGGATGGCTTAAAGGTAAGGCCAGCGCCCAGGCTGCGTCAGCAAACCTGAAGCTGGTTGAGGCGGAAGCCAAGGCAACCATAATGAAATCTGCTGCTACGTCAGAAGCTGACTGGGAAAAGATTATGGCCCAGGGGACGCAAAGCAGCTGGAAAGATGAATACCTTGTATTGCTTTTTTCTATCCCGCTTATCCTGGCGTTCTTGCCCTTTGAGTGGGCAGACGATGCCGTGACTAACGGCTTTGCGGCGCTGGAAAAAATGCCAGACTGGTACAGCTACACGTTAGGGGTAATCGTTGCGAGTAGCTTCGCCGTGCGATCAGCAACTAAATTTTTCGGAGGTAAGAAATGAAAGCGAACTTTGGACATTGTTTAAGGATGCTGCTCAAGCACGAAGGCGGCTTTGTAAATCACCCGAAAGATCCAGGCGGGATGACAAACCTGGGTGTGACCAAGGCTGTTTATGACAAGTGGATCGGCCGGGAAAGCACTGAGCAGGAAATGCGCGACCTAACACCGGACGATGTGGCCCCGATCTATAAGAAAAACTATTGGGACAAGGTGCGTGGTGATGATCTCCCTGGCGGCGTCGATTGGTGCGCGTTTGATTGGGCTGTTAATTCCGGCAGCGGTCGGCCAGCCAAAGCTATTCAACGCGCCGTGGGGGCAAAGCAAGACGGGGCGATCGGGCCTATGACCTTGCAAGCGGTTGCTGATAGAGACCCCAAAGAAATTATAGAAACAGTGTATCACACGCGGCAAAGTTTTTATGAGCGGTTGAAAACTTTTGAGACCTTTGGCAAAGGCTGGACGCGCCGCAACAAGGAAACGCTCGAAACAGCATTGGAGATGGCAGATGGCTAAACCAGGATTATATAAAAACATCGACCTAAAAAGAAAGCGCATTGCCGCTGGATCTGGAGAGAAGATGCGCAAGCCTGGTTCACCAGGCGCACCAACCGCGCAGGCCTTTAGAGACAGCGAGAAGACCGCAAAGAAAAAATCTATGATGATCAGGAAAGCTTGATA
>Ga0209037_1000643_pt1 | contig 10659 bp, 21 predicted proteins | sample SaaInl25SG_5_DNA_FD_188225 | JGI IMG/M metagenome (GOLD analysis project Ga0209037, IMG submission 188225) | Marine microbial communities from expanding oxygen minimum zones in the Saanich Inlet - ESP_125SG_5_DNA (SPAdes) (version 2) | ecosystem: Environmental > Aquatic > Marine > Intertidal...
CATTACTAGCCTATCATTAATATGGGCTAGTAATAAAAAATTGTTGCCAACACTTGTAGGATTCAATACACTGTGGATTTGGCTGAGTATGATGGTAATTGCGCAGAAAGTAGTATGATAAGTTTTATTAAAAATCTTTGGAAGCGTACAGATCATTACTTTTTAATAGAAGGCAAATATGCTGATTCTTACAAAGAAGAAAAGGACGTATTAGAAATAAAAAAACGGTATCATGAAAGGTGGAGTCCGGAACCTAATCCCCAAACTCATCCTGCCTTATACGACCCGTTTGATCCGCCGAGCGGATGGAGATATGATCCGTTTTACGAGATATGGATAAAAATTAAATGAAAAAAGACTTAACAGCAGAACAACAGGACTACGCTAGATTCCTCCCTGCACTAAGTGGCTTTTATGCAACTTATGTAGGTAAACAGCGTTATGACGAATATGTAGATAAGTCTAGAATTCCTTCAAACTTTACTCACGGTGTTGAAAGCCTAAACTATCTTAATAAGCAAGAAGGTCAGTTTCAGTATCAGTGGACGCTATACTCTGCAGGACATGCTGACTTAGATGTCAACAAGCATGTACCTAAAGAAGATATGGTGCGTAATAGAGATAGAGACAACACTTGGATCTTAGGCGACTCAGGTGGCTTCCAAATCGGTAAGGGTGTTTGGGAAGGCGACTGGAAAGATCCTAACTGTCCAAAGGCACAAAAGAAACGTGATGGCGTTCTCCGTTGGATGGATGCTTATATGGACTATGGCATGGTGCTTGATATTCCGGCTTGGGTGGCACGTTCGCCTGAAGGAGCAAAGGCAACAGGCATTAGTACATATGACGAAGCTGTCGCCGCAACACGCATCAACAATGATTACTGGATGAAACATAGAACAGGAGCGTGTAAGTTCCTTAATGTTCTACAGGGTGAGAATCATACAGACGCAGATGACTGGTATGAGCAGATGAAAGACTACTGCGACCCAGTTAAGTATCCTGACAATCACTTTAATGGTTGGTCAATGGGTGGACAGAACATGTGCGATGTGCATTTGGTTCTTAAACGCATTGTTACACTACACTTTGATAACCTGCTACAAAAGGGCATACACGATGTAATGCACTTCTTGGGTACATCAAAATTAGAATGGGCGACACTGCTTACTGATATTCAACGTGCTGTACGGAAGAATTATAATGAAAACTTTACTATTACCTTTGACTGTGCTAGTCCTTTCCTCGCAACCGCGAATGGACAAATCTACATTCAGAACGAAACTGAAGACAGAAGCAAATGGACGTATCGTATGGTGCCGTCAGTTGACGATAAGAAATATGCTACAGACAACCGTATCTTTAGAGATGCTGTTATATCAGATGGGATATTTAAAAACTTTGAAGACAGCCCACTTACAGCCGAACTTAAAGTATCAGACGTTTGCACTTATGCTCCCGGAGACTTAAACAAGATCGGTAAAGAAGGCAAAACATCGTGGGATAGCTTTAGCTATGCTATTCAAATGGGACATAACGTATGGAGTCATATTAATGCAGTACAAGAAGCAAACAGACAATACGATGCAGGCGTCATTCCTAAAATGCTTGTACAAGAGCAATTTGACAGGATTCTATTTAGAGACGTTGTGGAAGAAATATTCGCAATTGATAACCGTGAAGAAGCCCTAGCTAAAATTGAAGAGTATTCAAAATTTTGGATGGCTATTCCTGGTACTAGAGGTGCAATTGGCAAAAAGACTGTAAATGCTAGTACGCACTTTAACGCACTCTTTGATGTAGAAGAACCAGAAACTGAAGAACAAGAAGAAGGTTCGTTCTCGGAAGAAGAGGAACACAAGTTGGAGATATTAGAAGATGAGCAACTGGCCGGAAACTAAGGATAAACTCCTTGCACACTATGACGAGTTAAAACGTAAACATAAAGAACTTGACGAAGAGCTTGAAACCAAGTATAATAATATGACAATAACAGATGAAGTTCGTAGAATGAAAACTATGAAACTTTACTTAAAAGATGAAATGCATCGTATTAATGCATACTTGATACAAAAAGGTTTAGAATGATAGAACAACATATTGGTCATTATAAGCAAGCATTACCATATGATATATGTGAAAAAGTTATTGATAAATTTCACTTTTTTAAAAATAATGGATTATCATTTGGTAGACAAGTAGATGAAGGCGGAAGTGCAAATAAACAAGACGAAACAGTCTTTTTACTTGAACAAGACAAAAACTTATTATTTTCTGAACACGACACGACATTACAGCCTGTCTTGTCAGTAGTATGGGATTGTTTTGCAAATTATATTCAAGATTATCCTGCGCTACATAAGAGTTTGAATAATGAAAATATATTATACATAAGACACATTCGACTTCAAAAAACTGAACCGGGCGAAGGATATCATATTTGGCATTATGAAGCCGACGGAGTACAAAATACTAGAAGAATAATTGCTTGGACAATTTTTTTAAACGATGTCGACGAAGGCGGCGAGACTGAATTTTTACACCAACATAAAAGATACAATGCATCTAAAGGCGATATTCTTTTATGGCCTAGTTCGTTTACTCATACTCATCGAGGAAATACGCCGTTATCAAATACAAAATATATATTGACAGGATGGATTGAATACTAATGAAAAGAGATTACGAAGAAGGCGTAAAAGAAGATATTACATTCTTCACAGGCATAGAAGTTGAAAAGACTCCTGCGTTCGGAATGAAAACATTGTTTGTTACTGGTGTACAACCTTGTGATGTTATACAGTTTTGGTATGAAAAAGAACAGTGTGAACACATCTTCTTTGGTGCTAATCATAGTTTCAATCCAGGTGTTAACTTTCCTGAAGATGCAGATGCTTGGGAAAAGTGGGACAACATGATTACAGCATTTTTGGTTGCTGGTAAGTTATGTACTTTAGATGTTCCACTTAGTCATGCAGAAGCATTGCTAGAAAGCGGTATGATTGAGAAAGACAACTTTATTCCGCAGATTAGAATTCCCCTTCCTTACATTAAACTGTTTAATTATAACACCATGATTAAATTAGATGATAAGGATTTCAAAGCAACCAATCCAGGTGTTTGGTGTCATAGTCTACATGATCTAATGGACCGTAATAAATTTACGGATTGGAGCAAATATGGCCTTGACAAAGTAATTGAATGAAAGTATACTATAAAGACAATGCAAGAACGCTATTACGATTACATGAAACGCAGAATGAGAGAAGAAGACAATAAAATGAATCAAACAAATGCAATGCAAAATGCAGAGCGCAGTATCTGGGTTTCGTTTCAGAAAGAAGGTGTACATATGTACCCTGGCGCAGATACTGATCCTAAACTAGCAACTGGCGATTGGGATGACGTATCATTCCTTGGTATTCCACATCGTCATATTTTTCACTTTCGTGTTCGTATCGAAGTATTTCATAACGATCGCGATATTGAATTCATTCAGTTTAAACGCTGGATGCAACGACTCTATGACGTCGAAGGCGTACTAGAGCTTAACCACAAGAGCTGTGAGATGATCGCAGATGACTTGTACCAAGAGATTTCTACAAAGTATCCCGGCCGATTTGTAGAGATTAGTGTTGCAGAAGACAACGAAAACGGCTGTTCCATTTTTTATCCAAAAGCATAAGAGAGTAAACTAAAATGGCTTATAACTTTCCTCCAGTAAATAAAGTGTTCGACGATCTGGACAAGTTCCGCGACTACTGTCGCTTCGAAGGTAAGGTCTTCAATGAAGCAGACCTTTATAAAGACGGTGCTTATGTATGGGAGGCATATAAAAAGTATCAAAATTATCTTCGTGCAAAAGCTCGTAATGGTGGCAGAGATTTTGAAAATCGCAAGCCGCGTTATAACAACAATAACCGAGGATAATAATTATGACTATTCATATTGTAGATATTGAAGCAGTAGACACTCGCTATACTAAGCAATGGAAGGAACATCTTCCTAATCAACTGCGACGAGCTACAAATGAAGATGTTGTAGTTATTAGCGGTGGGGAAACGCCTCAGGCAACTACGCCTGGGGCTTTCCTTAACTTCGGTGGTACTAATGTTTACAAAAGTAAACAATTAGAAACCATCGGTGAAATGTTTTGTAAAGGAGAAATACAAGATGGAGATTATTTCCTATATACGGATGCGTGGAACCCAACTGTTATCCAGTTGCGCTACATGGCTGAACTCCTTGGGGTCGACATTAGAGTCGGTGGTCTTTGGCATGCTGGTAGTTATGATCCTCATGATTTCCTTGGTAGGCTAATAGGCGATAAACCCTGGGTAAGACATGCTGAACGTAGTATGTATGAATGTTATGATAATAACTTTTATGCTACTGAATTCCATATCGATATGTTCTGCAATACTATTTTGGAAACAGATGACAACAAGATTTGGACAACTAAAGAAGCAATAGAGTTTGACGAAAAGGTATTTCAAGTAGGGTGGCCTATGGAGTATTTAAAAGAATCGTTAGTACTATATAGTGGTATGGAGAAACGAGATCTTATATTGTTTCCGCATCGTATTGCTCCAGAGAAGCAAGTTGAAATCTTCCGAGACTTGTCTGAGCAACTCCCGCAATACGAGTTTGTTGTATGTCAAGAACAAGAGCTTACTAAGAATGAATATCACAACTTGTTAGGTGAAGCTAAACTAGTGTTCTCAGCTAACTTGCAAGAAACACTTGGCATTAGTTGGTACGAAGGTGCTCTAGTAAATGCTATTCCTATGGTCCCAGACAGACTAAGCTACAGTGAAATGGCACTGCCTGAATTTAAATATCCAAGTGCATGGACTGAAGATTTTAGTGCCTATAGAAGTAATAGAACTAAAGTAGTTTCACAAATTGTAGAGTACATGGAGCACTACGACGATTTCCTTGTAAGTTTAGACAAACAACGTACTAAACTAAACAAAGAGTTTTTTAGCGGAGCGGCACTGTATGACGCAATCAAAGAAGCCTGATTTTGAATCAACTGTTAATATTGAAGAATTAGATTTGAGCGGACTAATGGAAGACGATACTATTACTATTAACTTAGATGATACCTACGGTACTACTACAACGTATTCGTTAACCGATACTATCGGTGATATTACATTTGACACTAGTACTTATGATGGTACATTTACTATTGACGCTAATACTGTAGACACTGTAAATATAGATTGGATCTATAACAACATGAATATTGATCCGAATCAAGTTGAAAATATGTGCAAAGAATATCCGGCACTGGAAAAAGTTTGGCGCAACTTTAAAAGCGTATACGATATGGTTAAACAAGACTATGAAGGCAAAATAAAGGCAGGAGAGATTGACGATGACATTCCTTTCTAGGATTATGGACAAACTTGGAAGACGTCGAGTAATTACAGAACGTGGCTCAACAGAGCCTTATCTTATTAGATACTATGTGTTCCTTAAAAATCGCAATCGTTTTCCTTTTAACATTACATTACACAAAGTACTAAAAAGCGATGAGCCTACACTACACGATCATCCTTGGGAATATGCTACATTTATTATCCGAGGCGGATACTGGGAACACATTCCTGTGATTAGCAGAGAAGGTTTTGTTGTAGGTGCAACAAGAGTATGGAGAGGTCCTGGACATTTTCGTAAGCGTTCGGCAGATGACTTACATTGGTTAGAGCTTGCTAAAGATGCAGACGGCAATGAAATACCTTGTTGGAGTTTGTTCTTTATGGGACGTAAAGTAAAAGAATGGGGATTCGTGCGTTTCGTTCGTGCTATAGATGTAGACAACATGTATGACGCAGGCTACCGTTGGATTCATAATGAAGAATATCTTGCTAGAGGAGCAAAAGTAGACAATGAGTAACTATTATACTTTGCCTACTCCTACTAACACTCCTATCTTCAATAGTATTAGTTCTGATCAAACTGTCTCTATTATAGAAAGTACATTTCCCGTAGAGCATACTCTTACTGTAGAAGGTCGTGCTATTGTACAGGGTAGAGACATACTAAATGAACTTGACGAAATGCGTGATGCTCTGCTATTATTAAAGCGAGACGTGGACATGGAATCTAAGTATCCTCGTCTACGAGAACTCAAGGATGAGTACGAACGTGCTCTTGAAAAATATAAAACATTTGAGGCACTAAAATGAGCATGAACCACGATGCAAAACCCAAAGACGAAGAACTAGAACGCATGAAGGCAGAGTTTCTTGCTAAAGGCGGAGAAGTTACTGTAGGCAAAACTAAAGCTATGCCTAGCGAACTTGGCATTAGCAACAACACTTGGAACAACAAACTATCTAAAGCAGAAAAAGATGCAAAGGCGGGCAAATGATTAAGAAACATTATTATTCATGGCAGGATGTAGAAGATGCTTGTGTAAATATTGCGCTACAGATGTACAAAGATGCATGGCGTCCTGACTACATTGTAGGCATTACTCGTGGCGGCAACGTGCCTGCTACTATTTTATCTAATATCTTAGACATTCGTTGCGAAGCACTAAAGGTCAGTTTACGTGATGACGGCAGTGATATGGGTCCTGAAAGCAACTTGTGGATGGCAGAAGATGCATTTGGTTATGTAGATCAAGAAGAACAAGAATTATTAAAATGTCGCTGGGATACAAAAAAGCGCAAGAACATTCTAATCGTAGATGATATTAACGATACTGGTGCCACATTCAACTGGATTAAACAAGACTGGCAGAGTAGCTGTTTGCCCAACGAAGACAATGCATGGAATAGTGTGTGGAATGGCGACATAGCAAATGTAAGATTTGCAACTATTACAGAAAATTTAAGTAGCAACTTCGGAGATGTACGATACAGTGTACACGAAGTAAATAAAGCAGAACAAGACGTTTGGTTAGTTTACCCATGGGAGAATGTAAGTGAATATTGATACACTAGAAAAGGCACAACAAGAAGGACGGGCGCCTTGGACTAACGTAGAGCTTGACACACGCGACTTTATTGTATACAATGATATATACCCTGTAACTAAAGGACATACGCTAGTAGTGCCTAAACAGTCTACACAAGAAGAAATATTAAAGTGCATGAAGTTTGCTGTTGCTATGGGACAACAAAACGTAGAAGCTAGCAGTAATGATATTACAGGCTATAATATAGGAATTAACATCGGAGCAAGTGCAGGACAAACTTGTATGTATCCCCATGTTCATTTGATCTTCCGTAGAGACGGAGACACAGAAGATCCAAAAGGCGGCGTCAGAGGCGTCATTCCGTCAAAACAATCATACTAGGAAAAAGGAATTATGGAATTGAAGGAACAAATGATTAATGCAATGAGATTACACGCACAAGCTGAGATCGAATTGCACAAAACTAATATTGAAGTGTATATGCAAAAGGTTGTAGGTATTGGCGAACACTCCGATATTATTGAAACAATTCAAAAAGAACTGGATGCAATGGCGTCAGCACACGATCGTCTTGAAATGTTAAACATATATTTTAAGTAATGGTTAACAGAAACAAACAAAAACATAACGGAGGACTCTAATGAAAATCTCTAAAATTCCTGGGTTAGGCCGGTTTGGTATTTTTATTGATGATTTAAATTTTGAAAATATTACTAAAGAAGAGTGGTTAGAAATTGGTAAGTTGCACTTAGAAAATTTAGTAACAATTATAAGAAATACTAATTTAAATGCAGAAAGCATGTATCAGTTTATGTCTCAGTGGGGCGGCGGCAGATATTCTTATAATGCAATTGCACTAGAAAAGTATCCAAATTGGGACGGGAAAATTTTATCCGCCTTGGAAGATCCTAACTGGGATCTTGAAGACAAAGAAATGCTAAAAGCACTTGCAAATGTATGCGAGGGAAAACAAAACACGACTATGCGGGTGTCGGGCAAGAAAGACGAACACGGCAATGCTCTTGGAATGTTTGCGGAGGGAGAACTGCTATGGCATTCGAACGAAAGCGGAAATTCTATTTTCACACCAGGAGTAGCACTACTTGCTTATCAAGGCACTACTAATAGTTCTACAGGGTTTTTAACAACTGCGGATTACTACGAAAATGTCAGTGAATCATTTAGAAGCGAACTAGACGAAATGGTTTTAATTCACAATTTTACTGCTGGAAAAATTAATCCTGGACTAAGGGCCGATCAAGATCTAATGATGTATAAAAATATGGCTCCATATCCAGATGCTGAAATTCCTATGGTAATAAAATCACCCGGTGGTATTACTGGATTACACTATAGTTTTAATACTGTAACTCATATTAAAGGAATGTCAAAAAAAGACAGCACTTTATTGCTAGATAAAATTAGAAAAGATTTAACTAAAGACGAATACATTTATGATCACTGGTACGAACATGATGGAGATCTTTGTATTTTTGATAACAGTATTACTCAACATAGAAGATTAGGTAATACTGATAATCGCTTATGCTATCGCTATCAGTTTGACTATACGTATGTACAAGACGGTCCATATGTTCCGTATAATAACGAACCTTATAGATCAGAATATATTGAAAAAATAAATAAGGCAGTTAATTTATTAAAAATTTCAGACTTTAAATTGCCTTAAATGATTGACAAAAACCTAAATACAATGTATAATATAGATTATATTGTGCATTGTATTACTATCGGCAATCCACTGCCTAAACATCGGAGAAACAAATGAAAAAATACGAAGAAATTATCGAACGCTGTAAAAACGCAGACAAGCGTTACTGGGCAGGCGACAACATTGCTCGCTTGCTACAGAGCGGCGACAAAGAACAATTGATTGACGAAGCTACAGAAGCATTTGAAACTGTACTAGACACACTGATTATTGACAGGCATACTGATCCTAACAGTCAAGGTACAGCACGTCGACTGGCTAAAATGTACTTTAATGAGATTATGGCAGGACGTTATGACTATCGCCCTGATGCAACTGCATTTCCGAATGACAGTGATGATAGATACGAAGGTATGCTAGTAGTACGTAGCGAACTAAAAAGTATGTGTTCGCATCACCACCAGCCAGTAAGTGGAGTTGCATACATTGGCATTATTGCAGCAGACAAACTAATTGGTCTAAGCAAGTACACACGCATTGCACAGTGGTGCGCTCGACGTGGTACATTGCAAGAAGAACTTGCAAACGATATTGCACGTGAGATTGCTTATTCAACAGGTGCAACTAACTTAGGTGTGTACATTCAAGCAACACACGGTTGTTGCGAGAATCGAGGCATTATGGCACATAGTAGTCTTACTCAGACAACTGTTCTAAAAGGTTCATTCAAAGACGATGCAGGTACAAAGAAAGAGTTCTTTGACAACATCAAATTACAACAGGAGTTTAGTTGCTAATGAGTGATTATATTGCAGTGCGCATAGCACAAGTATTCATTGTAGCAGTATTTGTTATGGGAATGATCAGTTTAGGTATTGAATTGTATACAGGAAGGTTGCCACTATGAAACTAAGATATTCAGAAGCGTTTTATAGCGTACAAGGTGAAGGCAAGTTTGTAGGAGTACCTAGTGTATTTCTACGTACATTCGGTTGTAACTTTCGTTGTATGAACTTTGGTGTTAAAACAGACAAGAGTCGTACAGAACTTCATGCAGAAGGACAAAGATACAATGCGGAAGTAAAGGCATTGATTGATGCAGGTGTACATGAAACAACTGAGAAGTTTGAAGACTTGCCTATCATTCACACAGGTTGTGATACATACGCAAGTATCTATCCTGAGTTTAAACACTTTAATAAAAACGTTGAAGTTGACGATGTTGTCGAACATATAATTAGTTTGTTGCCAGAAGGCAAATGGACTATGAATAATGGACAAGATGTTCACTTTATTCTTACAGGTGGTGAACCTCTACTTGCTTGGCAACGGTTGTATGTCGAGCTTTTTGAACATCCTAAAATGAAGGACCTAAAAAATGTTACATTTGAAACAAACTCTACACAATTCTTACACACTGATTTTAAAGAGTATATCAAAAAACGTACAGACATTGAATGGACATTTTCTTGTTCGCCTAAACTCTCCGTTAGTGGAGAATCTTGGGAAGACGCTATCAAGCCTAGTGTTATTAAAGATTACCACAGTATTAGGAACGGCAGCGTTTATCTTAAATTTGTTGTTGCTACTAGCGCAGACTTTGAAGAAGTTAGTAGAGCTGTTGATACATATCGTAGTGCAGGCATCGAGTGTCCGGTATATCTTATGCCATTGGGCGGACGCAGTGAAGAATATTCTCTCAACGTTAAGGATGTGGCAGAAGCCTGTATGGAAAAAGGATGGCGATTCACACCAAGACTCCATATATCCTTATTCGGAAATGCATGGGGCACGTAAGCAACAATATATGAATGAACAACATGAACGTGCTATGACTGCTCCTATTGAACGACCAAATGATGATGAAGAGGCAGCAGAAATTGAACAACGTATAACAAGAGCAAGGGAGGCAGGACTATAATGAGTTGGTGGAATAAATTAGTAAAAAGTAAAAAGGCAGAAGAACCTGCTGTCGAAAAGACTACAGAAGAACTACGTCGAGAAGCTCTAGAAGCAGAAAAGCAAGCTGCTACAGAGGCAGGAGAAGCATGGG
>Ga0209037_1000649_pt1 | contig 10624 bp, 14 predicted proteins | sample SaaInl25SG_5_DNA_FD_188225 | JGI IMG/M metagenome (GOLD analysis project Ga0209037, IMG submission 188225) | Marine microbial communities from expanding oxygen minimum zones in the Saanich Inlet - ESP_125SG_5_DNA (SPAdes) (version 2) | ecosystem: Environmental > Aquatic > Marine > Intertidal...
TTCTGGAGAAAGTGCAGAAGTTCAAGCAATCGTAAGTGCAGTTCATACAGATGCAGTTGTTACTGCATGGAATGAAAAACTTGCTGCAGAAGAACCTACTATTGAAGAATAAATAAAAGAGATTAATAGGAAAGAAAACGCATGGCACTCTCAAAGATTCAAACAGGATTAGTTGATACAAATGCGATTGGGGCAACAGAACTCAATCTCGCAGATAACTTTGCGTTTACTGGCACACACACTACTCCAAATGGGTATCATCTTTTGGCCACTAGAAACGATGCCGCTAATGTAGATTATGGCTCTGATACAGTAATATTAGATTTTTCTAGTTATATAAACAACTATAATACATTTTGGTTTAGTATAAATGTTGATGCTACTGGAGCAGATGGAAACCAACATCTTTATCTAGTAACACAAAATACTAGTGGAACACAATTAAATATGGCAATGACTATGCATGGTTATAATGCTGGCAGTTCCACCAATACTCCACAAACTGGTGGAAATGGTGGTTATTTTAGATTTGCATACAGACATTACAAACAAATGGCTGCTACATTAACTGGATATATTCATAATCATCCAAACACTGGCGATCAAAATGCAACTATGCAAGTGCAATCAAATTGGCAATATGCCGGAAGTGGTTCAGCAAGAGCAAATGGTTCTATTAGAGTTACCACTACCGACCAAATTGCTAAACTAGCTTTTAACTTTGATGCTGGTGATTCTGGAGGCGGTGATAGTGGTTCATCAAATTCAAACTGTCGAGTTTTTGCTGAATTATATGGGATTAGATAAAAATGGATGATACTACAAATTGGACAAACGAACAGTGGCACGAATATGAAATTAGAACAGAAAGAAATAAACTTCTTTTAGAATCTGATTGGACACAAAGTGCAGATAGTCCTCTTTCAGATTCAGATAAAGCTGTCTGGGCAACCTACAGACAATCTCTTAGAGATTTCATGGATGGTCTGACAATCCCAACAAATGACAAAGGTTATATTTTGTGGGAAGATTTAACATGGCCTACGAAACCCTAATAAATATAGTGAATAGAGGAAAGTAAATAATGCCATTCATAGGACAACAACCGATTACAGGTGCTTATCACAAGTTGGATTCAATCACAACTTCGGCAACTGCTACCTATAACTTGCAGTTGAATGGTGGTGCGTATTACCCAACTAGTGCTAATCACTTGCTGGTTTCACTCAATGGTGTTATGCAGGCTCCACAAGACTCATTCACAGTCAGTGGTTCACAGATTACATTTGCAAGTGCTTTAACAAGTTCTGATAACATCGACTTCATCATGGCACTCGGTGATACACTGGATATCGGTGTTCCAAGTGCTGGAAGTGTAAACACAAGTCAACTTGCAGATGGTGCTGTTACTAGTGCAAAACTTGCTGGGTTGACTGATTCAGATATGCCTACGGGTAGTGTGTTGCAGGTTGTGCAGGGAACAACTAATACAGATGTGTCTATTACTGGATCCACTTATACAGACTCAGGGTTGTCTGCATCTATAACACCTTCAAGCACATCTAGTAAAATTCTTGTTCTTGTGAATCAATCTACTTATTTGTATGGATCATCGAGTGCTGTTCACGGGGGCGTTCGTTTACTCAGGGATTCTACTACAATTCTTAATCCTTTTACGGATTTTACCGGCCCACTTGAACCGTATATTGAAACAATTGGAGCCAGTCAGATGTATCACAGTTGGAGATTTAATATCAATTACCTTGACAACCCATCAACAACATCATCAGTAACTTACAAAACGCAGGGGGCATTAAGAAGCCCAGGATCTAGTAGGACGTTACGATTCCAAACAGCTGCCGGAAGCATTACTGGAACATCAACTATTGTTTTAATGGAGATTGCAGGATGATAAGTTTTAAAATCAAATCAATTCATGCACTCCGCCCTAACGCTGAATGGGTATTGCGTGATGACGAACTAGAGTGGATCGACACAGAACAGTCTGAACCAACAGAAGAAGAAATTCAAGCAAAGATTGATGAACTTACTGCCGCAGAACCTCTAAAACTTCTTCGTGCAGAAAGAAACGCTAAACTCACAGAAACAGATTGGGTTGTCACTATGCACAAAGAACTAGGAACAAACATTCCTGCCGCATGGAAAACATACAGACAAGCACTTAGAGATATTACAGATACCTACACATCATTGGATGATGTTGTTTGGCCGGAGAAACCATAATGGCATTGATTAAGTTAAATAACCGTTCCTCAGAAGATAATGCGATTCACGGTAGAAGGAATCTGATTATCAACGGCGACTATTCTGTTAATCAAAGAGGCGTAATAAGTTCAAGTGCAACATCAATCTCTTCCAACCAATACATTATAGACCGTTGGTGGTTAAGAAAATCAAGCTCTACATCAAACAATGTGTCTCTATTAGAAGACCAATCTGTAACTGGATTAACAAGTTTAACTAATGTATTAAAGTTAGAAAATTTTAATGATTCTGCTTGGGTTGGTCAGTATGTTGAGATTGCCACCAATAAGTTCATCAGTAACCAACAAGTGACAGTCTCTTTTTACGCTAAAGCAGATGCAAACCTTAGTGGGTTTTCTGTGTTTTTACATACTGGCGGTGGAGAAGGCGGAGACCACGGTGCGCCTTATTTCACTCAAAATGAAACTGTAACAACTTCTTGGCAAAGGTTTACATACACAATGACTGTTGGAACTCTTGCAAACGATAGTGCCGGAGGTTATTTAACATTAGGTTTCGGACAAGCAGATACAGATACATCTTTGTATTTGGCAGGAGTCCAATTAGAAGTTGGCTCAGTTGCCACGCCGTTCGAGCACCGTTCATATGGAGAAGAACTTTCGCTTTGTCAACGTTATTACTACAATCATATTACAGCAGGTTCGGGGTCAGAGGCATTAGTAACAACTGCAACAAGTTATAATAGCACCTCTGCTTATTGTGGAGTTCGTTTTCCAGTAACAATGAGAAGTATTCCAACTATACGTCAGTATAATGCAACAGACGCTTGGCAATATTATAACAACAATCAGTCTGATAGATTTAATTCCTTCTCTATGTTTGGCGCAAGCCAATCATCAATTAATCAAGCAATGATTAACAATGGTCAAGGTATGTCTATAACAGCAGGACAATCTGGAAACTTCCAAGGTGGAAATAGTGCCTGTTATTTACATTTTGATGCGGAGTTATAAAAATGGAAAATATGAATATTACAGATGCAAGATATAATTTAGATTTCAATGGAAATAATACATCTATATCTGCTATAATTGATGGAGAATATCTTGTTATTCCATTAGGTGCAGAAGGTAACAGACACTATGATGAAATCATGCGCCAAGTGGAAGCAGGCGACTTAACCATTGCAGATGCAGAATAAATAAAAGAAACGAATTAGGAAGAGACTTAGATGCCAATTTCAAAGATTAAAGGTAACGCAATCAACGATGGTGCGATTACGCTTGCAAAGACAGATTCTTTGTTTGTGAACACAGAAATCAGTGGCACAGAGGCTGCTCGTATGCCTGTGGGAACAACTGCACAGAGAACATCTGCACAATCTGGTGATATTCGATTCAACTCTACTATCGGACTTATGGAATATTATGATGGAACAAACTGGAAAGGTATTGATGCTGCCCCAACCATTAGTTCTATTTCTCCAACTGTTCTTATCCCTGCTGGTGGAGAAACCGTAACGGTTACTGGACAAAACTTCGCAACAACAGGTTCTATATCTGCCACACTTGATGGAACTTCATTTTCTTCTGTTTCTGTTAATTCATCTTCCTCTCTTACATTAGGTGGTTCTCCTGCCAAAACTGCTGGAGACTATACATTAGAAATTACAAATCCGTCTGGACTGTCTGCTCAATTTACAGTTTCGGTAACTGGAACTCCAGTTTGGAATACTGCTGTGAATACAGTTTTGGAAACTGTGTTTAATGGTGATACTGTTAATAACACGACTCTTGAAGCTACTGATGATGGTGATTCTACTGGAGTAACATATGCATTGACCTCTGGTTCATTGCCTACTGGACTTTCTTTGAATACATCTACTTGTGCAATTACTGGAACAGCAGACACTTCGTCTTTAACTGCTGCAACAACATTTAATTTTACAATCACTGCAACAGATGATGATGGGCAAACAACTGCAAGACAATTCAGAATAGATGCATCTCCAAACTACTTCGGTGACAGTAGTGATGGTGATTTATCAACATAAGATAGGATAGAAGAAAAATGGCAAATGTAACATATACAGTTCCAAATAAGAACGGTTCTTATGATGGAGATATGGTAGTTAAACAATATAATTCTGTTACTATCAATGCTGGAGATACAGTAACCGTAGACCAACCTTGTCGTGGACTTTTCATTTATTGTAAAGGTGACATGACAATTAACGGAACTCTCTCTATGTCTGCTCGTGGTGCAGCTGCAAACCCAACATCTTCGGGCGGTTCAGATAGTAATGCTGTTGGGGCAAGTGGACTCCAGTATGGTTTCTTCGATGGTTCATCAACAGATTCTCTTACAATGGATGGAACAACATTCAATGGTTGTGGAACGGCAGTAAGAAGTGCAATTGCAAACGCACTTGATGGTTCTGGAACTAGTTATAAAGTTCATGCAATTCCAAGAACTGCTGGTTCTGGTTCTCCAAGACCTTCTGTTGCAGCAAATGGCACGGCAGAAAATCCCGCTGACATTCGTGGTGGAGAAGGCAGTTATGGTGCGATACACTTCGGTGGCGGCGGCGCTGGAGGACAAGCATACGAAACCTATAACGGACAGGGCGGAACAGGTGGAAATTCAACTTGTTTCTCTGGTGGCTCTGGTGGCGGTGGTGCTGCAGGCGGTGGTGCTGCTGACAGTGGCCACAGAGGTAATGATGCAAATGCCTATGCTGGTGTCGGTGGCACAGGTGGGAATCACAACGAAAGTGGTGGATCCAGACCTAAAGGAACTGGCGGTGCTGGTAATCCAGGCGGTGCAGATGGTTCTGTTGGAAATGAGGGAAACAATGATGCTGGTGATGGAACTGGTGGATTGATTATTCTTGTAGTTGGTGGTGATTTAACGATTGGTTCATCTGGAATAATTATGGCAAACGGAACTCGTGGTGGTGATTCAACTTCATCTGCTGATAACTCTTCAATGGGTGGTGGTTCTGGAGGCGGACATATTGTTATCATCTGTAAAGGAACTGTGACAGCTAATGGTTCGACTATTTCTGTTGGACAATATGTTGGTAATGCTGGTTCTCAAGTTGGTAGTTCTGGAACATGGGGCGACACCAATTACAATATTGTTGCATGGGGTGGCCGTGGTGGCAAAAACCCAAGTGGCGATGTTCCAGTGCAACATATGTATACTGGAACAAGTTTAACAAGACAAGGTGGTGCTGGTGGTAGAGGACTAATCTCTATCTACTCTGCTGCATAAAAAATTCTAAACCCCCGAAAGGGGGTTTTCTTTTAACATCTAACACACAATCCTTATAAATAGATGAAGAAGGAGACTGTGTTCAGATGGCGACAATTTCAAATATATTTATAGATCAAGGTGCTGACTTTTCCACTACTGTCACAATCAGTGATAGTGATGGTTCTGCACTTGACTTGACAAGCTATACAGCATTAGCACAGATTCGTAAGACTTACGAATCGACAACTGCAACTGACTTTACTGCGACATTTGCTGCCGACAGGACTACAGGTCAAATTACAATCTCACTTTCTGATACCCAAACTGCCGCTCTAGAATACGGACGTTATGTTTATGATCTTGTCATAACAGATACCGTTGGTGTTAAGACTAGAGTGGTTGAGGGTATTGCTACGGTTAATCCGAGCGTATCAAGGAGCTAAGATTAATGGCAATCAAGGCAACCATTAATAATAATAGAACCGTAGTAGGTTCAGTATCACAGGGGAATCAACCCCAAGTAACTCGTGTTACAGTGCCAGGGCCTAAGGGAGACTCTGGTGCAACTGGTGGTAAACTCACAGAACTTGCAGACGTGGATGCAACATCTGTTCAAGATGGCGCAATGATTCAGTATTCTGCAACTACTGAGAAATTTGAGATTACAAACCGTATTGAAACCGATACAGGCGAGATTCGTCTAAACGGTGGAACGTTCTAAAAACTATAATAAGGTAGAAAAAAATGGCAACAATTATTCAAATTAAACGCACCACAACTGCCAACCTACCATCTACGTTGGAACAGGGGGAACTCGCATATCTTTACGATACCTCTGCAACCGATACAGATGCCGGTGGTAACGGTGGCCGACTCTTTATTGGTGATCCGACAACCAATACAAATACTCCATTAGTAATCGGTGGTAAATATTACACTGATTTGATGGATCACGCACAGGGAACTTTGACTGCAAGTGCAGCAGTTCTCGTAGATGCAAACAAAAAAGTTGATGAGTGGAATGTTGATAATATTAAAATCAACGGAAATGCAATTACATCAACAGATACAAACGGAGACATTTCAGTTACGCCAGACGGAACTGGTAAGTCTATCGTTTCTAACATGTATGTGGACGCAACCACATCTCTACAAGAATACATTGAGGATATCTCTGGTGGAACTTATGTAGAGGGTGAAGGTATCGACATTACCTATGACGATGGTGCAGGCACAACAACCATTTCTGCTGAAGATGCAACCGATACGAATAAAGGTATTGCATCCTTTGATTCAAATGACTTTGTAGTAACTGGTGGTGCGGTTACTGTTAAGGCTGGATCAATCGAAAATGGTGACTTGGCAGGTTCTATTACAAATAATAAACTTGTAAACTCAACCATCACAATGTCTGGCGATAGTGGTTCAAACGCAGTTGACTTAGGCGATACATTCGCAATCAATGGTGACACTGGTATTACTACAACTGTTGCTGGTGACACTGTATCCATTGACTTGGATGATACCGCAGTAACGACTGGTTCATACGGTTCGTCTACTGAGATTCCAGTAATCACAGTTGACCAACAAGGACGATTGACTGCGGCATCAACTGCTAGTGTTGCAACAACATTGACAATCGGTGGTGACTCTGGTAGTGGTTCAGTTGACCTTCTCAATGACACATTCAGTGTTGTTGGTGGAGAAGGTATTGACGTTTCTGTTTCTGGAACAGATATCACTGTTTCTGGTGAAGACGCTTCTGACACAAACAAAGGTATTGCAACTTTCGCAAGTGCAGACTTCACAGTTACATCTGGTAACGTAGTGATTGCGGCTGGTGGTGTTTCAAACGCACAACTCGCTGGTTCGATTGCAAATTCTAAACTTGTCAATGACTCAATCACAATCGGTTCTGATGCAACTGCACTAGGTGGTTCTATCACAGACTTGAATGGATTGACTTCTGTTGATGTTGATAACTTGACATTGGACGGAAACACAATCTCTTCTACTGATACAGACGGTGATGTAAACCTAACTCCAAATGGACAGGGAACAGTTATCGTTCCTACTGGTTACGAATCACGCACTGGTTTCCAAGATCAATCTCTTGTAAACAAAGCGTATGTTGACCAAGTTGCAAACGGACTTGATGTTAAAGCATCTGTAAAAGTTGCAACTACAGAAAACCTTTCTGCAACTTACAACAACTCTAACGGAACATTGACTGCAACTGCTAACGGCGCAATCTCAATTGACGGTGTTACACTTTCTGTTGACGATAGAGTTCTTGTTAAAGATCAGACAGACGCAAAACAGAATGGTTTCTATAAGGTAACAACAACTGGTGGTGCATCTGCGGCATTCGTTCTTACAAGAACTCCAGACGCAAACGAAGCATCTGAGATTACTGGTGGTGCGTTTACTTTCGTTGAAGAAGGAACAAACAACGCAGACAACGGTTACGTTGCAACACACAATGGAACTCCAACACTTGGAACAGACAATATCACATTCGATCAGTTCTCTGGTGCTGGACAGATTTCAGCTGGTGCGGCACTTACCAAAACTGGTAACACACTAGACGTTCAAGTAGACGATTCTTCTATTGAAGTTTCTGGTGACTCGCTACAAGTTAAAGCATTGGGTGTCACTAATGCAATGTTGGCTGGTTCAATCGCTAACACCAAGTTGACTAACTCAACCATCACAATGGCTGGTGACTCAGGTTCACAGGCGATTGACTTGGGTGATACATTCACAATCACTGGTGGTTCTGGTATTACTTCTGCCGTATCTGGTGATTCTATTTCACTTGGTGTGAATGTAGACAACTCTTCAATTGAAATCTCTGGTGACAGTCTACAAGTCAAGGCACTTGGTATTACCAATGCAATGCTTGCCGGTTCAATTGTGAATGCGAAACTTGTCAACGACTCTGTGACAATCAACGGTTCATCTGTTGCACTAGGTGCATCTATCACACTAGACACTGGTGACTTTGCAGAGAACGGCAATCTCTTCTACACAGACGAAAGAGTTGATGACAGAATCAATAACTTGTTTGTTGCTGGTGAAGGTATTGACTTCACATACGATGATGTAAACAATACATTCACAGTAGATGCTGAAATTGCTACTGCATCAAATAGAGGTGTTGCAACATTCAACACTGCTAACTTTGCAGTAACATCTGGTGATGTAACAATCATTGAAGTAGATGGTGGAACTTACTAATGTCTACAGTAGTTAAACTGAAACGCTCGGAAACGGGCGGTTCAGCTCCCACTACCTCAGATTTAGAAATCGGTGAAGTTGCAGTCAACACTGCCGATCAAAAAATCTATATGAGAGACAGCACTGGTATTGTCGTTGTTGCAGACACGGCTACTGGTTCTGGTTCAGCGGGTTCTGCATTTACAAATATTGCAGTCAGTGGGCAATCTACAGTTCAGGCAGACAGTTCTACGGACACCCTTACACTTGTAGGGGCGGGACTAAATAGTATAACAACGGATGCATCCACAGATACGATTACGATTGGAACTCCTACTGGAATTCCTTTCGTGAAAGAAGATGGAACATCTACCAGTTTGAATCTAAGTGTAGAGGCAGGGACACTATCACAAGCGGTTGCAAGTTTATACATACCGTTTACAAAAGAAGATGGAACCTCTGTGACTACACTGGTAATGAATTAAGAGATAACAGATGGCAGCAAAGACACCAATTAAGGCAACGTTTACTGGTTCAGATGTAACTGGACTTGCTGAATTTACGGCAGCAGATTATATTCCAATCAGTGACGGTGGAACTGGTGCGGTTACTGCGGCTGATGCAAGAACGAATTTAGATGTATACTCTACATCTGAAGCACTTGCAGTTGCGAACAACTTGAGTGATGTAAATGATGTTGCAACAGCAAGAACAAATTTAAGTGTTGACTCCTCAACAGAGGTGACAGCAAAAGCGGTGAACAACGGTATCACCTTTGCAATCGCACTAGGATAAAGATATGGCAACTCCAGCAACAAGAGCAACATTCAAAGAATACTGTTTAAGAGCATTGGGTAAACCAGTGATTGAAATCAACGTTGATCCAGATCAGGTTGAAGATAGAATTGATGAGGCTCTGCAATACTTTGCACAGTATCATTATGATGGAATTGAAAGAGTATATCTGAAGTATCAGATTACTGCTGATGATGTAACTCGTGCAAGAGGAAATGATACAGGAACAACAGTAACAGATGTGGACGGTTCCACAACTGCAACTTGGTATGAACAGAAGAACTATATTCCTGTCCCAAGTTCAGTCATGTCTGTTGTAAAAGTTTTCCCACTCACTGACAAGTCTGCACTCAATATGTTTGATGTGCGCTATCAGTTGAGATTGAATGACTTATATGACTTCAGTTCAACCTCAGTCATTCACTACGAAATGACAATGCAACACCTTGACTTCCTAGATCACATTCTGATTGGGGAGACTACGATTCGTCACAACCAACACCAGAACAGACTCTACTTGGATGCAGACTTCCAAACAGATTACGTTGCAGGCGATTGGTTGATTATCGAAGCATATCGCAAACTTGATCCTGCTACATACTCAGATGTGTGGGATGATATCTTCTTGAAGAAGTATGCAACTCAGTTGATTAAACGACAATGGGGTGCGAACCTTTCTAAGTTCCAAGGCATTCAGATGTTGGGTGGTGTTGCACTAAACGGTGAACAACTCTACACTCAGGCACAAGAAGAAATCAATAAACTAGAAGAACAAATTCAGCTTGCATACGAATTACCGCCGATGCACATGATAGGGTAAGATATGCCAACCAATGTTTACTTTGATACAGGAACACGTCCAGAACAAAACCTCTATGAAGATTTAATCATAGAGCAGTTGCGTATCTATGGGCAAGATGTATACTATATCCCTCGTAAACTTGTAGGAACTGACACAGTTTTCGGTGAGGATATCGGTTCTACTTTTGAAGATGCCTACCTTATCGAAATGTATATTGACACTATTGATGGATATGAGGGTGAGAAAGACCTCATGTCTAAATTTGGTTTGGACATTCAAGACGATGCTACCTTTACAGTGGCACGCAGAAGATGGGAACAGTTT
>Ga0209037_1000652_pt1 | contig 10604 bp, 9 predicted proteins | sample SaaInl25SG_5_DNA_FD_188225 | JGI IMG/M metagenome (GOLD analysis project Ga0209037, IMG submission 188225) | Marine microbial communities from expanding oxygen minimum zones in the Saanich Inlet - ESP_125SG_5_DNA (SPAdes) (version 2) | ecosystem: Environmental > Aquatic > Marine > Intertidal zone...
GACCGAGACATCCGAACCTGTCCCGCCGACGCTGAGGGAATCGTCGTAGCGTGCCTCGTGCGAACCGACAACAGGAACCAGGCCGACTCCCTCCTTACCCGAGGATTCCGCCACCAACTGCTCAACCCAATCGCCAAAGCCCGGGAAACCCGTCTGCTCGCGCAGAATGACCTTATTCACACGAGGCGCCTGTGCGGCGATGCCAGCGCCGAGGATAATCCCTGGATTGTCGGGAGAATCAGTTGCCAAAATTCCGCGAGCTGCCTGGGCCTGTTGAAGAACCTCCAACATGTCGATACCGGCGAGTACGCACGGCACGATTCCAAAAGGCCCAAGGGCTGAGAACCGACCCCCAATGGTCTCGTCTCCCAGGAAGACCCGGTAGCCCGCCTCGGTCGCTGACTGGTGGAGGAGGGTATCGGGGTCAGTGACGACAATGATCCGCTCGGTTGGGTTGATGCCCTGATGGCGAAAAGCCCCCTCGAAGGCACGCTTTTGGGAGTCCGTTTCCAAGGTGCCGCCCGATTTTGAAGCCACCACGACCACGGTCGCGCTGAGATCACCGGAAAGAATAGGCCCGAGCTGGTTGGGATGAGTTGTATCCACAACGGTGAGGGCCGTTTGGAAGTGGGCCGCAATCACTTCCGGGGCGAGTGACGAACCACCCATCCCGCACAGCACGACCTCAGTTACCCCCTGCGCGGCCAACTCGTTTCGCACGAGCTGCACTTCCTCCACAATCGGGTACCAGCGTTCCAAGGAGTGAACCCAGCCCAGGCGTCGCGATGATTCGTCTTCCGCAGCTGTTCCCCACAGCGTGGGGTTTCCGGCAAACAACTCACTGGCGAAGCATGTCTCTGCGGCGTGAGCGACAAACGCGCCGGCTGAGGATGCCAGCTGGCTGGTGAGCTCAACTTTCACGGCTCAGGACTCCGAGATCGCCTGGGACACGGTGTCTAGCAACTCATGCCAGGACACGATGAACTTGGCGACACCCTCGCGCTCCAACTCTTCGGTGACCTCGGGAAGGGAGATGCCGAGTGTTTCCAGTGCGGCGAGTACCTCGCGCGATTCGTTTGCCGCTCCGCTCACGCGGTCGCCTGCAACCCCGCCGTCGCGGGCCGTCGCGTGGAGGGTTATCTCCGGCATGGTGTTAACTGTCGCTGGCGCCGCGAGCTCCGTGACATACAGTGCTTCGGGAAGGGCTGGGTCTTTCACCCCTGTTGACGCCCATAGGGGGCGTTGCGGGTGCATCCCCGCGCTAACCAACTCCTGCGCTGCCGGGGCGGAGTGCATCTCGGTGAAGAGCTCATACGCCAGTCGGGCATTAGCGATCGCTGCCTTCGACTTGAGGGAGAGAGCCTCGGGCGTTCCGATCTGCTCCAACAGGGGGTCAATCGCCGCGTCAACTCGGGAGACAAAAAACGATGCCACTGAGCGGATGGTCCCGATATCGTGCCCGGCAGCCAGTGCCCGCGCAATACCCTCGAGATATGCCTCAATGACCATCCAGTAGCGCTCAAGACTGAAAATTAGCGTGACGTTGACCGAGATACCAGCCGCGATCACCTCAGTAATTGCCGGGATACCCTCACGGGTGGCGGGGATTTTTACCATCAGGTTGTCGCGTCCAACCCGGGCCCAGAGTTCTTTCGCCTGCTTGACGGTCGCTTCGGTGTCGTGTGCCAGTGTCGGAGACACCTCGAGCGATACACGCCCGTCCTGGCCCGATGTGCTCGTGAATACACCCGCGAGTAGGTCACAGGCGCCCTGAACATCCGCCACCATGACACCGAAAGCGGTCTCCTCAGGGCTGAGGCCCTCGATTGCCAGCGCGTGGATGTCGGGCTTGTAAGCGTCACTATTGGCGAGTGAGCCAGCGAAGATCGTGGGGTTGCTCGTCACCCCCACCACATTGTGCTCGGCCATCAGGTTCTTCAGAGAGCCTGACGTCAGGCGGTCCTTGGACAGATCGTCCAACCAGATGCTGACCCCAATGTTGGAAAGCTCTTGCGTGGGAGTGGTCATTGTTATGCCTTTCGGGCGGAATCGATACTGGCTCGCGCTGCCGCCACAACGGCTTGGGCAGTGATGCCAAATTTCGTGTACAACGTCGCGGCGTCAGCCGACGCGCCGAAATGCTCCAGGGAAACCCACGTGCCGTGCGCACCGAGAAAGCGATGCCAGCTTTGGGAAATGCCCGCCTCAACACTTACGCGGGCCTGCACGGAGCGGGGAAGAACTGCCTCCCGGTAGTTCGCGTCTTGTTCATCAAACCATTCCACGCACGGCATGGACACCACCCGGGTGGGGATGCCGTGCGTTTCCAACTCTGCGCGGGCACTCAAGGCCAAAGAAACCTCTGAGCCCGTCGCTATCAGAAGTACCTCGGGCTGCCCAGAGGCCTCCGCCAGGACGTAGCCACCTCGAGCGGTCAATCTCGCGTGGGCAAGGGAATCGGACGTTGCCTCACCAGCACCGCGGTCAAGAGTGGGCACTCCCTGTCGCGTCAGCGCAAGCCCGGCGGGCGTGTGTTGACGCTCCAGGATGGTTTTCCATGCCCATGCAGTCTCGTTGGCATCTGCGGGGCGGACGACATCGAGGCCCGGTATTGCCCGAAGGCTCGCGAGCTGCTCCACCGGTTGGTGAGTGGGGCCGTCCTCACCCACTCCGATGGAGTCGTGCGTCCACACGTAGATCGCAGGGATTTTCATCAGTGCGGCAAGTCGAACTGCAGGGCGCATGTACTCGCTGAAGATGAGGAAGGTGCCGCCGAAGGCCCGTGTCGGGCCGTGCAGAAGAATCCCGTTCAGGATCGACCCCATGGCGTGTTCTCTAATGCCAAAGTGCAGAACCCGGCCATACGGGTCCGCCGCCCACGAACTAGTGGAGCGGTGGGTCGGCGCAAAAGATTGGGCTCCCGAGATGGTGGTGAGATTTGAACCAGCGAGGTCTGCAGAGCCGCCCCACATCTCCGGCAGTACCCCGGCAAGTGCGTTCAGCACAGTGCCCGACGCCTGACGGGTGGCCACCGAAGAACCTGCGTCAAAAACCGGGAGGTGCTCTTCGAGGCTCGGCACCTCGCCCGCCAAAAGCCGATCGAGCAAGGCTTTGCGCTCAGGGTTCTTCGTAGCCCATTGGGCAAACAATCTGTCCCAATCGGCCCGGGCGTGCGCTCCGCGGGCACGCAGTTGGCGGGTGTGTTCGAGAACGTCCTCGGGGACGAAGAATGTCTCGTCCTCGGGAAGCCCAAGTTCCCGTTTCAAGCCAGCTACTTCGTCCGCCCCCAGGGCTGAACCGTGGATTCCTCCGGTATTTTGCTTCGTCGGGGAGGGCCACCCGATGATTGTCTTCACAGTGATTAGCGACGGTTTGCCCGTCTGGGCTTTCGCTTTAGTGATGGCCTCCATCAGCGCGTCGACATCTTCGGAATAGGTTTCGCCCTGCTGGAAGTCAACAGTATGAACATCCCACCCGTAGGCCTCATAGCGGGCTGCAACGTCTTCAGAAAAAGCAATATCCACGTCGTCTTCGATGGAAATTTGATTTGCGTCGTAGAACACAATCAGATTGCCCAGCTCCTGGTGTCCTGCGAGCGACGCCGCTTCAGCGGAGACTCCTTCTTGCATGTCTCCATCGCCCGCGATGACATACGTGTGGTGATCGAACGGTGAGGTCCCAGGCGTCGCGTCGGGGTCAAACAATCCGCGCTCGAAACGCTGTGCATAGGCAAAGCCGGTGGCAGACGCAATGCCTTGACCCAGCGGCCCCGTCGTGATTTCAACATGGTCGGTGTGCCCGAACTCGGGATGGCCGGGCGTAAGCGAGTCCCACGTGCGCAGTGCTTGCAGGTCGGCGAGCTCAAGCCCGAACCCTCCGAGAAACAGCTGGACGTACTGGGTGAGAGACGAGTGCCCGGCGGAGAGGATGAATCTGTCTCGTCCAAGCCACTGCGGATCCTGGGGATCCACCGACATGACCTTTTGGTAGAGCAGATAGGCCAGGGGGGCGAGACTAATCGCTGTTCCCGGGTGGCCGTTTCCTACTTTCTCCACCGCGTCAGCTGCCAACCCCTTTGCAACGTCTACGGCTCTATTGTCAAGGGGAGAAAAAACTGAAGCCATGCCCGCGGAAACCTTCTGTTAGGACTGTCATCTGCACAGGCAAGCACCCTCGCCGTGGCCCTATTCTAGCGGGGCTTGCCACGGGGTTGACGTCTGCGCTCAGGATATGTATCAAGGGTTCTCGTAGACTGGGCACTCCATCTCGTAGAGGGTTTCATGACGACGCACGCCGTTTCGCTTCCTGCCACAACAGGGTCTGTTGTCCGTAGTTATGTGGCGTTGACCAAACCGCGAGTTATCGAACTGCTGCTGGTGACAACGGTCCCGGTCATGGTCTTGGCCGAGCGTGGGCTTCCTAACCTCTGGCTCGTTGTCGCGACGGTTGTCGGCGGCACCCTGAGTGCCGGCAGTGCCAACGCTTTCAACATGGTGATCGATAAAGACATCGACACCTTGATGGGCAGAACTCAGGCTCGTCCGCTGGTCACTGGCGCAATCACCGCCCGCGCGGCTCTCGTGTTCGCAACCCTCCTTGGAGTGGGCTCGGTGGCACTACTCTGGGTTTTCACGACGCCTCTCGCCGCGGTGCTGTCTTTTGCAGCTATCGGGTTCTACGTGGTGATTTACACGCTGTGGCTCAAGCGTCGCAGCGAGCAAAACATTATTTGGGGCGGAATCGCCGGCTGTTTCCCTGTGTTGATTGGCTGGGCTGCGGTCACGGGTGACCTCAGCGTAGAGGCGTGGATTTTGTTCCTGGTGGTGTTTCTCTGGACCCCGCCCCACTACTGGCCACTCTCGATGAAGTACCGCGAGGATTACGACAATGCTGACGTGCCCATGCTCGCCGTGGTCAGGACTGCTCCCGTCGTCGGCGTCCAAGTGATCCTGTATGCCTGGGCCACGGTCGCTGCGTCACTGTTGCTGGTGCCGCTCGCGCCGATGGGGGTGCTCTACACCACGGTGGCCCTCGTCACAGGAGGGTGGTTCATTTTTGAGTCTCACCGGCTCTATGCGCGCTCGCTGGCCGGTGACGATATGAAACCTATGAAGGTCTTTGGCGCCAGTATCAGCTACCTAAGCCTGCTGTTTGTTTCCGTGGGGGTAGATCCGCTGCTTCCCTGGTAACTACCGCTCGTTGGGCCAACAAAGCGGTCGTGACCACTGCCAAAAGAACCGCGGCCAGGACCATGTGCACTCCGACGGCTAGTTCTGGTAGCCCGTTACGAGCCTGGTAGAGGCCCACAGCAATCTGGACGGCAGTAATCACCAGCGCTGCTGTCATTGCTCGCCTCAGCGCTGGCGTGCCGAGGGGGGCCACCCAGGTCACTACCGCCATCGTCACAATCAAGCCAAAAACGACGTAGGACGGCCATGCGTGGAAATGCTGTAACAGCCACGAATCAAGTCCGTTACGGGCTGCACCGCCATCTCCAGAGTGGGGGCCAGACCCCGTCGTGATTACTCCCATCACCAGCGAGATACTCAACACGCCAACAAGCGCAGAGCTCAGCACTCGGAACGGTGCGGGAACCGCCCACACCCCGCTCCGGGGGCCGGTTCGCACCCGGTAGAGCAACACCGCAGCCAGAGCCACCAACACCAGAGAGAGCACGTAGTGAAGGCCGACAACCCACGGGTTCAAGTCGGTCAAGACGGTGATCCCCCCGATAACAGCTTGACCCGGGATCCCCAGACCCAACACCACGGAGAGCCGGAAGAGTTCCGGTCGCTCCCGTCGCAACCGAATCAACAGCACCACCATCACTACCGCGATGATTGCGAGAACGAAAGTCAGTAACCGGTTACCGAACTCAATAATCCCGTGGAATCCCATCTCCGGGGTCGACACGAAAGAGTCTTCGGTGCAGCGCGGCCATGTCGGGCAACCGAGCCCCGAACCGGTAAGCCGAACAGCGCCACCGGTGCCGATAATCAAAACCTGGCTCACCAGAGAAGCCCAGGCAAAAACCCTTACCGCTCGGTTGGTGGTCTGGGGGAGCCAGTTCATCACGGAGGACATGTCAAAACCCTTCTCTTTCCAGGGAAATACCGCTACTCTGGAGGCCGGGAGCGTTGTTGCTCACACGGCTCATTCAGCTCTCTCTGAGAGTGTAGAAGAGCATCACGAGAGAGTCCTGTAAGGGCGCCCACCAGAAAGGAACACCATGTCTGACGTTCTACTGGACCGACCTGACCTCGAAGGCCTGGGTCAATACGAGTTTGGCTGGCACGATCAAGACGACGCCGGCGCGATTGCCAAGCGTGGACTCTCCGAAACCGTTGTCCGCGAAATTTCTGAGCTCAAGAGCGAGCCGGACTGGATGCTCCAAATGCGCCTCAAAGCGCTCCAGCTCTTTGGCAAGAAGCCGATGCCACAGTTTGGAGCGGATCTTTCGGGCATTGACTTCGACAACATTAAGTATTTTGTTCGCTCAACGGAGCGACAGGCTCAAACGTGGGAAGACCTGCCGGAAGAAATTCGCGAAACCTACGAACGCCTGGGGATTCCCGAGGCGGAACGGTCCCGTCTCGTGGCCGGTGTGGCAGCGCAGTACGAATCCGAAGTTGTTTACCACCAGATTCGCGAAGACTTGGAGGAGCAGGGCGTCCTCTTTCTTGACACGGACACGGCGCTGCGGGAACACCCAGAATTCTTCACGGAGTACTTCGGTTCCGTCATCCCTTCGGGAGACAACAAGTTTGCTGCCCTAAACACGGCGGTGTGGTCGGGCGGGTCCTTCGTCTACGTCCCTCCGGGCGTGCACGTGGAAATCCCCCTGCAGGCGTATTTCCGGATCAACACCGAGAATATGGGTCAGTTTGAGCGCACGCTGATCATCGCGGACGAAGGCAGTTACGTTCACTACATTGAGGGCTGCACCGCACCGATTTACTCCTCGGATTCGCTGCACTCAGCGGTGGTGGAAATCATCGTGAAGAAGGATGCCCGAGTGCGCTACACCACCATCCAAAACTGGTCCAACAACGTCTACAACCTGGTCACCAAGCGGGCTATCGCCCATGAGGGTGCCACCATGGAATGGATTGATGGGAACTTGGGTTCCAAAGTGACGATGAAATACCCTTCGGTATTCCTCGTGGGGGAGCGGGCCAAGGGAGAAACGCTTTCTGTTGCCTTCGCCGGTCCCGGGCAACACCAGGACGCAGGCGCCAAAATGATTCACATGGCCCCGCACACGACCTCATCAATCGTGTCAAAATCCATCGCTCGTGGCGGTGGCCGTGCCGGCTACCGTGGAGAAGTGCGGGTTGATGAGTCTGCTCACCACTCCGCGAATACGGTGCGTTGTGACGCGCTCTTGGTCGACACGATCTCACGCAGTGACACATACCCCGCCATTGACATTCGTGTCGATGACGTGCAGCTGGGGCATGAGGCCACGGTGTCCCGCGTCAGCGAGGAACAGCTGTTTTATCTCCAGAGTCGTGGCCTCCCGGAGGATGAGGCTATGGCAATGATTGTCCGTGGTTTCATCGAGCCCATCGCTCGAGAACTCCCCATGGAATATGCCCTCGAGCTGAACAAGCTGATCGAAATGAACATGGAAGGTTCTGTCGGTTAGATGAGTACTGCACCACCCGCCGCTGAGAAAGCGGCCTCCTACATGAGTGCCGACGACACTCCGCCAGTCCAAAGCCGGTCGGAATTTTTCCAGTCTGCCGACGTCGCTGACTTTGCGTCTGTTACCGGTCGTGAAGCACAGTGGAAACACAGCCCCGTGGCTCGTCTGGCTCCGCTTCTCGACGGAGATCTCGACGGCTCTGCTTATCCCCTCACGGTTTCTGACTCACCGAACGTGAATGTTCACTTCGTGCCCTCTGGCGAAGTCACGCGGGGGACTGCGGGACTGCCGGAGGAGCGGTTGAGTGCGAACGCCTGGGGTCAGGTGGAAGAAGTACTCCTCATTGAACTCACCGGCGATTCTGATGCCCCTGTTGTGGTGACCCGTGAGGGACTTGGAGAGAGTGCCCGCGCCGCGCATACGCTGGTGTCCGTAGCCCCCGGGGCGCACGCCACAATCGTGGTGCGCTCCAGAGGGATTGCGCTTCTGGGCGAAACGGTGGAGTTTGACTTGGGTCAGGATTCCTCACTCCATGCTGTGTTCTTGGGGGAGTGGAGCGCCGGAGCCATCCAATACGCTACTCACTCTGCCTCTCTGGGCAAGGGAGCTGTGTTGACCCACATCGCCGTTGATTTAGGCGGCGACATCGTTGTGGTCAACCCGAATGCTCACCTCATCGGCGAGCGGTCTCAGGCCCATCTGCTCGGTGCGTACTTCGCAGAGGCCACTCAGCACCACGAGCACCGCGTCTATGTCAACCACGTGGGAGCCCAGACGGTTTCACGGGTGAACTACAAGGGAGCGCTTCACGGGCGCGGGGCGCGCACCGTGTGGGTGGGTGACGTGCTTATCGGACCGGATGCTGTCGGGACTGACTCCTACGAACAGAATCGGAACCTCGTGTTGAGCGAGGGAACAAGAGCCGATTCCATCCCCAACTTGGAAATCAAAACCGGTGACATCCAGGGTGCAGGTCACGCGAGTGCGACCGGCCGTTTCGACGACGAGCAGCTGTTCTACTTGCAGTCGCGCGGGATCGAGGAGTTGGAGGCCCGCCGTCTGGTGGTTCTTGGATTCCTGCTCGAGGTGCTTCAGAAAATCCCGGTACCTGAGCTGGTCACCGAACTCACCGAAGCGATGCAGGTGAAGTTGACGAAAACGGAGGACACCGTATGAGCGGCGTTAAAGTGTGCGCGGCGGAGGACATTACCGTCTCGACCGCCCTCAAAGTGACGATCGATGGTGTCCCCATCGCGTTAGTGAAGGATTCCGCCGGAGACATCCATGCCATCGGTGACACCTGCAGTCACGGCGAAATATCCCTCGCAGAAGGATTCGTGGAAGACAACACCCTGGAGTGCTGGGCCCACGGTTCGAAGTTTGACCTGAAAACAGGTAAGCCCCACAACTTCCCAGCCTTTGAGCCAGTACCCGTCTACCCCGTCACTATTACTGATGGTGACGTGTACATTGACCCCACGCCCCACACGGCAGAAAGCACCCCCGCATGAGCACTCTGGACATCACGAATCTTCACGTTTCGATCGAAACTGACAACGGTCCCATCAACATCCTTAAGGGTGTGACGCTCTCTCTCGACCAGAACGCCACCCACGCCATCATGGGCCCCAACGGGTCCGGAAAATCGACCTTGGCGTACACCATTGCAGGCCACCCTCGTTACGTGGTGACCGAGGGTGCCATCACTCTCGATGGTGAGGACGTCTTAGCAATGTCGCCGGACGAGCGGGCAAAAGCCGGCCTCTTCCTGGCGATGCAGTACCCGGTAGAGATTCCTGGGGTAACGGTCACCAACTTCCTGCGCACTGCGAAGACTGCGATCGATGGCACAGCGCCCGCGCTTCGCGACTGGGTGAAAGAGCTCAACGGAGCGATGGCAGAGCTCAAGATGGAACCCGGCTTTGCGCAGCGCAATGTCAACGAGGGCTTCTCCGGTGGAGAGAAGAAGCGCCACGAGATCATGCAGCTTGAACTTTTGCGACCAAAATTCGCTGTACTCGACGAAACGGACTCCGGTCTCGACGTTGACGCTCTGAAAATCGTTGGCGCCGGCGTGAACCGCGCGAAAGCCAATACCGGCCTGGGTGTGCTCCTTATTACCCACTACACGCGAATTCTCAAGTACATCAAGCCCGACTACGTTCACGTAATGGTCGACGGCGTAGTCGCAGAGAGCGGCGGCCCCGAGCTGGCCACCAAGCTCGAGGACGAAGGATACGACCGATACCAAACCTCAACGGCGGCGCAGTAGATTATGGCCACCATCGCTCTCGAGCCCGCGAAGTTCGACCAGGTAGAAGAAGGCCTGAAGGACGTGATTGACCCCGAACTGGGGGTCAATATCGTCGATCTGGGGTTGATTTATGACCTGTCCTGGGACGATGCGGAAGATGCACTGATTGTGAGCATGACGCTGACATCGGCCGGTTGCCCTCTCACGGATGTGATCGAGGAAGAAATCACGAAGAGCATGGACGGAATCGTCGAGCGGTTTCGTATCAATTGGGTGTGGATGCCTCCGTGGGGGCAAGAGCGCATTACCGCTGATGGGCGCGACATGATGAGGGCCCTCGGATTCTCCATTTGACTCCCGTGTACGCCCAGGGCGCGGCGGTGAATGATGCTTGAGGTCAGCAACCTCCAAATCCGCATTGGCGCGCGGGTTTTGCTCGATGACGTGTCCTTTCGCGTGGATGTCGGGGACAAAGTAGGGCTGGTCGGGCGCAACGGTGCCGGCAAAACCACGCTCACTAAGGTCATTGCCGGAGATTTCCCCGCCACAGAGGGATTTGCTCGCGTCACGGGAGACGTTGGTTACCTCCCTCAGGACCCTCGAGCAGCAAACCCCGAGGAGACTGCGCGCACTCGCATACTGAATGCTCGAGGCCTGGGTGACCTGATGTCCACGATGGCTGACGCAACGGCAGATATGGCG
>Ga0209037_1000670_pt1 | contig 10504 bp, 8 predicted proteins | sample SaaInl25SG_5_DNA_FD_188225 | JGI IMG/M metagenome (GOLD analysis project Ga0209037, IMG submission 188225) | Marine microbial communities from expanding oxygen minimum zones in the Saanich Inlet - ESP_125SG_5_DNA (SPAdes) (version 2) | ecosystem: Environmental > Aquatic > Marine > Intertidal zone...
ACACGAAGCCCTGGAGCCCAACGGCAACACTCAATGGAAGCGCCGTCACTTTCACCCATCGAACGGGCGGCGCTGACGAGACTTCATGGCAAAACTGGTTAGCCGATGTCACGTCTCTCGTATCGGGAACACTGGATGCCGCGGTGGCAGGCGGGGCGGACACGGACATTCCCGCCATTTACGATTCTCGAAACGGTAACTCTAACGACACGGATGACGGTGGAGGATATACAGGGGTAGCTCTCACGGTCATTTGGAATTCCACTTCTGCGGCAGCTGGGACGACCATCTTCCAATTTGGTCACGCCGCTACCGGTGGAGAAGAAACCGTCATCTCGTTCGATGCGCTCCCTGCGCCCCCGACCGGTTCACGATTATCTCTCGGCATCGGTTGGTCGGCGGGTGGGGCGTCCGAAATCACTGAGGTGGATATTTCGACTTCCAGCAGCAGTGCGACCCAACTCACGCAGTACGCGGGAGGGCGCGATGACGGCGTCGCGAACGCCGATGGGTACATCACAGTCGGAGGGGTGGACGACACCGCCAAAAAACCGGCAGCGCTCACCTCCCTTGCCGACGATAACGAGCTTTATGATCTCGATGATTTTTTTAGCACCGGCGACACTTCGCTAACAATTGCGACAGAAAATCCTTCTCGTAACGACACAGTTTTCCAAATGCTTCTGTCTATCCCAGGGGTATTGGCAACGGAAACGGTGACCTTCAACTCGAACGGCGGCAGCGGAACGATGGCCGCCCAAACCGCAAGCTCAGCAACGAATTTGAGGACGAACTCCTTCAGCCGCTCGGGTTACGAATTTGCCGGTTGGAATACGCTGGCCGACGGAACAGGCGCGGCGTACACCCAGAGTGAAAGCTATTCCTTTGCCGCCAGCATCACGCTGTACGCCCAATGGTCTGTCGCGGCAGCCGAAGCTGGCTCCCCCACCACCGGCATTTTCTTGTATCTTGCCGGGCGCCAAGGCTCCCCCGCTGAAGGCTCAGCGGTCTACTACGGCTCCGTCAGCATCAAACCCAACACCACCTACATCCTCAGCCTCCAATCTGTCACCAACCCTGCCCTGACCAGAAAAGTCCTCGGCACAGGGACAACCAACGACTGGGGGCACGCAGACAAACGCCTTGAGATGGGCAAACTTGAACCAGGAACCTACAAAGTCGTGATGACGGGGACCCACCCAGAGGTTTACCCCCTCGTGCTCACCAACTACATCAGTGTTGACCGAAGCGGAAACTTTATCTCCCTCAGCCCTGAGAGCCTGCAACCCATCCTCAACTAGCAAACCCTGCGGTGCCGTTAAGAGCACTCATTCGTGGACCTGACGGGAATTGAACCCGTGACCTCCTCATTGCGAACGAGGCGCGCTACCAACTGCGCCACAGGCCCGAAGTCAGAAGAATACCACCGGTACCGGGGGAAATAGAGGTCGGGCCGTGGCCCAGAAGACTTCTAGACAGCGCGACGGCGCTGAAGAACCTCATCGAGGTTAAGCGTGCGGCTCTCGCCGGGATCAACCTGACCCATGGCGGCAAATTCTGACACCACGGCGAGGTTTTCATCAGCAAAGTCTTCTGGTCGATTCACCAGTGCGGCTTTGCGAGCTTCGCGAACCAATTCATCGCGGGTGGGAAGCGCTGGGCTCTCCGCGGTGTTTCTGTGCGTCAGGGGCGCTGGGACATCGGGAACAGTGTTTCTCACGGTGGGACGCGCCAGGGTTTGGGGCCGGGCTTGAGCGGGCGCCGTGGCACGAGCATCCGCGGATACCCGGTTGAGTCGGCCCAGGACAGCGAGTGAGATGGTGACCGCCGTGCTGGAGGCCCAGATGACTTCCAAAGGCCAGCCTGCCAAGAAGGCAATGCTGGCGGCGGTGATCCCAATCAAGAGCGTCATCGCGAAGACCTGCTTGGTGCGACGCCGGCGCTCGGCCAGCGACAGTACCGGCGAGGACAGCGTGCGGAGCTTGCGCTGCGCCTCACGCTCTTTTTTCGCAATGGAGCGAGCTTTCAGCTCTGCTTTGATCTCCTCGGATGCTTCGCTGGTGTTGGCGAGCATGCGCAGGGTTTGGCCTAAACGGGTGGCATTGCGCTCCGTGGCGTAATACTCGTTGCGCTTGAGCCAGAGAGGAACAAGGTAGACAAGCCAGAGGATGGCAGCGACCACCAATAAGACTGTTGTTCCTGAACTTCCCACGGATTTAGGGTACGAGGGTTCCCCCCGAAAGCCGTGATTGGCGCGCGCTGGGATGAGAGGTGGCTAGGTAAGCGGGTTTCTGGCTTTTACCCAGTCGAGGTCAGGAATCGCAGCAGCATCCTGGCGCGCACGACCCTCTTCGAAACGCGCGAGCACCCCACCGCGCACTTCTTCGGACACCAGGGCAAAACAGAAATGGTCCGCCCAGCGGCCGTTGATGTGGATATAGCGGCGGCGAAGACCTTCGTATCGAAACCCCAACTTCGCGACGATCCGCAATGAGGCTGCGTTCTCCGGTTTGATGCAGATTTCCATCCGGTGCAGCCCTCGTTCAAAGAACAAAAAGTCGGTCACCATTGCTACCGCGCGCGTGGTGATTCCTTTGCCCGCGGCGGATTCCACCACCCAGTAGCCCAGCGTCGCCGACGAGAGCGACCCGTAGACAATTTGGGAAACGTTGAGTTGCCCAACGATCTCCCCTTCGTGAATCATCACCAGCGGGAGACCGCTGCCGTCTTTGGCCTGCTTCAAAAGCCCGCGGATGCTGGATTTGGTGTCATTCGGGGTGAGGCGAAGTACGGGTGTGGTGGCTTCCCACGGCTCTAACCACGCGCGATCGCGCGAGAGTGCCGTCTCCAGGGCTTTGGTATCGCGCAGGCGCACACCGCGAAGAGTGACCAGCGGGTGCTTGAGGGTGGGAAGCGACATCGCCTAACCGGGGGTCCCTACGCTGTGGCGACGAAGTCTTTCAACCACGCCATCATCTCTGGACCCAAATCATCTCTCGTTGCTGCCACCTGAACGATGGCTTTGAGGTAGTCAAGGCGATCGCCGGTGTCATAGCGACGACCGGTGAATACGACACCCGCTACCCCACCGCCGAGCCCGGAGGCGGCCATGCTGTTGAGGGCATCGGTCAGCTGGATTTCCCCACCGGAACCTGCCGGGGTGTCCTCTAGGACAGAAAACACCTCAGGTTGGAGCACATACCGGCCAATGACCGCGAGGTTCGAGGGGGCATCCTCGGGGCGAGGTTTCTCCACCAACCCGGTCACGCGCACAACATCGCTCTCGTCCGTGGCCTCGACGGTAGCAATTCCGTAGAGGTGGGTTTGGCTGGGCTCAACCTCCATCAGCGCGACAACGTTGGCGGCGTGCGAATCGTGCACCGCAATCATCCGCGCGAGTAAGACATCGCGCTCATCGATGAGGTCATCCCCGAGAAGAACAGCGAAAGGCTCCTGCCCCACGTGCATCGCTGCTCGCGACACCGCGTGACCCAGCCCCAGCGGGTCACGCTGGCGCACGTAGTGCATGGTCGCCAGGTTCGTCGAGCGCACCACTTCCTCCAGGCGCCGCTGGTCGCCTTTCCTCGTGAGGACAGCTTCCAGCTCGGTCGCCCGGTCAAAGTGGTTTTCCAAAGCGTTCTTGTTGCGCCCGGTCACCATCAATACGTCGTGCAAACCAGCGCTCACCGCTTCTTCGACGACATACTGGATGGCCGGTTTGTCCACGACCGGCAACATTTCTTTGGGCATCGCTTTGGTGGCGGGCAAGAACCGTGTTCCTAGGCCTGCCGCCGGGATGACCGCTTTCGAAATGGACATCCCCCCATCGTAGCTGGCGCCCTACACTGGAGGCATGTCGGAGGGCGCCCAACCCAGCAAACGCGCGTTACGCGCAGAATTACGCGAGCGCCGACGGATCATGACCTCCTTGGAGCAGGAATCCACCGCAGCAGGGCTCCGCGCCAAGCTGATCGAGGTCACCACAGCTCATAACGCCAACCGGGTGGCCTGCTATCTCTCCACCGGGGAAGAGCCCCCCACGAGGGAATACCTCGAGTGGGCCCATGACCAGGGCATCAGCGTCATTTTGCCGCTCTCTCGTGAAGATGGACTGATGGATTGGATCGAATACACCCCCGGCGTTGAAGGAGTCGATGTCACCGGCATGCCGGTGCCGGTGGGCGAACTGCTCGGGCCGATTGCCCTGGCCGAAGTGGACCTGATTTTTGTTCCCGCCGCCGGTGTCGGCGCCGATGGAATGAGGCTGGGCTGGGGTCGCGGCTATTACGACAGGGCATTGGGATCTGTGAACAACGAAGCCCCCGTCTATGCGGTGGTCTATGACAACGAAATCCTGGACGAGGTCCCGTCAGAAAACCACGACCAACCTGTGGATGCTGCGCTCACCCCCACGCGTACTATGACTTTTGACACCGCTTCTTCCTAAAGGACCCCATGCCCACCTATTCGTACCGTTGCACGTCCTGCGATAACGCTTTTGATATCCAGCAGGCGTTCACCGACGATTCCCTCACCACCTGCCCCGAGTGCGGCAAAGCGTTGCGGAAAGTCTTCAGTGCTATCGGGGTGACCTTCCAGGGCTCAGGCTTTTACCGCACGGATTCCCGCGCGGAGTCGAAGAAAAAGTCGAGTGATGGCTCCAGCACCCCGAAAAAAGACTCGGGTACGAGCACCGCTGCTGCCACACCGGCGAAGAAAGAGTCCTCGTCGACCAGCAGCACCACCAGCACCAGTAGCTAGTAGTGCGGCGGTTTATCCGCTTTCAGCCGTTCGTCGTTCTCGCCTGGTGTGTCCTCGGCGTCACCCGCGGGTTCCTCGCCTTGCCCGGCCACCGGTTCTGTTCGGACTCGACGCGACCCAATCTTTCGGGTCTGGGGTCCATCCTTAGTCATCGGCGGCAATTCCCACCAGGGTGGCTATGCGCGCAGCAACCTCATCGGGGGCACTGAACAACTCCAGTGCGTGCGTTTTCACGTGGTGCCAACCAGAAGCGGCAAGGGCGGCTGGTCTCATGCGCAGCGCTTCGCGAACCGAGGTGTTCATCAAGGACACATCCGTGTCCACGGCGATGCAGTAGCCGCCATAGCGAGCAGCGAGCGGAATTTCGCCGCGGTAGTTGAGTTCCACTGTCATACCCAATACCTCAAGGCGTTTGCCCAAATCCACCAGCAGCGGGTCGTGATCATCGTCATCGCGCTCGGGGAGACGCGGTGCTGACACGAGGGCCAACACTTCTCCCAGCGCTCGGGTGTTTGCACTCAAGCGGGCGTCGCGCAAGTCGTCCGGGTGCACGCTCGTGACCACCCGCAGGTGCCGCCTGGCGCTCGTGAACGCAGCGGCAAGAAGCCGATCGCCTCCCTGCTCGGACAGTGGGCCCAAGTCACTAATCACCCGGCCGTGGGGTGTTCTGCCATAGCCCAGGGAGAAAATGACCCGATCTCGGGTCAACCCACCCGCATCTTCCAGCGTGGAAACAACGAAAGCTTCGCGCGTCTTCTGGAAAAAGGTATGGCTTTCTGGCTTCTGCGCCCCTGCCGCAGCGACGGCGTCGCGCACCGCCTGCGCGTGAAGGGCGCTGGGGGTGAGCACCATGAGCGACTCATTGCCTCTGGCCATCGCATGATCCATGACGTGTTGAACCACGGTCTGCACCTCGGCCGCCACAGCCTCGACCAACCCGGTTCGCGAATCAGGCATCCCGTGTCCATCCTCCACCCAGTGGGTGGCGACTGAGGGGTGGCCGAGGAAGCTTCCGGCCCAGGGAATGAACGACAGCGTGTCTCCATAGAAAGCGTCGTTGATGATGGCTGCCAGGTCATCCCCGCTGCTGCGATGACTGTTCGTCAACCGGAAGGTGGGCATCACCTCCCTGGTGCGTGACAACAGTGATTCGTGATGCCACTCATCAGATTCACGGGTGGTGCGCTCCGGGCTTCGCAAGGCGAGCGTAAAGGGCTGTGGTGTGTGGGTGACCGGGTCTCCCACCACGACAAGCTGGGGTGCTCGTCGCAGAGCACCCACGGTCTCTGCGACGCTGACACTTCCCGCATCCAGCACAAAGACCGCGTCGAAGCGGACCGTCTCTGGCAGGTGATGAACGTTATACGGGGTGGCAATCCACACGGGAGACAAGGCTTTGACCAGGTGGGGTGCCTGCTCGCTCAGGTCCCGAGCGGTGGGCGCAGGGCTTGTGAGCAACGTCTTCAACGCGGTGGCCTCTTCGGGCCAATCCATCAGCCCCAGCTTCCACCGCTCCGCCAGCTGCCACGAAAGCGTTTGCGCTCGCCCACCGTAGTGGGCTTCATCAACAAGTCGGAAGTCAGCCTCGAGTCGCTCCAACACGGCTTTGTCTGAACCCAGCAGCGCTTCTTCGCGCTGCAGGATGTGCTCTAACGCACCCCGCCACCAGGCGAGCTCGAGCTCCGCTGCCACGTCATCGGCTTCCACGTGACGGGTAGCCAAGTCTTCGACGAGCGGGCCTAAGTGCCACCCCGCCAGCTGGTCGGAGACATCCTGGCGCTTTTCCAGGCTCTGCAAAATATCGGACTCCCCGGCGAGCTTCTCCACGTAACTCAGAAGGTCGTGGTTGAGCATGTCGAGCAGGCGGTGCCCGCTACCGGAGCGCTGAAGCACCCGTTCCAAATCCCGCACGTCGGATTCCACTTCCTGCAACAGCACGTGCAGATCCGCGAGACCGGTGGGGACACTGGGTTGATGCCCGGTATCAACAAAGCGGTTCCACAACTCTCGCTGGGATTCAATCTTCACCAAGGATTCGTGCAAGTCGCCGACGTGAACACCGGGACGCACGTGTTCTTTCGCCAAGTTCCTCAGGCGCCGGCGCTGAATCCGAGGCATCTCTTTCGACATTTCTTTGGACCCAGTAGCGGTAATCAACTCCCGGACGGAGCGGTCAAACACGCTCGGTTGAAAACGATCCAGAGTGTCTCGAAGATCCACCAGCAGATGGACAAACTGGGATATCTGCGCGAGCGTCAATGCCGCCGGGAGGGGGGTTTGCTCCAGGACCGGCCCGATTTTTTCGCCCAGCCGCTGGAGCGTGTCTGACGCCAGCCGTTTGGCCCGCTCATGGGATGCCCGGGCATCCTCGAGATCCCGAAACTCGACCCCGTACCAGGGGGTGTCATCAGGCCCGTATTTGAACTCGCCTAGGGTGGCAGCTCTGGCCAACATCTCGGCTGCTTGCCCGCGTCCTTCGGCAAGCGCGAGCAACGCTTCAGACTCCAAACGCGCCGTCGTTTGGGGCGAGTTTTCCTGCAGCGAGAGCGTGCCCAACGTGTGGAAACAGTCCACTGCGCTGACCCGCAACTCGGGGTCTTTGTGGGAGAGCGCGCTTCGGTAGCGAAGGATCACTTTGCGCAGCCTCTCCCAGGCCGAGTCCACATCACCCGTGGAAGGTTTGGTCGCTTTCTCGCTCCGCGAGAGAGCGGCGATCACATCTTTGCGAGGGTGCGCCACCCGGGCAGCCATTCCCCCCAGTCCAACATCGGACAGGCGATCGAGCAGTCCCGCGGTGCTTTCACTGAGAGAACTCACCACCAAGACTCGTTTGTTATCGGCCACCAGTGCGCCCAGCGCGCTGACAACAGTCTGCAGTGATCCGGTGCCGGGACCCGCGGTTACCGCCACCGAGTTGCCGGCGACAATGTTGGCAACAATCGGGTCTTGTTCACTATCGAGCTCAAGGATGGAGCGGTCGTGAGTGGCCGATCGGGTATCGGGTGGGGTGATTTCCACCGGGTGTCGCGCATCACGCAGTGTCGCCTGGGCGTGCTGGTTGCCTCCCAGGGCATCAATGATCGGGTGTTGCAGGTTTTTGGCGTCATCGAGCATGGGCGTCTGAACCTCACCGAAGCTCGAGATGATCAGGCGTGCAGAGACGGCAACATCACCGCGGTGCGCGGTCAGATCGCGCAGGCGATCGAGGGCGGGGTTGGGTTTGAAGGCACCGCCATCATCGGTGAGCCCCACAAACGAGTCCGAATCTAGGGTGACCTGCAACTGATCCGCGAATGCCCGTTGAAGGCCAGGGTTCAGGTAGACGCGCGAGCGCTGGAGGGTGAGCTCCACGTCCCCGCTTTTTCGTCGCAGAGTCACCTCTCGCAACAGCAGTGGGCCGCAGTAATCGACGCCCTCGTGCTGCCATTCCACCAGCCCAATCCCCAAGGCTGTGCTGGTGAGGCCTCGGGTTGTCATGAGGCGTGCGGTGTGCTCCAGCAAGCGCAGGGCCGCTTTGGTGGCGGGCCTGCGCGCGACATCGTCGCGAATCAGGTTTGCCAGCAGGGTGGGGGATCCCGCGAGAAAGCGCGCTAGGCCGCCGGGGTGCCCTCGGGAAATGTCGATACGGTTTTCGCCGCGGTCTTGGAAGTGAATGAGGGGGCTAGGGCCGCCCAGTTCGGCAATTTCGCGCCACCAGCCTTCCCAGGCCTGTGCGGCCTGGTTTACCGGGGTGGTGCCATCTTCGCCCACGCTGACTTGATGAGCCAGGTCGCTCGACCACCACGGGGTCGTCGGTAGACCTGCGTCTACACCCGTGGGGGCATCATAATTATCGGCACGCCACACGCCTCAAACTTAGGTGCCGAGAGCCTAGATAGCGCCTATCCCACGCCGTTTTGAGCCGGCGTGCGAGGGCTTTCACACGGTACCCCTGGAGGGATTCGAACCCCCAACCGTTTCCTTAGGACGGAACTGCTCTTCCGTTGAGCTACAGAGGCTAGGGATAAAACTCTAGCGAATGAGCCAATGTCACCGCTTGGCTCTACTGTTAAGGAGTGAAAATCTTTCTGGCGACATTGGGGTCTCGTGGAGATAACGAACCCTTCCGCGCTCTCGCGCTGGAAGCGTCCTCCGCGGGCCACGAGGTGTTTTTTGCCCACACTCTTGACCTGGCGGCAGATCCGACAGCCCCGTACACGGATGTGGTGTTGCCTGGCCGCATCTCCCAGGTCATTGCGGACCAGGGGGTTTCCCCCCTGAAGGCGTTGCTGAACTACCGTTCGGTCATGAAACCCCTGATGGACGGAATTCTTGACGCAACGACCCAGCACATCATGGATATCAAGCCCGACGTGGTCGTCTACCACCCGAAAGTATTGACCGCTGCCACCGCGGCACACAGCATCGGAGCGATTGCGTTGCGAGCAGAAATGGTGCCGATGCTGAACCCGACAGCAGAATTCGCTCCGGTGGGCCTGCCCTCGTGGATTCCTTCCTCGTGGAACAAGGCCAGCTACCGGTTGGTCAATGCCTCCCTGTCGGCGTTCAACGGAAAAGCCAAAAAATTGGCTGATGCGCTGGGTGTGCGCCAAACAGAGCCCGATATTTCGCTCATTCCCGTCAGCCCCACACTTATTTCGCCCCCTCAGGATTGGCCGGAGGATGTGGTCATCACCGGTGCCTGGCACATCCCCCAGCGCGGAGAGTTAGATGAGGAACTCGCGAAGTTCCTCGAGTTTGGCCCTGTTCTCTATGCCGGTTTTGGTTCGATGAAGGATTCCCACGGCGCCCGGCGAGCGGACACTATCGTGCAGGCGGCACGGTCCCAGGGCATGCGCGTCCTTCTGGTGACGGGGTGGGGTGGCTTAGAACCGAGCGCGTTGCATGAAGCGGCACCGGATGTGCTGATTCGAGAAAGTGTCTCCCACAGCGAGGTCTTGCCCCATTGCGCCGTCGCTCTTCACCACGGTGGCTCCGGGACGCTCCACGCCATGGTTCGTGCCGGTGTGCCGAGCGTCATCATGCCTTTCCTGGGCGACCAGCCCTGGTGGGCCGACCACCTCCACCGCCAAGGTCTTGGGCCCGCGGCGATCTCGGCAAAAACCACGGACTACCGAAAGGTTGCCAGCGCCATTGAGAACGCTCGTGGACTGAGGGATGTCGTGCAGGTTGCTGCTTTTGCGATGGAGAGCGAAGACGGTCTCGCTGAAGCAGTCCGAGTCATCGAAGAAGCCGAGGCCGGGGTTCACCCCTTCCGCGCGCTCTGATTACGCAGCCTGCGCGAGATAGCCTTCCCACCGCGGTTGCGGGCGATCAATTCCTCGCACCAACCAGGCGGTGCCAAACGGCGTTTTCGGGGTGTGAGTCATCTTCCACCCCATTTCTTGGGGAGTCCGGTCGCTCTTGATGTTGTTGCAGGACAGACAGCACGCCACCAAGTTTTCCCACTCGTCTTTGCCCCCACGGGAACGCGGGATGACGTGGTCGATAGTGCTGGCGGAACGACCACAGTAGGCACAACGGTTAGCGTCTCGACGAAGCACTCCCCGACGTGAGACCGGGATGTGCCGGTTGTGGGGCATCTTGACGTAGCGGGTGAGAACAATCACGGAGGGACGCTCCCAGGTTCCCTCCACACTGCGCACAGGGTGTCCCTGGTCGCTTTCGACCACAACAGCCCGGCCGTTCATCACCAAGACGAGCGCTCGACGGAAAGACACCACGGAGAGTGGTTCATAGCCGG
>Ga0209037_1000674_pt1 | contig 10497 bp, 27 predicted proteins | sample SaaInl25SG_5_DNA_FD_188225 | JGI IMG/M metagenome (GOLD analysis project Ga0209037, IMG submission 188225) | Marine microbial communities from expanding oxygen minimum zones in the Saanich Inlet - ESP_125SG_5_DNA (SPAdes) (version 2) | ecosystem: Environmental > Aquatic > Marine > Intertidal...
TGGTAGCACCCTGATAGTCGTACTTACCCTTGGCCTCTTTCTTATCCTTCTTCTTGGCTCTAACGCCCTTACCGATATCAAGCTTTCTCATCATTCTCTTCCTTAACAGGTTCTACAGACTTCTTGGCTTTCTTCTTTGGCTGCTTCTTCAAAACAGCTACGAACTTCCCGTTGACATAACTGATCTCGTAGTCCTTGGCAGACTCCCCCAGCTTGTTCAAAAGGAATTCTTTGGTATTTGCTATAATCTTGTTCATTTTAAGCACTTGTGCAATGCAAATATAAAAGATTATCCACTCACTCAAACAAGACCAGTAGAACAGATTCAGTATGTACAGTCTTTGTGCCTATACAAATCCTACCGTCACAGCTTAATTGCTTTAAGTACACCCAAAACCCCTTTCTAAACTGCTACCCCTTTTGATTTGCTGGCAAAGTTACAAATAAATTCTGACATATGCAAGCTTTTCACGAATAAAGTTTAAAAAAGAACAGAGTTACTGTGTAACAGTTAGTTACGAGAGTCGGTTAAAGTAAATTCTAAGCGCGAAAGAGATCTATGGGCTGAAAAATCGGTTGAGAAATGTGTGATGTGGGGATTCAACGTAACATAACACACACGCGAGCGTACACCCAAACGCATTCCCATACGTACCCCTTGCTGCTTTAGCAGCTGCCTCGAAAAAACTTTAAGCATTTAGGTCAACCCCACTGGAATTCAGCAAGTTAGAGGAGTTGAGTTAGAGGATAGAGTGAAGTAACAGACGCTAAGTGACTGATACTCAAGCACTTGACAACCCATCCCCAAACCTATGCTTCACCTCCAAGCAACCCCGCACGGGGGCACACATACGGGGCACGGCCTGCACCCTGCGCCTTCGCGCTGCACGCTGCACATGTGTACACATACGCGCTGCACACGCTGCACATGTACACACGGTCTGATGGGGTTTCTTACTATACGTAGTATAGTAACTTTTTTATCAGAAAAAAAGATTTGGAATTTCGGAATTCGTTTCCGTATCTTTGCAGAGCCGATGGCAACGTCGCCACGGCATCAAACCTCTCACTCATGGCAAACGCCACCTACACTCCCACTCACTGCCCAACCACAGGGCGCAAGTTCAGCAAAGCTGAACGTAAGGCTGCAAACAAGGCCAAGTACGCAGCACTTCGTGCTGAACAACCCAAGACAGCGAAGCCGAAGGCTTCCAAGCCTGCCAAGCCGAAGGCTACTCAGCCGAAGGCTGCTCCTCAGCCGAAGCCTACACCGAAGGTGACCAAGGCTGGACTCATGCGGCTCACGAAGGCCGAACTCGTGGCTCTCATCCTCAAAGAGGATGTGAAGCCTGCTGAGGTTGCCAAGCCGACTGCAAAGGCGAAGCCTTCAGCCCCCAAGCGCACCAAGCCCTCTAGGGCTTCGAAGCCAACCCCAGACCAACGCCTTGAGGCTCGAATGCAGCGTGAGTCTCTTGCAAAGCAAGAGGGAAAGCGAATCAAGGAGGCTGACAAGGCACGTAAGGTGGTCAGCAAAGCTGACGGCAAGGAGGCTCAGCCGTTCGAGGAGCGTGTGGAGGTGACCGTCCCTGCGAAGGAGCACAGAGCCAAGCGTGAGGCAGTCACTGAACTGCTTGGTTTGCAGGGCCTTAGCGTCGAGGATGCAGCACGCCGTGACCGCATGATTGCGGAGCGTGAGGCACTTGAGGCCGCGTTGCTCGCTGACTTCGGAGGCTTCGAAGATGCCCCATTCTGATTGATTATCAACAACTTAACTCTCACACATATGAGCACATTCAAGCAAGAGCGCGTGGTGGAATTCTACGTTCACACCACTGACAATGAGGACGTTATCTGGTTTCGTCGCTCATGCAAGTCACCCAACCGCACGAACGAGTACAAGCGCATCATGTCTGCGCTCTCACACCCAAGCGTGAAGCACGTAGGCTGGCGTTTGCTGCGCCACGCATCGCATGATGCTCAGTTGTACAAGCAAGTGGACATGACCACCTGTGACGGCCTACCATTCTGACTCTCAGTGAGTTAGAAAATAAATTTGGAATTGTCAATCTGTTTGCCGTATCTTTGCGGTATCAAAAATCTCTCACTCATGACGAACAATCGCATCGTATGGATGGACACAGACAATGTGTTCGTAGTCCGCAAGGGCACAACCACCAACGCCAAGATTGCCCCGAAGGGGGCCAAGGTAGTTCAAACCTACACCTTCAGCCGTGCACAAGTGGAGCACGTTCGTGACTGCGACCGAGACGGCATCAAAGTAACTCTAAAGAGTTTCTTCGCTCTCGATGCATCGAACTGCCTCGACTGCCCGCTGTCAGGCAACTCAGGCTCAGGCAAGTGCTACACACACAAGTACATGCAGTTCAGCGGCTTCCTCTCCATGATACGTAGTATCATCAAGGAACCTATCCCTACACGGCTTGACGCAGAGATGCGGGGCGCGATCACGAAGATGTGCGAAGGTGTGTATGTTCGCTTCGGCACATACGGGGAACCATCCCTCCTCCCTATCGATTTGGTCGGTGACATGGTACTCGGTGCATCCTCATGGACAGGCTACACACACCAAGCCCTCAAGCCTTGGGCACAGCCTTTCAAGGCCTACTACATGGCATCGGCTCACTCAGACCGAGAGGCTGTCTCACTCACGGGGTGGCGGTCGTTCGTAGCCCGTGACAAGTCAGAGACTTCAGAGGCTGTTGTTTGCCCTGCATCCAAAGAGTCCGACTACGCTAGCAACTGCGCTAAGTGTGGGCTGTGCTCAGGTATGGCAGGCAAGGGACGGAAGAACGTTCAAATCCAAATCCACTAATCATGCGACACACGATACTCACTCACGCACTTGTGGCAGCTACATACGCCACGTACACCTTGCTCACTTCGAGCGGCATCGTGTTCCACACGACAGCCCTCCTGCTGTGCTTCACCATCGCTGCCTTGACAGAAGGCGAAGAGGGCTCGCGATTCATGAGCGAAGTCAGCCTCAGCTTTGCTGTCAACGCACTGGTCTGGATATTCATCCACATGGCAAACCTGCTAAGTCACTGAGTATGATGCACTTCCAAGTATGCTATCGCACAGACGACACGCTCAATCACCCGCCCATCTGGGTGCGTGATGCAGAGGAGGCACTCGCAGTCATGAGGGCGCGAGCAACCGCAGGTGAGCACTCATACGTCTATGCTTACCCTTGGAAGCGTGCATGGTTCCCACAACACACCTTCAACACGGAAGCTGAACTTGAGTCATACATCGCTGAAAATCAGTCAGTTGAAAAATAAATTTGGAAGTTAGCTTCTGTTTGCCTTATCTTTGCACCATCAATTTCAAATCTCTCACCGATGAATTACCCATCACATCTCGTAGCACCACGCTACTGCTCATTCACTCACCAACCCATGTTCGAAGGATGGTGTGTCCAAGACGGAGAAGCGTACATCAAGTACGAGTCTGACGCTCTCAAGTGCGCCAAGGACGCAGGCTATGATGACCTCGAAGAAGCCTACGAAGACGACTTCATCTACTACACAGACTGGGTGGACATACCCGAAGACGAGTGGCACGAAGTGCCCGCTGAGGCTGTCATCAATTCCCTTGTGGATGACGCTGAAATCCTGCTCTTCTACATCGAAGATGAGAAGGTCAAGAACAGATACCAAGCAATCGTAAACAAGTACAAGCAATGAAAGACGAAATCCTCCTGAGGCTCAAGTACGTCGAGGAGACGTATGCAGGCGAAGCCGAGACGTGGCTCGATCCCGTGACAGGCACACACTACCTCATCCCCATCAGCATCATCCGAGACTTGGACAATGCAAAACCCATCAACCAATGAACGACAGCTTCAACACCCTCGCTCGCGTAGTCATCGGCGCGTGCATCATCAGCGTAGTCACTTGCGCTCTCACCTCATGCTCAACCACACGTCACCACAGGGAGTCATGTCCACAAGCATACGGATACAAGAACCACACATACAGCAAGCCTTTCATAAACCACTGATTGTCAGTCGTTTGGAAAATAAATTTGGAAATTAGATTCTTTTTCCCTTATCTTTGCATCGTCAATTCGACACAACATCAAAACATTCTCACATCATGAGCATCACAACAAACAAGCGTCGGCACTCAGGCGTTACTCGCCGCATCTCCAGCACTCAATCCCTCAGCAAGAGCGGTAAGTACACCATCGAAATCAACCATGCGTTCGAAGGCGAAGGCTTGACAGAAGTAGGTGCAGGTACACTCGAAGAGTGTGAGATGCAGTTCAATCATACACAGGTGGAGGTGTACATTTGGGAGCACACCACAGACTACGAGGGTTACCCGAAGAAGGAAATCATCAACAGCAGACGAACTCTGTTCAGAGGGGAGTTCAATGGTGAGGTTCTTGGGGTGGTAAGCGGCTACAATCAGAAGGCTGAACGAGACTACTTCAAGCACAGCCTCTCACCTGCCGAGGCACACATCGCAGTCATGAACTTCGCCAACAAGTGGCTCAAGCAGTAATCGACTGCACACAACCGAGCGTATGCTGAGGTCATCGAGGTATGCGGGAACAGGGTACACCCTGTGGTGGTTCGATTCCACCTTCGGTTCTATTTTCTAATCATCAAAATTCTCTCACATGGACTACAAGTTCAACACCAACGCCCCTTTCTTTCAGCTTTTCGAGAGCGGCATGAACACAAGCGTCGGGACTACACAGGGCACAGCCCCTATCAACACAGCTATGGTTAAGCTGACCTTCACCATCTCCGCCATGCGACCATACGTCAAGTGCGGAATCGCCCCTTACCGAGGCTTCCGCCTGAAGGATGTCAAGGAATTCTACGGCATCAAGGGGAACAAGCAACACATCCTCGATGCGCTCTTGCACTTGCGAGAGACCATGAAGAACTACGAAGTACTCAAGTCAGAAGTTGAACAATGATATTCAAATCAATCATGAACGGACACGCAAACTACGAGACATGGCTCACCCATGTATGGGAAATCCCCACAGCTATCGCTGACTCATTCGAAGAAGACTACCGACCCGATGCTAAGTACTGCCACGAGTGGGTGCAAGAGTACCTGCGCATTCAAGACATGGAGGCAAGCTACTTGTCTGACCTCATCAACAGCGCACTCGACAACGTGAAGTGGTACGAGATAGCTGATTCCGTAAACGAAATCCTTGACGAACGCAAAGAAGACGCGGCATGACACAACATCCATTCAACATCGGTGTGCACTACATCCCCTCCCTCGTGAACGGAGACCCACCTGTGGATCCAAGTGACGAGTTCCATCTCGAATCCTTCATGGAGGAGATTGACCCCATCATCGAAGACGCCAACCACTGGCATTGGGATGTCATCACAGACAGCGAAATCATCTGCAAGTGTGAAGTATCAGGCTTGCTCAGCAATTGTTACGAAGTAACCTTAAATGTTTATCACAAATGACACAGATTAAAAACAGCTCCCTCGTATGGAGCACGGAAGACGTATACGTCAACATGACGGAAGAGATGCGCAACAGCAAGGAGTGGACGGAGGAGGAGTTGCATGATTTAGGTGAGCAGTTCTTCGAGACTCACGCCGATTGGTTAGGCGAGCGCATCAACGATGCTATGAGCGAGTTCCTGCACTTCGAGGTCAAACAATAAAACACAGTGATATGAATATTTACGCAAAAGCGGCTGCGCAAATGCGCAAGGCAGGTATTGATGCATTTGTCGGTACAAGCTTGGGGGGAGGTCTGTTTATCAACGCAGGCAACAGCAGGAGAGATGTCGTTGAGTTACACCTCCGTGAGGTACAGAAATGGGCTAAGTTGTATGGCAATGATGAGGTCGAGGAAATCAGGAACGAAGACCCTCGCTACTTACTTGGCGAGATTGCCAAAATCTTCCACACTCATGGGTGGGTACTACATGACGCAGGCATCGAGCCTGAAGTGACGGAAGCGAACGAGAAATTTTTGGAATTGATTTACAAGGCATTCAAGCCACAAAGAAACTGACATGACAACTTACACATTGACAGAACAGCAAATCAGAAGCCTTTTGAATCAGGCGTTTGACATGGGGTATATGTACACCATGGATATGGTGCACAAGACAGAGCGCAATGCATGGAACAGGGATATGCTCGACCATGAGAATGGCGCACTGAATGACATCTGCGAAGATGTCCTGTCTGAGACACCTGAAGCCCGCAAATCACTACGAATCTTCACGCCATGACTGAAGCAACACGAATCAAATACCAAGCGAACACAGTCACCCTCATGGGTGAAGTGGAGAAGCTGTTGTCTATCGCTGACAGCAAGCCCGTAAGGTTCAAGAACCTCAAGGGTTACAAACGTGAGTACGCTCTCATGCTACTCGAACGAGTGGTGTGGTACAAGCTTATCGGTGGCTCAGGCGGGGCAAACCTAATCGCTGACCTGTACGGGATGTGCAAGAAGAGCGTGTACAAACTTCAGAAGAAAGCTGAAGACCTTGAGAAAGAAGATGTTATCTTTCGCCGACACATCCGAACCATATGCAACAACTGCTCACTCCCGTTCCTTGTGGAGGGGTACACCAAGAAAGACAGCCAAAGGCTCAGATACATTGAAGACCAATTGGTTATGCTCCAAAGACGTAAAGAAGAAATCCTAGAAAAATCAGCATTCCCATGAGTAAGTACAAGATTCGTTTCAACCTAGGCAGAGGGGAGAACTTCATGAAGTGGCAGGTCACCTACCCCGAAGGCAATGTCGAGTACTTCGATCCCGCCCAGTTCACACTCGTCATGCGTGACTGCAAGCTGCGCAACCAACCATCCACCGCACAGAAGATTCACGATGGTGCGAACAAGACTGTCTGCGCATGGATTGATGCAGAGGATGTGGAAGTGATGGAGGATTACGACATTGACATCAATTGGTACAACGACAAGCGCATCAACTTCAACCCTCGCAAGCAACCCAACTGGGTGTATGAGAATGATATTGAGAACATTGACAATAAAGAGTTCTCGTTGTTGACTACGTCAGGACGCAGTGTGTATGTACTGAAGGGATGGTGTTATGAGTGAGCAAGAGAAACGCACGTATATGCACACGATATGGAGTGCTGTGTGCCGATGCATTGACAGCGAGCAGTACACTTACGCTGACGCACATATGCGCAATTACGAATCAAAGGTTAGGCTTGATTGGCCTGACGTAAGAACTGAACTATAAACCAAACATCATGAATGTATCAGTAGACATGAACGAACTTCTTGAGTTTGTCAAGAAGAACGCCGCGATGCGGGGATACCTGAAGAGTATCATCAAGACAGCACCTATCAACGAACCCCTGAAGAAAGACCTTCAGGTCGTGCTAGACGAAACAGATTTTGAATTCAAAAACATCAGCAATGAAAGAGATTGAAGAGTTTGTGTGGGAGTACACGTACAATGGATCTAGGTACGTGACCCCTTCGGGCAGTTGGGCAGATTATCGAGGGACAGATGTCAAGTGCGTACACTACACCAAAGAGATTGTAAATGACTAACGAACTGGCGATTAAGATTTTAAACGAAAGTTTTTCCACAGAATCCTTTCTTCCTGAGAAAACAGCCCTTATATTTGCATCGGAAAACATCGTAAACGACGACATCGAGACGTTCCTTTCTAGGAGTCCGAGTGACCTTATCAGAGAGATGAAGGCATTCATGCTTGAAGGTATGGTGCAATACTCAGAGGAAGTTGACAGCGAGTTTCAAGAACAGGCTGACGACATACTCTCAAAAGCAAGCATGACCTTTGACTGCTTCGAGTCGTATCTAAAGATGCATGAAAAGTTAACGGAGGAGAGTAAGTCAGAACGCTGACACTCATGTCCAGTGCGTATGGTGTACAGGGAGAACCTGTAACATAGTATGTGAGAGTACTAGATGAAACAAAGCACGGACACCTCTACTGAAAGCAATTTTTTTTAATTCATATCATATGAACATTAACAAACAACTCCGCGAATTGCAAGCGGAACTTAAGGCCCCCAAGGGGCAACGCAACAGCTTCGGCAAGTACAACTACCGCTCTGCCGAGGACATCCTTGAGGCTTTGAAGCCATTGGCCGTCAAGCATGGACTAACATTTGTCCTTTCGGATAACATCATCGATGTAGGCGATCGAGTCTACGTGCAGGTTACAGCGTCTGTGACTAACGACGAAGGTCAGCTTGCAGAGTCAACAGCTTATGCTCGTGAAGAAGAGAGCAAGAAAGGCATGGATGGTAGTCAGGTGACAGGCGCGGCATCGTCTTATGCTCGCAAGTATGCCCTCAACGGATTGCTCTTGATTGACGACACGAAGGATGCTGATGCCACCAACACACACGGCAACAACTCTCAGCCTACACAGCAAGCGTCGGAAAAGCGTCGGGAAAGTGTCGGTAAAGCAGAGGAGAACATCATGGACAAGGCTGTTGCTTACATCAAGTCACAGACGAACAAGTCAGCAGCTTACGATGCGATCATCTCTAAGTACGGGGATCAGCTTTCTGACAAGCAGAAAGAAGGACTCAAGAAGTTTGTACGATGAAGATGGGATTAGAGAAGGTGGTGAGCGTACTATTTGTAGTAGCAGTCATGGGGTTGTTTGCACTCCCCTTGGCTGTGCTCCCCAACGTATTCGGATACAGAGTCTGTTACTATGCTCTGGCCGTGTTGACACTATTGCAAGTGCTTCGCTTCCTTGTCGCGGTAGTCAAGAGGGCAATAAATGAATTGTAGACAATGAATAATTTGAAAGACCAATTGATGGAGAGATACGGGAAGAGTTACCTCTCGTACTCTTCTATCAAGCAAGCCTTGGGCGACATGGCTTCGTTTGATATGTACATGAAGGGTGAACTGAAGTTCAAGTCAGATGCGCTTGACTTCGGTACTCTTTACGATATGATTCTCTTTGAGAAAGACAAGGCTCTAGATACGTACCAAGTACTGAACGAGCAGAACGTTGTTGACAGCTTATCAGACAAAGCTAGAGCGTCAAAGAAGCCCAAGCTGACAAGTGAGTACAAGGCTGCTATTGCCAAGCTGAACACTGAGGCTATTGAGAACAACAAGGTGATCGTCTCGAAAGAGGATTGGACAAAGGCGAATGACATGATCGACCGATTGATTGACTGCGGCCTAAGTGAATCTCACCTCACTGGCAAGTACCAAGTGGAGTTCAACGAGGAGTTGAACGGAGTTCCTGTAAGGGGATTCTTGGACTGCCTAGGTGACGGGTTTATCAGCGACAGCAAGTCGACTCAGTCTGTTAACAAGTTCAGGTACAGCGTTCGTGACTTCAGCTATGACATCCAAGCTTACATCTATACTCAGGTGTTTGGCGTGGAGGACTTCTATTGGGTGGTTCAGGAAAAGACATATCCATATACTCCCGCCCTTGTCAAGTGCACAGAGAACACTATCTTTACTGGTGAGATGAAGTTTCATCAAGCTATCGACAAGATCAGAGAGTTTTTAAACAAGGGAGATGAGTACTCCCCAATGTCAGAATACGTTGAATTCGAAGTATGACGATAAGCAAAGGATGATGTTGTTTGGACTCATGTCCATAGGCATCTACCTTACATTTCAAGCAATTATTCAAATCTTTTTAAATTTTATTTTATCATGAGCGAGCAAAAGTATGACTCAGACTTGATCGGGTGGGCAGAGGAACCACGCCGTAACGACAACAACGAAGTAGTGTCTTGGACATTGCGACTGAAGGATCACGAGATGAAGGACATCCTTGATAACTACGTGACATCAAAGAACGACAAGGGCCACGGAGGTAATGTGTACCTGACGTTGTTTATGAGCAAGGCAGGAAAGCCATGTGCACGTGTCTACAATCCTAACAGCGAAGCTGCAAAGGAGAAGCGTGCAGAAAAGAAGGTGACACAAGAAAGCACTAGTGACCTCCCCTTCTAAGCTGATTGCATTATACGGTTCTCTGGAATGGGGGTTGAGGGATATTGAATTCCTTGGCCCCCATTCTTTCCGTTGCAATCATGGTAAATTTCTATGCAGGGCACGCAATCATGAAGATGCGAAGATATTTGTTGAGTGGTTGGATGATGATAGTGATGACTTGTATGTGGTGTATATCATAATGAACAAAGCTGGAGATAACTGCGTGCTGTTTAAGGCGGCAGATATAGCTGAGATGTCAAACAAATGGATATCATTCGAATGGATAGCAAAGAAGTACAAGAAGAAGTGGCGGGTGGACTACCACCCATCTACTTCTGCAACGTAAGCATCACGTATAAGAAAGGCAAGAAGAAGCTGTCCACTCACAACAAGAAGGTGGATCTAGTGAGCAGGTACAACACGCCTGCATCTATGCAGAAGGACAAGATTACTATGGATAGGATTGCTGACGATGTGTACGGGTCGGCATACAAAGGTCAGAAGCATATGATGATCAGGAGTGTTAATAGTTACAGAGTAATAG
>Ga0209037_1000675_pt1 | contig 10496 bp, 18 predicted proteins | sample SaaInl25SG_5_DNA_FD_188225 | JGI IMG/M metagenome (GOLD analysis project Ga0209037, IMG submission 188225) | Marine microbial communities from expanding oxygen minimum zones in the Saanich Inlet - ESP_125SG_5_DNA (SPAdes) (version 2) | ecosystem: Environmental > Aquatic > Marine > Intertidal...
CTGTGTATTCACAGTATTCATCACTGCCACCACAGTCCCATTTGGTTCCCCAGTTGTTCACGCTCCAGTTGTAGTCCCAATCACCGTCTGGGTTGGGCAAGATGTGTGAGCAGAACTTTCCTTCTTCAAAGGCACCCTGGATTGCTTTTACTTTTGCTTTGGGGCCGTAGATTGTGACGTTGTTGTTGCACCAATTAGGCATTTGCTGTTACCTCCGCAAAGTCGTAAACAGCACTCACAGCATCATAACTGTTGCCGCCAATATGCCAGTTGTATTTGCCTACACGACTGTTGAACGCTGAGTCCTCTTTCCAGTCGTAAATTGTAGCAATGACCAAGTCGCCATCTTCGTTTTCAAACTCTAGTTCCCACTGTGTGTGAACTTTGTCGCTTTCGCCGTCTACAGTGCTGTCATATGCAGGTTTGCCAAATGCTTTCACCAGTTCATCATAACTTGCTTCAATGTGTCCTTGCAAGTGTGTTCCAGTTATACTAGCATTTGTATCAATCAATTCAAACATTTTCGCTCCTTTGTTTAACATTATATGCATACTATACATTCAGTTGTCCAAACTGTCAACCCCTAATGTAAGGTAATTTCCTTTTCTTCCATACACAAAATATCACGGGCATCTTCACCAAACGCATCAAACTGCTTACAAGCGTTCTCAAACGTCTTGGCCAGGATGTCGTATTCAGTTCCGTTGTCCATCACAAATTTAAAATGTCTAAGCATATTCACTCCATTTCTCTGTCCACGCTTCCGCCAACAGTTCAAATATTTCTTGTTCGCTGTAAAGGCCAATCATCAGTTCCTTGTGCTCTGCCATAGCCGTAGCAAATTCGTCAAAGCATTCACAGCCGCCAATCTTGTCATTAGCAATGCTGTAGAACTCTTCTTCCATGTCCATTAGCCAGTTTTTAGTTTTACTCATGTTCGCTCCTTGTTATTATGTCTACACAATAGCACGTCCCTGTGCCGTTGTCAACCATTAATTTAATTTGTCTCGCACCGCATCCACAGCCTGCTCAGTGGCTGTCTTGTCTGTTGCTTGTTTCACATACTCAGCGCCGCTATTGATCCAGGATACCACGGTATCACCCCAGCTCTGGACTTGACCTGTATCGATCACGCCATAGCCGACCAATGCGATCATAACCAATATACCGAATAAGAATTTAAACATAGTTGCCTTTCCGTTTGCCTAATTGTTACCTACAGTATACATTCAAACTCAAGTCTTGTCAACCACTTCGTATCTACCTTCGCCACATGTTTTAGCGATGTATTTGAACAGCTCTTCTCTGTCTTTGTCCTGCCCTAAAAACACTTCGTCTTCGTCGTGTGCGAAGTACATGTCTCCCATCTTTGTTAAGATGATTACTTTAGGACCCATGATCATATCTCGAGTCTTTTGCTGTAAGTTCAGTTGCTCATCCCGGGGCACTCCTAGGTCATCCAGGAGCTCCTTCATATTCTTTTTGGTGTTGTAATTCGCCCACCACTTACCGGCCTCAAAGGCACTCCATACTAGGAGAGCCAGTTCAATGAATCCAAATTCCATTATACCTTCTCCAACATAGTTGCCGGCACCCTGTAGGTTCCAATGGCCGTGTCACATACCACATATTTGATATTGACTTTCTTGACTGTGCCGCCTACTGGGATACCACCTTTGTTAGTGAATTGGATCTTGTCTCCAACCCTAAAGCTCTTAACTGCCTGCTTAGACAGATACTGACGCTTGAGCTTGACCGCTTCAATGATCTGATTAAGCTCATCGTTAGTTTGGATAGAGTGGATTGCTGTAATAGCCTGTTGTACGTTGTTCATCATTCGCTCCTTAGTTTTCATTGTATGCATAATATACATTCAAAGATAGATTGTGTCAACCAGAAAGATCCCCCTACACGTACAGCGGGGTCACTACTTGATAGCAATGATCATATGCCTACTCCAAACATTATCTGGATAATTGAACTCTAGACTGCCCTCATATAGGCACTCTGTCACACCAAAACGTTCTAGTAGGTCTTTTGGACTCGAGCATAGCCAAATATGATCATCGTGTATTTGATCGTTAGCTTGTAGCACTACCACGGTACCATTAGGGATATTCTTGTACCATTGGTCGCCTTCGATGTGCTCAACGGAGGTATTAATAACCACATGAGGCACTCCGTTCTCATATTTTAGTTTGTTAACATCGCAGGTGTCTGCTTTGAACTGCCACTCCTGCCATTCCCATAGTTTGTTGATCTTATCTGCGATAGGCTCACAGTTAGGATCACAATCGAAACTTCTTACTTGCTCAACATCGATGACTGCTCTTGTTCTTAGGATAAAGTTGGTAAGACTATACCAACCTCCCAGTATCCATATCCTCCAACCCTGCGGGGGAGTTGTCATGCCGTCTAGGCACTCCTCCAACTTCTCTATCAACCATTGCTTCGATAATGTCTGACTCGAAGCAAAGCAATCTAGGTTGACAGAGGCACTCCTCCCCCGCAGAACGTCAACTGAATCTCTAAGCCGCTTTAGAAAACTTTTCATCGTATCCTACTGTCTCTCCAAACGGCGATTTGTTATTGGAACCTTTTACGATAAACAATGTATCGCAATAGTCTTCGTCACCCCAACTATCCCATGGGTAGCCGTCTGTGAACATGATGAACTTCTTAGGCTCAATGCCTTCTTCTTTCATAAAGTTCCAGTTGCACATAAAGTCTGTGCCGCCACCGCCTTTGGGTTCGTAGGTTGTAATGTCATCGTTGCCATCAGCACTGAACTCAGCATAGTTGTAGACATCTGTATCGAAACTCCAAATCTTAATGTTGAAGTCAACATACTGATCCATAATACCTTTTACTTCGCTAAGGAAGATACCAGCATCCTCTAATCCAATTGAGCCACTCATGTCAATAGCAATAGCGACATCAATAGTCTCATCGTTCTTCATACCAGGAAGGTATGCGCCACTGTGTTGGCTCTTACGATTAGGACGCTGAAAACTGTAATCGTTCTTGATGATGCTTTGGATGTTCATCTGTAGCACTTCACGCCAGTCCATCTTAGGCTCTGTTAAGTCTTTAATCAATCGCTGAATAGCACCAGGCACTTTGCCAGCACCTGCCGCCGCGGCTGACTGGATCATTGCTTCTTTGATCTCGTCCTTAATCTTCTGACGCTCTTCTTTGCTCATAGGACCTGGACCTTTACCGTCTTTATCGCCATCCTTGCCAGGACCGGTAGAGTCTTCGTTGATATGCTCGTCTAACACATCGCCTAGTTTATCCATGAGCTCGTCAAGTGACATTGAGTTCTTTTCTGCTTCGCTGAACAGTTGATCATAAATCTCTTCCCATGCCAATCCACGATACTTGGAATCTAAGCAGATGTCAACTTCGGTAATCTTCTCACCAATGCGTTCGTCTACAAGGATTTGGTTGATGGCATAGTCCTGTGCGATGTTGCACAGTTGACGGTTACGGCTACCTGCTCTGCCAAAGTGATCAAAAACACAATGCCCAATTTCGTGTGCGAACAGGAATTCTAATTTCTTTGTGGAGAGCTTTTCAACAAAGTCACGGTTATAATAAAAGTCACGGCCATTAGTTGCCGCTGTCGGGCACCAATCAGTTGCGTCTATGATCTTCATTCGTGTAGCCATGTTGCCAAAGAATGGAGTCTTAAGAAGCAGGCCGATCCGCGCCGTTGTAAGTTTTTCTAAAATTGGGTCCATATCGCTCTCCTAACTGTTTATATTATATATTATATGTTCAAATGATCTGTTTGTCAACCCCTAAAGGGTGGGAGAATGCCGGGTCAAATCGGCACTCTCCCTGTTGTGCGACGGAAGAGGTCAGTTAGGAATTTTCCATCGCGTTCACAACATATTTGCCAAAACGCTGATGGAACTCGTCAAAGGATTCCATCTTGTTAGCATCTAGCGGCAAGTTGTAGTTTGTAAGGGCAGTCTTGGCACCCATTACAACCAATTCAGTTGGGAAGTTATCCATCATATAACGGAAGAAACGATCCGCCTGCTTGTCCCACTCTTTAGCCTTCTTCTCAGCACGGTCTTTCAACTCGTAGCATAGTGAAACAGTCAGTGAATACATGGCACTCACTTCCTTAATCTCAAGGTCCTTAACCTTACCATCAAGGATGTCATCTGCCTTAGGCAGTTTACCAGCAATCTTACGATGCGCCATAAACTTCACAGCCAAGCCATCGCCGACAGCGCCGGACACTAGGTCCATCAATGTTTCGCTGTCAAGGTCGTCATCGTCGAGCAAGTCGCTCACGAAACTCCAAGAACGCGGTGTAGCAAAAGCATGGCTTGAGCTCTTAGGATCAAAGTCAAACAGGTCCTGCTTGGCAAAGCCTAAGTAACCTACGACATCTTCATGAACCTTGTTAAGGGTAGCCCAATCAAACCAGTCATCAAAGTCTGGCTTCATTTCCAAGTGTAGGAAACGGTTAGCCAACGGCTTAGGCATACGATAAGTCACGCCTCTGTCGCTGTCACGGTTACCAGCGGCCACAATGTCCACGCCTGCTGGCAGTTTATATGTTCCAACCCTACGGTTAAGAACAAGTTGATAAGCCGCGGCCTGAACAGCCGGAGGAGCCGCATTCAATTCATCTAAGAAGATGATTGCTGTCGACTCTGGGTCAGTTGGAAGTTCAACTGGTGGAGCCCACTCCATCTTACCGCTCTGTGGATTGTAATAAGGCATACCTTTGACATCAGTCGGCTCCCACAATGGAAGACGAATGTCAATTACCTCACGGTCGGTAGTATTACCGATAAACTGCATAATTTCAGACTTACCAATGCCTGGGGCACCCCACAAAAACAATGGGCGTCTCTTCAGGATCGCTTTGGTAACTGCTTTGATGGCCGCTTTAGGACCTACTTGACGGATTGCTATATCGCTCATTTTTGACCTCTCTTTGTTTAATTCCTAACTATATGCATACTATACACTCTTATAGAATAATGTCAACCCCTAAATTAACTTTTTTTGACATAATTTAACTGAGTGGTTTTATCTGCTCTCTGGGTTTTGATCTTACCCTTGATAGACATCGTGTCACCGACCTGGCACTCCTTGCTGTACCAGAAGTCAATGAAACTGTCGCCTAGTTGCGCCGTGATCCGGAACTTTTCGTAGTTCTGTGAATAGTGGCACTTCATAATGGTTACTTCGCCCTGTACCTTATCGCCTACCTGTCCAGCCAACTGTGTTGAACTAAAGATCTCTCGTGACATATCAGCACGATCCTTGTCCTTACGCATGGCTTGTGGTAAGCATGATATGATAGCGAACTCCAACATATCTTTACTGCCGAAGTGATCCTTGGCACTTACCTTCAATGCGGTACGCTCAAAGTCGTTGATCTTACCGCTGAGCTCTTTCATTACGAAGCCCTTGAAGTATGCCCGGCACTCCTGGCCTTGCTTGATATCTTCTTCAGTAGGAGTTACACTTTCTTCACGCAACCACTGCTTGACCATGGCCTTGTTCGCAGGCTTGTCTTCAACCCACTTGTCGGTTTCGTTGTCCCAATGTCCGACAGGGTTCTTGTTATAGCCCCCGTTCATACGGTCTGCGATAACTGCCAATGCCCAAACGTGGTCTGCGGTAAAGTTCATGTGTCGCTCCTAATTCCTAACTATGTGCATAGTATATGATACTATGTCCAAAATGTCAACCTATTTTTTGCTCTTGGTAAGCATAAAGTTCATAAGCCTTGGATCCGGCATACCAATACCGCTGATATCCAATTTCTCCATGCTAGAGTCCGCAATAAGCTCTTCAACAGTCTTACGGCTCAATCGGCTATAACGCTCTTGGAACAGTATCAGTCCACGCCATGACTTGGTGACTGAAATATCACGATGATTGTCTGTGCCACGCTTGTAAACCTTGACGATGCCACTAGAGTCATGCCTAGTCAATTCCTCACTTGAGATTCGACGCATCTCATTCACAATACGCTTGGCCAACTTCATACCAACCGCCGGGTCAGCATCACGAGCTTCTTGCTGGCGCTTCATCTCAGCAATCGCCTCTGCTCTACGGAAAGTTTCGCCTTCTTGGAAGATCAGTTCCATCTTGTCTTCAAGCTCAACATATTGCTGGATCTTGCGGCCTGCTTCTTTGAGGGCAAAGCCTAAATTCAACCAACCACCAGGATTGACCTGCTTCACGCTATACGTGGGAGTTTCAAGGGTGTATATCCATTCTGGGCCTTCATCGCCATTCTGACGCTTGATGTCGAGTCTCAGTTCAGCCATGTCACGCCATTGTTCTAGGCCGTGGATCAGTATTTTGATGCTACCTTTGCCTTCGAAAGCAATATCGCGAAGGGTGGGTTCTTGTACGGTGTATGACATATTCGCTCCTTTTGTTAACTTATATATGCAGTATACACTCATAGCTCTGTGTGTCAACCCCTTTTTGGAAAAAAGATTCGCCTTTAGCATGTATCAAGGCGAACCAGAGTGCCTAGGAGTGCCGGCCCTAGAGCCAAAAAAATACCCAGGTCTTATGCCTGGGTATCCAAAACCGCTTACCGGGAGCGAATCGGGTTTGGGTTTTGTAGCTCGCTGAACTAGATAGTTTCTAGTGTCAAACCTTTTGCTTTTGCAGCATTACCTAGTGCTACCACTTCACGTGAAGGGTTGCCCATAGTGTATTCACGTACCACAACACCATTTGATGCCTTGCGTGTATTTGAATAAACAGCATATCCGTTTTGACGGATGCGTGATGCTTCGGCACTCATGTTACCAATACCGAACTGCTTCTTAGCCTGTGCTGGTGTAATTGTTGCGCCATCTTTCAGAGCTTTGAATACTTTGAAAGTCTTAGTGTCTTTTGAAAATGTATATTTCATATCAGTCTTCTCCTTAGTTATGAGTGTTTAGTATAACACATCTACAGTTAATGTCAACCCTGTGGTTGTCCAATTTGCCTAGCCCCGTTTCATCACAGTGACTTCAGCCATGCTAGCCCAGTTGCCCGGGAAGCTCTTGCGCAGATCAGCAATCTTCAACACTGTACGTAAACTCAGCTCACGCAGTCGTTTAACGTTGGTCATGATAAAGTCGATGATCTCTTCTTGCTCGTTGTTCTGGAAGTTGTAGTGTTCCAGCATGCCATCCTGTGTGATCTGCTTGATACGTAGTACTTTTTCACGTTCTGTATCCATTTGTAGATCAATGTAATGGCAACGTGACTCTAGCGCCATCAAGTGATCCTGAAGCTTCTTACTTCGAATGTTCTCAAACTTGATGTTGGTGATAAAGATAGCACCAGCATTGAATTCAAAGCTGTCTGGAATACCCTCTGAACGTAGTTTACTTGAATCGGTGTTCCACGCAATGCGTCTACGCTTGCTGGTGTCCAGCGCACCCTTAAGGATGTTCAGCGAGAGGTCATCTAGTAGTACACTGTCACAGTCATCAAACACCACAACGTTGCCTTTGTCTGCATACTGATACAGTTTAGCATACAGGCCAACGGCACTCATTGCGCCTTTGACAACTTCATACTTGGGAGGTCGTTCTGCCATCTGGTCAAAGATGTCATTACGGCCTAGCACCTCTTCTACGCCAAAAGACTTACCAACGCCTGGAGGTCCTGTTACGATCATTGCTCGCACGTTGCCTTCCTTTACTGCTTGAGTCATATCATGCAGCACGTTAAAACGACCCCGAAGACGTTCAATCACTTCTTCGTCTGTCTCTTCAACTGCTTTGGTTTTACTAGCCTTAGTGACAGGCACTGCCGCCGCCTCCACGTTCTGTTCAGACACCTCATAGTCATCTGTGCTTTCGCAACGGATGCGTATTGGGCGATCTGGAATATTTGCGTTGGGTGGGTATACTGATCCACCTGCTACAGTAACATAGCCTTGGCCATGCTTGTCTGTGGTGAATGCTTTTACAAGTTCAAAACGATATCCTGCCATACTAGTATCGTTGCCTCTGATCTTGTACACTCCGTTTTTAATCTCAATCATGTTCGCTCCTATTTGTTTATTATATGCAGTATATGATCTTTATGCGTGTGTGTCAACCCCTGAATCAACATAAAACCAATATTCTTCATCCGAAATGCTCCAGCCTTCAATGCTGTCCTCTAGAGCACCGTATACAGCTTCACGTACCGCTGTGTCAGTTGCTTCACCAAAGCCCTCGCCATAGCTGAGCTTGACCAATGCTGTGTAGGCCCACTGCCATACCTGAGCATCTGAGTCACCAAATGTGCGCTTCAATTTGACGGCACTCTCCACAATAGTGTGTACCAAATCGTCGCCCTGTGTGCTGAACATTCCGTAAGTTTTCATGTGTCGCTCCTCTTAATTAATATATGCATTATAGCATCTACAGCAGGTGTGTCAACCCCTAATTACATGCTCCAATAGCTCTCTCTGCTGGGGCTCATATAAGCAGGGGTGTTCACGGGCTCTGAAAACTCAGCACCCGTCATCATGTTCTTTACCCTACGCTGTTTCTCGATGTTCTTGCTAAAATATGCTGATTCAGCAATAGCGTAACGGAACACAGGATCGTTGTCGCGACACTGATCACCCGTCTTAAACCATGCCTTGCTCCAACGTGTGATTGCGGCCTTCGCGGCACCCATGGTCTTGTATACAGCACGATGATCAGGACGGCCCTTGCCGCCCATGATGTAGGTAGTGCTCTTTTCGTAGATTACGTACATGCTACACCTCCCAAACATTGAGTACGCCTGGATTACACCATTCTGCGAACAGGCCGTGCTTGTCCAGCACTTTATTAATACGCGGGCTTACCCCAAACACGTAACCACCCTCTTCACTCATCCGGTAGTAGTCTGCCCACACATGATCCAAGTTATCCTCACCTGAAATACGGAAAGTGTCCTCACCGTTGTAACCACCTTCGTATACGGGGCACCCAATCTTCTTAAGTGCGTTATATGCTGTTCTAAATTTACGCTTCATATGCTCGCTCCTTTTGTTTACTGTATGCATATAATAGCATCAGTATCCAAAATGTCAACCACTTTTTGGAGATTTTTTGGAAAAAGATTTGGCGTGAAGGATCTGGTGCTGACAGCGTGGCACTCCGCTGTAGTACTTGAGTGTTATGGTGCCCGCACCCAGACTCGAACTGGGACGCACATAGCGAGGGATTTTAAGTCCCTTGTGTCTACCTATTCCACCATGCGGGCTAACCGTTTGAAAACCTTAGTCTTTTCTGTATCCCTTGACAGCGGTATACAGAGGATCCTCACAAGTATTGTAGAGCTCTGGCACCCTTTCTGCTATTAGATCCAGTTGTGATCCCATGGGCCAATGTCGGAGCACACTTCTAGCTCGCTGTCTAACTGCCCGTGGCACCCTGGGTGTGACCTTGGGATCCAATAGATCACATAGTAACTGTTCGGCACTCCTCAGTGCACGCATTCTCTCATATGGTAGAGTCACCCTCTGTTGCTCCTGTATGAAATGACCTGTTAGTAGGTCTTTGATGTCTTGATTGGTACTTGAACCACTCTTAATCCGATTGAAAGCCTTTACGATTCGTTGATCTAAACTTGATGCCATTTAAGTGCCTTTATGCCTGTTCTCTGATTGTTTATACAGTATAGACCCATTTGATTGCTATGTCAACCCCTATATAGTGTATGACCCGTATATTATGCATGCATAGATCATACAGCCCACCCCTTACAGCGGGGTCTAGTAGCAATGATAGGTATTTGTTACGTCATCATAGGGGCACTGTGCTGGTTGTTGCTCTAGTAGATATGATCGATCCACACTGTGATGACCACATGCTGTTAGTGTACTCAGTAGTGTTAGCACTAGTAGTATACGCATAGTTGATTCTCCCTTACAGTATGCATACACTATACACTATAAGACTGTAGTTGTCAAGTGTAGAACACGCCCCTTACAGCGGGGTCACAGTGTGTATAGTGAATACTGTGCCAAACGATTCAAATAATTGACTTTTTTGACCCAAAAAAAGGAGTTTTTTGATTCATTTTAGGAGTTTCTTGAGTGGAAAAAACTCCTAATTTGAGTCATATGAGCCGAGTTTGATACAGCATACTAAGGGCCAAACGATTCAAAATCGCATGGTTTATCCGACATGCCAAAAATACTTTTCACTCTATCTCCCCTATACGCACAGCGGGGTCATGCCCTATATAGTGCTTTTACTCTACAGTACCGTAGGGTATACTGCTCCATGGTAGCACAGTTCCTCGACTGTCTCTAACCAACTCCCCATCTACACTACCACACATAGTACCTTTGTGTTCACTACTGTAATAGCGTGTGGGCACGACTGCTCTGCCATTCCACACACGTTTCTGCTGTTTGCTACGTTGCTTTTGATTACTGTTATATCCTGCCATCCTATACTCTCTTTGTTATTTTGGTTAATTTTTTAGTTGCTACTTATGTGTTGTGACTGTATATT
>Ga0209037_1000676_pt1 | contig 10488 bp, 16 predicted proteins | sample SaaInl25SG_5_DNA_FD_188225 | JGI IMG/M metagenome (GOLD analysis project Ga0209037, IMG submission 188225) | Marine microbial communities from expanding oxygen minimum zones in the Saanich Inlet - ESP_125SG_5_DNA (SPAdes) (version 2) | ecosystem: Environmental > Aquatic > Marine > Intertidal...
ACTAGATACTCTAGCTTTTCCTCAAGGCTGTGAAAGAAAACAGTGTTCTGGTTTACGTGGTCAAGGAAGTATGCTTTTGCTGCTTCTTTGTCTTTGTCAAATTGAATCTCATTATCTGCTCCATATAGGTTGAGCATTGCATTGAGCTCATGGTAGCTATACTTCTTGTCCATATAATATATTCAGCCTTTCTTTAACTTTAATTACATCTTCATTGGTACCAAATACTTCTACTCGTGCAATGACTGGTACCCCCGTCTTTGCACTAATTAAATCTGCGGCTTTGCAAAAGTGCTCACCGAAGTTTGTATTGCCGAACCCCACTACGCCTTGTAGAAGGTCTCGGTTCTCCCGAATGTTTAGAAAAGCTCGTACTTGTCGGGGTATTGCTGCTCTTCCTTCGCCACCACCGTAAGTAGGGACCATAAGAACATAAGGCTCATTAACGGTAGGACTATCAGCCCGCCGATCAATAGGGATACGAGTACAGCTACGTTCATCAGTTATTTTCTCCACAAATCTTTTAGTGTTTCCCGAATAATTTGAGAAGTACACAATATCAATAGGTATCAATTGTACACTCCTTTTTTACTACATGTGCCGTCTAGCCTGAAAAAATGCACAATATTTTGTGCTAAACAAGACCAAAGCGGTCTAGGTAGTCTCTCACATCGTCTGGCATTTCTTTAGGCTTATAGTTTATCACATTAGCAGGCAAGTCCGCAACATTAACCTTCGGCCTGTCCTTAAAGGTATGAATCTCTACCTCCTGATTTAAGTTTCTGGGAGTGTGAGAGATTGCTCCGAAGACAGATCCACATACCGCGTCTGCAAGGTCTTTAGACTTTTTCCTTGGGTGGTCTACCCTGTTGTTATTCATAATCTTAAGCTCTGTAAGCTCTTCAAACAGCAGGTCAATAGAGGGCATCACAAGCCTCTCTTCGTACAGCAGCATGGCCATATCTTCGTAGTGCTTCTTTGCTACCGAGACTGTTTGTGTTTTCATACCCACCGCCTTTAGCTCATTCTGGATATCAAAAGACTGCCAACGGTCAAACGAAACTAGCCCGATGTCAAACCCTAGCCTTCGCAAGTTTTGAATCCACTGCTTGACTTCAGATAGGTCTACTGGCCCCTCTATCTTTGGCTCCCACCAAGCTACCGCATCTACCACGACGAATGGCACAACCTGCTCGTAGTCTTTAACTACCTGAATATTTACCCACTTCTCTACGTGAGCAATCGCTACCGCACACTTGTCATGCTTTTGGGCAAGGTCAGCGTGGACGTAGTACTTTTTGTCAGGGTCTGGGCTGAAGCTAGGATCGAACCTCTTGAAATTATCTACTGGGTTACGGCCAGTCATGCAGGCCTGCACCTTATCCCTCTGTTTAAAGAACGCATCTGAGGCATACTTAGGTACGCACAAGAAACGCATCATGGCGTCTCCAGGGTCTGTATAGAAAGCTAGCTTAAAGTCTTCAATTGATCTTGTAGGGTTAACTTCCCAGGTAGGCCTTTTAAGGGCAAAGGTATTCGGATATTTATAGGACAAGATGTGCTCCTCATCCCACTCAATTTCCATAGAGTTGCCCTCCTGATCCTCTGGCAAGTCTGGATTAATAATAAACTTATGATTGCGAGTTACGATATCCTTTTCCAGGATGCAATCTTCATACTTCGTAGATATGAAGTCCCCTGGATAACGGGGAAAGGACAGTAGCACTACCTTGCCTAGGTCTGGGAATCGGGAGTCCACGGTACCACGGAAGGCTTTGTAGATGTTATCGGCTGTCTTGCCTTGCTCATTGCCAGTACTTGTTTCACTAGCAAAACCAGAGATCTCATCAAGTACCGCTACTAGAAGGTTCAGCCCCTCATGGGACTCACGCTCTGAGTGACCAGAATAAACAGTAATAGATTTATCAAAGTCGATCGAATCCATCTTTGCATTGTACCTGCCAGCGAACCACGGGGATCGCTCAATCTTGCTCTTGAATCCCTTAAAGAAAACGTTCTTCGCCTGCTGGGCGTTGATAGCAACGTTAATAATGTCAATAGCGTCGCCAGATGGCTTGCCGAAGTATTTAGCTGGGTCCTTAAGACACAACAACTTGTATACGATGTACGAAACTGCCACCGTAGATGTAAAGTCTTTTCCGCTACCCTTGCCTAGCTGCAGGATAATCTCATTTTTAGTATACTTATCGTAATAAGCCTTGCCCTCTACCTCCCCCATAAACCTAATCAAATCTTCCTTACGATAGATTTGACTCATAGCTCTTACGATATCGTACTGAATATCAGAAAGGGGTGGCTGGCCGAGGTAGTCTTCTCCCTCGACAAATGCCTTGGCGTCTACTGGCTCTTCCTCGAACGGGCTGTCTTCTAGTGCCTCTAAAAAATCATCAAACATTGTGTACTATTGTAACCGTTTCATCTAACTTTTGTGAGGCATCGGATAGCCTCTTCATAATCTTATCTCTAATCTCGGGGTGCTCTGTGGCAATGTCCTTAAGAATGCCCATCAGGATCTCTTGCCTACGCTCAATCTCCAGCATCTCTTCTGCTAACTCTTTGTTCTCTAGCAGACCAGCCTTCTGTAGCATCTCAATACGCTTAGACTCTAGGTCCATGACTAGCTTGATTCCGCCAGACTTGCTACGCAGGTCAGCAGTTGTGGTGGCCTCTTCGATAACCTCATAAGCCTTAGAGATTAGCCTGCTGTAGTGCTCGTCTGCAGCTGCCAGAGCTTCCTTGGCCCTAGCACGAATGACTGTGTTGTCCGCAGCCATGGTCTGCCACTCTTTGATCATGGCAGTTACCTTGGTCCTGGGCAGAGCTAGCTGTTTCGAAATCTTTGTGGGGTCGTTACCCTTTAGGTATTCTCCAACTACTTTGTTAACAGTGTCTAGATGCTCGACTACTTGGTCCTCAGGATTGGCTGACACGCTTTGCTCGCTTTCCGCGTTGTGGCACTCGCTTGACTCTGTCTTCTTTAAATGCACGAAACTGCTGCGGCTTGCCGCGGAAGATCTCAAAGCAGTCCACCCAGGTAGACCCTGTCAGAGTATTGGTGGTGATTCCTCGGAACTGAAACTTAGTCCCGTACTCGCCTTTAATCTTAATGATGTCGCCAGCATTAATGGGAAAGCCATCGGCTTCCATGTAAGGCTCCATAGTAAGCGGACTTGTCTTGGCTACTGACTTTTTACGACGTGGCATCGTGCTCCTTTGTTTAGCGTATATCTATTATACAGCATAAACGCCTTACTGTCAAGCGTGGTACTGCCAATCGCTGGGAATATCTGCTGTGTTTACTACCGATGTTCTCTTCCAGCAACGAACACATCTCGTGTATGTTTTTCCAGTAACAGGGCATGACGCACTGTCTGTTTCTTTATGCCTACATGTAAGACTAATGAAGCTCATCTTAATTACTTTAGAAAAGTGTTTAATCATTTCTCTCCTTGGCAATCATTAGTAGCACAAGATAGCCCACTAAATCAAAGATCGTGTCATCTCCTGGGTATTCATGTCCTCGCTTTACCCGAGAAAGTTTGTCATCAATTCGAACATACAGCTGCTCTATGTTATCCTGCTTAGAGAATACCCTAACTGGGTCAAGGGCTGAGTCTCCGTATGCCCTATTCTTTTCGATAAGCATTTTTTCAATACTAGACATTACCCGCTTGATACTGTCTTCTGTCTTTTTGCTCATTTTTTCCTTAGTTTAAATTTGTCCAAGTGTGTGTAGATAGTTTTATCAGTTACCCCGCACTCCTTAGCAATCTCCTGGGGAGTCTTCTTGTCTACGTGGTAACGCTTACGAAGCCATGCTTCATTCTGATATAGCTTTCCCATTGTTAAAGCTTACCTCATTCCTGTCTTTGTGTCAACCTAGTTTTTGCCAATTGCTTACAGCATAGTGACCGATTCCAACCGCATCCGCGACATCATTATCACTAATAGATTTGTCATACATAGTATTCACAAACCTAATTGTTCTTTGTTTACGATACTCTCGCTCTCTAGTTTTATACCAGGAGTCACTTTTACCTGGGCTAGAGGTTCTTAGGTTTGACTTCTCTGCGTGAGTCAGCCTGCCATTACCAATAAATGTTTGCCATGCAATTGGGTTGATCGATCTAATGATCTTAGATCCAGATACCCCCAAGGCACCGAGCAAGGCTCCCTGTACCAATGCTAGATCTGCAGCTGTTTTTGGGCTGTTCATAAACACAGTGTGCTCAATAACGATGGCCTCTGGCACACCGTACTCTTGAAAAAATGCAGCAGTTTTTCTTGCTGCATCCTTTACCTTGGCATACGTATTGGCCCCGACAAACTCTATCTTGCCAACTGCCTCTAGCTCTTCGCCATCAAAGATAGAGAATGCTAGGCTATTGGTGCTGGCATCAATAGCACAGATACGCTGGGGCTGAGGATTAATCGAACTCAATTTTACCATTAGCAATACCTTTAATATCTTTGAGTGCCTTCGACACATCTGATGGGTTCACCAGACAGGACTGACAAAGAAGCTCGTCATTATAGGCGGAGAGCTTGCTCCCACAAGACTTACACCTGCGGTCTTTCTTAATTAATTTATTACGACGAGTAATCGCATAACGTTCTGCTATCTTCTCTTTTGTTGCCTCTTCCCTGCATTCGGGAGTGCAATAAATTTGATACTTTACGTTAGGTTCAAATGCTTCGCTACACCATTGACATGTCTTCACTGAGGGGCTCCAGAGCTTTCATCTTAATCTCTCCCGTCCCCGCACTCGCACAGACTTCTGCCAAAGGGCATGTCTTGCATATCTTAGAATTTGATCGGTAGTTCTTTTCAGGTAGGGTCTTATTCTCCCAGGCCTTACGAACTTCTCTCATCCAATCAAAAGCATTATCGATCCACTTCTTGTAACCCTCTGTCAGGATCACTGGGATTGCCAATAATTCGTGGTTGTTCTTGTTCTCATAAATCAAAACAGCCTTAGTCTTTTTTAAAATCTTCATGTAGATCAGAACCTGGATGACGTGCCCCAGCTTTGGCTTACGAGTCTTCTTGCGGTATTCAAAGCCCTCTTGCATGGCTGTCTTGATTTCTCCGAGCAGCTCTTCGCCATTCCAATCTAGAATAACATCTCCGTAACCAAAAATGGGAGGGTCCTCGTTGGTAATCTTAAACTCGGAGTCGACCATAATTCCCGAGGCAGCCATGGCTTCCTGGATACGCTCATGTGACTTTGTACCATTGGTCATATTGGCACCAGCAAAAGCATCCGCATGATCCTGAAAAGTACCGCCCTCGAAAGCTAGGTACCAATATCTTGCACACTCTCCGTGCCCGTAGGCAATCGTAGAGGGGGCAAAGGTTTTCTTCTGCTGGTGTCTAGGACCTCGGTTTGCAATGTATCCAGAGTTAATCTTTGTGATCAAAGCATCCATATCGGCATTGGCCACGGCTTGCTTTTTGTCTTCCCCAGCTTGCATTACCTGGCTTAGTAGATTTTTAGTCATCATGTTATCGGGTGATATATTTTAGTGCTGCTACTAGCTCGTTAATTGAACTTGCTGCAGTAAAGTATATATTCTTTTTGGCCCTATCTCCTTTGTCAACATTTGCCATCCAGGTTGCCTTGAATGACATTTTGGCTGCAATTGCTTGCAGTCGGACAATCTCTACAGTGGCAATATTGATCGGAATATCTGGTTTCACAATCAGCTTTGCCACCATAGTGAGTGCCGAGGTTAGCTCTTCATCACCCATGTAGTCTGCAATTTCTGCCAGACCATTCACAGTGTCAATCGTAGTTTTACTCTCGTTGTCCACCATAATATTATACCACGGACTCTGAGTCTACGATCTTTTGCTTCTCCGTCATAGTGACTGTGCCCTTGCCAACAAACCAGGGCAAGAGTTCGTAGTACAAATCAGCCAGGAGGTTTACATCCTGCAGCTGGTACTTCTTCATCTCGCGCCAGGCCTTTTCATTGCCCGCCATGCAGTCAATCCAAAGCTGAAACCCAGAGTGTTTAACCTTGGCACCAACGCCAAGAGCTTGAGCAACGTAGTCTAGCTTATTGCTAGGAAACTTAAAGTTTGCCTTAGTCACAGACATTAGGTCCAGGTCTTTAACTGCAGAGGGTGGCTGCATTCCATTCTCGATAAACTCGCGATTAATGTGCTTGTGGTCAAATGCTGCGGAGTTCCATCCAACAAGAACATCTGCTTCATCCATCATCTTATGTAGCTCTTCTAGCATGGCCTTTTTACCATCGTGGTGAACAGACTTAAAAGTAACCTTCTTCTGTCCCAGCCAGCGGGCACCAAAACACATCATTTCGGTGGGCTCAATAATCTGGTCAATGTAAACATTCTGATCCCAGAGGCCCCACACGTATGCCTTGATAGGTGTTGTCTCAATGTCTAGCAATAATGTTTTGCTCAATTGTCTCTCTCTTCTAATAGTTGCTCTAGCAGCGATACCTCTACCACAGCCAGGCGTGTTTTGCTGGTTTCACCCAGAACTACAATTATAGCAGGGTCCAGCTTATTACGCAAGGCATCCGTTGTAGCTTTTGCCCATACGTCTTTGTTTAGTGTAAAGCTTTTGCCAACCTCTTTAAAGTCTACGCAAAAGTTATCCCAAGTCGCATCACCCTTCTTGGTGTTACGACCCGAGTTTTTGTGGAGCTTTGCCCCGATTCTCTTAGCTTCGCTCTTCTCGCTCATAATCTTTCTTTGTTTTCTTTTTTGCCCTCAACGAAACTTCGGTAAGGTGCTGCTTACTACAGACCCAAGTCAGGGTCATGCCCTGATACTGCCTCAACGAAGTTACCTCTTCCTTGCAAGTGTGGCAGGGAAACTTTCCCTGTATAATGTTATACTTAGACACTAGCTGACACCCTCGAGCTGTGACCTAATGCTATCTTGTAGCTCTTGGTCTTCTCTTACCCTGTCAACAAATCCATCTCTACCCTGGACCTTAGAGCCATCGGGGAGGATGTACCATGCACCAGTTCGTTCTACGATGCCTGACATCTCAGCTGTATCCACAAGATCTCCGATTACATCTATCCCTACGCGGTCTCCTCTAAAGTAGAAGTCATACTCGCCAGACTGAAACCCTGGAGAAGTCTTAGAGAACTGAAGCTCCCAGCGGATCTTACGACCTACCTTTTCTTCAATTAGTTTATCTCCCACAGCAATCTTTCCCTTGATCGCCTGGTTGTCAGACTCGGAAGAGAACAACTTAATAACAGTCGATGAGTAGAACTTAGTAGCCTGCCCACCAGAAGGCTGCTGGCTAGTGTACATCGCGTTAATGTTGTTTCTAGACTGTGAGATCAGGATGAACAGGGTTGGCTTTACTTTGTTGTTAGCATAGTTAATCATCTTCCATGCGTTGCTAAAGTCCCTAGACTCTGCACCGATCTGCTTTGTATTCTCTAGTGCCTTTAGGTCTTCAGTGCCCTTCTCGAAGTAAATTGCAGGTAGCAGGGATGTAATACTATCCACTACAATGATGTCTACGCCTGCCTCCATAAAGGCAACGCCAACATCAACCATTTCGTTAATCGTTCTGGCTTGAGAATAAAGCAACTGGGTAGGATCTACCCCCAACTTTTCTGCCCACTCCTGGGAGTACGACATCTCTGCATCAATCCATGCACAAAGCTTGCCCTCTTTTTGTGCTTCAGCAATGAGCTGTAGGCACATAGATGACTTGGCACTAGACTTGCTGCCCCAAATAAGAACCTGCCTGCCCATGGGAAGCCCACCGTTGAGTGCCTTGTTTAGACCCACACTGGGGGTTCTCTGAACTTGCGTCTCAATGCCTACCCCATCTGTAATTGTTTTACGAATCTTGGGATCTAGCTTGGCCAAGGCCTCTTCTACTGTTACTGTCAAAATCTTACACCGTGCCTTTCTGGTCTTGACTTATTGTGTTCTGTCTTGTTGTTAAACGCTGCTTGCAATGATCCGTCAGCATAGCCATTCTCAACCATTCCCTGCCAAAGATCAAAGGTCCTGATAAGAATGTCCGCTGTTTCGTGTGCCACTGCTTCCTTTCCATGATCTTTTCGAATAGCCTCCATAAGTTCTGTGACTTCAGAGACAATCATCATGCATTGTTTTGCAATAAAGATGTCGTCAACTTGGTCTGGCCAAAAGCCTTTTGCTACCGCATTGTCGTGGACCGTTCTAGAGTGCCCATCAAATGATAATCCGCTCATGCTGTTATATCCTCCAATATTGTTGTTCCGTCTTTTGTTTTTCCGAATGAGAACTTATAGGCGTTCCCCTCCTGAATCTTCATGTATGCTTTGGCAAAGGTGGTGGGGAATACCAGCACAGAGTGCAAGTCTCTGCTAGTGTCTGCAACTGTCAGGGTCGCCATCTTCTTTCCCGCTTTTGTCATCCTCGGCTTAAATGATACCACGTACTGCTCTTCATCACCAAATGGCAGCTGCTTGTAATTTAAGAATTTAATAATTGCCGCATTAGAAGTCCTGGCTTCATCACCAGGTATTGCAGACACAATACGGTTGTCGCTAGCAAGCAGAATGTATGTCTTGCCAGACTCGATTGTCGTCTGCTCTTCGTCAAAGATGCCTACAGATCCAGTCTTATCTAGCAGCTCTACCCTAGACCAGCCCTTGCCACGCTTGATACTTTTTACCATGCCCATCAGCAGGAAGGAGCCTTTTTCTTCGAACTCATCTACCGTGTTCATAAATGCGTGATAGTGAGATGGAACGGTAATATTAAACTCTGGCAGGTTGAGATAGTCGTATAGGTTAGACCTAATCTCTTCCTCGTCCCGTGGGTTGTCTGGGAACGTAGCAGCACCGATAACTCTCAGGGCTTCCTGTTGCCTCTTAGTCACACCATTGCCCTTCTTGCCAAACTCTTCAGACAGCTGCTCGTAAGAGGTAAAGGGACGATTCTTCATAACAAAGTCTGCAGCGTTATCTGAAACATATTTAATTGCGGTAAGCCCGAACCTGATACCCTTGCCTTCAATCTTAAAGTCAGAGTCGGAGTCGTTGACGTGGGGCAGCTTGATTGGAATGCCCATACGCTTTGCCTCAATTAGGTACTCAGTTCTAGCATCCTTGTCCTTCTCATTCTTAAGAATGGAGAACATAAACTCTAGCGGGTAGAACGTCTTGAGCCACGCTGTCCAGTACGATAGGGTTGAATACGCAACAGCGTGCGATTTATTAAATGAGTAGCCTGCGTGAGCTTCAAAGTCAGACCAGAGATCCTTCGCAATGTTAGGAGCAAGAAAGCGTGAAGCCCCCTCAACAAACTTATCTTTAAATACATCAAACTCTTTTGCATCCTTCTTCTTTCCAATAATTTTACGGACCTTGTCCGCTTCTGCCATTGTCATGCCGCCCAGCTCAGTACATGCCTGCATAACCTGTTCCTGGTACAAGATGCACCCGTAAGTCTCTGAGGTAAAGGCCTTCATTACCTGGTGCTTATAGTCAATGTTCTGCCTACCCTGCTTGCGAAGAATATAGTCTTTACCAATGGTATTTGCAGCACCTGGTCGGACCAAAGCGTTAGAGGCAGCTAACTCTGCGAAACTCTTAACTCCCATCTTGACTAGAAGATTGGTGTATGGGGTAGCCTCACACTGGAATACGCCCTTTGTGTATCCACTAGATAGCATCTCGTATACTTGGGAGTCCTCGGTGTCAATCTTGAGCAAGTCAATTTCTTTGCCGTGCCTTGACTTGATGATATCGAGGGCATCTCGTAGAACAGACAAAGTTTTTAGTCCAAGTGCATCGATCTTAATCAGACCAATACGCTCTGCCTCTACCATGTCTACTGCGACTACGGGAATTCTCTCTTTGTTCCCTGGAGAAGTCCTAGTTTCCATAGGAGCAAACTTAAAAATAGGCTGCTTGGATGTAACGACACCAGCAGCGTGGATACCCGTACCACGAATGCGACCTCGCAACTGGTCTCCATATTTTTCTACTTCTGGGTACTTTTCTCTAAACCACTTAGTGGACTTAGACATCAGGTACTCGTCCCACGTATCAAACAGCTTGCCGACCTTGTTAACATCTGTTAGTGGGATGTGCAATACACGTGCAATGTCTCGGATAATGCCCTTGTCTTTAAACGTAAGGAAAGTTGCAATAGATGCAACGTGCCTGTACTGTCTAACAAGATAATCTTTAACCTCTTCACGACGTGAGTCCTGAATATCAGTGTCGATATCTGGAAAGTCGTTACGCTCAGGGTTGATAAATCGGAAGAATAGGAGTCCGTGCTTTAGGGGGTCAATGTCTGTAATTCCTAGTGCATAGCATAGCAATGAGCCAGCAGATGAACCACGTCCTGGGCCTACCTGAATACCCTGTTTCTTGGCCCAGTTAATCATATTTCGTACTACCAGAAAGTAGGGGCTAAACTTTTTATCAGAGATAATCCCCATCTCTTCTTCTAGCCTCGTC
>Ga0209037_1000677_pt1 | contig 10487 bp, 22 predicted proteins | sample SaaInl25SG_5_DNA_FD_188225 | JGI IMG/M metagenome (GOLD analysis project Ga0209037, IMG submission 188225) | Marine microbial communities from expanding oxygen minimum zones in the Saanich Inlet - ESP_125SG_5_DNA (SPAdes) (version 2) | ecosystem: Environmental > Aquatic > Marine > Intertidal...
TGACATAACGTAGCATATTTTTAAACTTACTCAAGCGATTGCGGCCAAGGTTGAATGCCATATTCACTAAGACACGCTGTGCATCGACAGCCTGACCTGCAAAGTTTAAGACAAGTGAACAGGCATCAGAGTAGGCAATATCACAATCTTTATGAAATACATCTAAGATCCGTTCATCAGTGACTGGGGTGCCGACAGGCCATGAGTGTTCCATGTCATCTTCGGTAACCATGTGACCAATACCAAAAGTCGGGTATCCTTCAGAACACAAGTAGATTTCAGCAACGTAACCTTCGTGACGAACAAGGTCTTCTTTAACAATTTCTATAAGTTCATCTTTACTTATCATCTTCAATTACCTCAGCGTCAATTACGTCTTCTTCAGTTATTTTAGCTTCCCCAATCCCGCTTATGGTAATTGAAACTGCAGGACGACCACCATCTGCTTTTTCTTTTTCAAAATAGCTAATGGGTAGCATACGATCCATAAGTAATTTCCATGCCGCCGCTTGATTCTTGTGGTCATCATTAAGTGCCGCATCAAGAATACTGTCGAGTACCTTTTTTGACTTAGGTGAAGCCAACATACGAGCTTTATACTCATTGATGATGGCGGCGTCACCTTTTGGGCGACCAACCTTACCCCGACTCCCTGCCTTTTTAGACAAGACATTACTCTTTCGTGGTCGACCTACTGGTTTCTTTTCTGGTTGGTCTTGATCCGACATAAGTATTCTCCAATTTGGTACTTAGGTATTACTTAAGATTACACGAGTGTGTTGAAGTGTAAAACTAAATGACAAAACAAAGAAGACTACTTAACGAAAACCTTCATGCTGTCTCGTGCTTACTTAAGATAGGAATATTATACCATAAAAATTACTAAATGTCAACCCCTAAAGAGTAAATAACTTAAGATTCCCTCTTATAGTTCTATTGTACCCGCCTTTGGGACACTTGTCAACCCTTTTGTATCACTTTTATTCATAAATATTACTTATGATTACTTCTGTTTTCATTAGTAATAACAAATAATTACTCTAAAGGGCCACTTAAGTGTTATTTTATAACATATTAGTAATTATTAGGGTTCAAAATTAGCCTTTTGTTGTGTCTGAGGGGGTACACATATATATTTATAGATCAATAGCCCCTCCCCCGGTGCCACACGAGGGGTGCCCTGGAGTTATCCACAGGTAACACACAGGTAATACACAAGTTATCCACAGGCAGTGCATAAGCTGTGCATAAAGTTATCCACAGGCAGTCCACAGGTTACACACAAGCGCACCAAAGTGGTGCAAAGGCTGCACTTAAGTGGTGCAAGGTGGTCAAAAGTGGTGCGTGTGTGTGCCTGAGTAGATCCCTCAAGCACCACCTAAGCACACACAGATAGACCAAAGTAGTAGTTGATTGTGTTACCATTCGTAACTACAGCGTTACCTATGTGGTCACAGTGTTACCAACAGTAACCAGACTAAGGTCTAATGGTAAATCGTAAGTGGTTGATTGGCTTAGGGTTTCCAAAGTTGGCACAGTGTCTGCATATATCACTACATACACACACACAGGAGAATACATATGACTAACCGCATCAAACATCGAATCACTGATGACCTGATTGAGGTCTCAGGTCTGTACGCTCACGTTAACGGGTACACGTACCTGTATGAGCTTGAGATCCAACGGGACGGTGGCGACACTCGACTAACTGAGGTCACGCTGTGGGATCGTCCTGAAGTTACTGTGACTAAGCGGGATATCCTCAAGACTCTCGCCCATGCGGCTGAGCATATGCGGAGCGCATGGATTGAGGACGGGACAATCTACGGCACTGAGGCAGCTGATTGGACTTACAATATTTCTTACTAAGGAGAACGAACATGACTACATGGACAACATTCGAGACTCTAGATGAATCACGCACACAACAGGGCGAGGCGTTCTGTGTTGATCGTCTAGGCAACTTCCAACGGGTCGAGGACGAACGTACAAGGTTTGTCTTTGCGGTCGCACCTAAGCCCGATATGACGACTGTCTGGTCTGTGATGGATCTACAGGCTGAGGATGGTCAAGATAGGTTCGCTACTGGTGCCATGCGAGAGTGTGTCCAGTGGATGGCCGGTCGAGTGCTCTACGGGGCTTGACAATCACAACGGGAGACCTTAGAGTCTCCCTCAGTTGAACAGGAGAGCACATATGATTTTAATTGAAGAGCTACACGAACACGAGGCCGCTCTGCTTGCGGAGTTATTAGAAGCTATCAACGAATTAGACAATTTAGACGAGGAGGAGGCGTAAGCCTCCCAAGGAGAACTACCAATGAGAATCACACAAGCACACTTAGAGAACTTGACGGACTGGATCAACCACGAGAAAGGTTATCCACTAGAGTCATGGATTAGAGACGACGAGGGCACGTTCACTGCTCAGGTCTTTCATGTCTATGTTCAACGCTCGTCAGGGTCTTGGCACGTCAACCAGATGGTCAACACGGGCGGAGGTGTCCGTACTCTGAACATAGGATCAGCACGGGAGGTCTACGAGTTTCTCCGGGGTATGCAAGAGGCGATATTCCTCGACGACTTCCAAAAGCGACTATCAGCGAGGGCGGCATGAAAACGATTAACACAAAGCGATTTGAGGTAGGCATTCACGACAAAGTCGAGGGAGTCATTCGGACTGGTTGGTTTGAACATAACGACTACGGCGACGAATACGGTGGGATGCTCTGGTTTAATGACGACGAGACGCTGTATGACTACGACGGGATCGGCGGGTATCTTCCTGCTGAAATCCTAGACGCTCTGGAGGCTGAGGGATTCAATGTGGACGACATGAGGCCAGAGAATGAATGAAATACTGAGAGCTCATGGGGTGTATATTACACTCCAGAGCGACACATTGACCGCTTACGCTGAGCTTGGTCACGACTGGCTTGACGAGTCCAACGTGACGGGATGCACTCCAGAAACTATTCAGGAGCTCGCAGAGCTCATGGCAGAGAGACTATCACAGGAGCCAGACAATGACTGACCACGAGCAACAGTATGACCCACAGCTTCAGTGGGTGATTGACGAGGTGATATTTGCGATCACCCAACAGAAGCACTCAGACCCTGTCTGGTTCGACGTTTACGAGACGATCACAGGTTCAACAGCCGATGAAGCATGGAACGAATACCAAGCGACCCTACGTGCTGATGCAGAGGGCGAGGCACGATTTGAACAGGAGCGTGATAGTGAATAAAGTCCCACCAGTAGAGCGTGATCTACTCACAGGAGGTCTCAAGATGTCCTGTGCGTCGCTTTGGTGTCAATTCCTCTCTGAGGAGTTCGACTGGCAGGGGAATAGGTCACTATCAGAATATTACAAACGTCGCTCACAGGAGCTCTCAAGGGCTCCTACGGGCTCTTTACACGATAGACGACTAGAGGAGGCTATCAAAGCATGGAAACGATGACACTATTCAACATGATGGTGATATTGACGGGGTGGACTGTCGCAATGGGACTAGGAGCCTTTCTCGCATGGGTGCTGTATGAGCGACACGATGATTGAAATAGCAATAACCACCTGTATACTAATCGGATGTTATGAACTTTGTAAGGAATTGAAAAAATGAGATGTAGAGCTTGCGATGTAGAGTTGACCGACATTGAGTCAACACGGAAAGACCCACAGACAGGAGAGTTTCTAGACCTGTGTGGTGGTTGTCTAACAGTCATACGACAGTCAGAGCTAGAGGACGACCTAAAAATTAATGAGGTCGTATCTATTGTAACCGATCAAGAAATGTGATAGGCTATACTTATGTATTACTTAAGCAGACCTAGGAAACACCTCAGGACTAAGATCAAGAAAACTAATATTAAACAACGTAAGATATCTAAGGTAGAGCTTAAGGAGTACCTTAGATATCTTAAGGAGATCGAAATATGTTGAACGACGTCTCGACACAGGTTATACTAATGGAATTACGGAACAGGGTCAGTGACACACTGTACGACCTTGAGCCGCAATACGATGCCGCACTAACAGGCATCAATGCAGAGTTCTTGACGAACCTGTATCATATGTTAGATACATTCACACCAGAGGAGGTTGAAGAATGTCAGTAATCAACGGAACCGTCGCATTTGCGAACTTAACAGAACACGAGGTCTACATGGGCCAATCAACAGGGAAATACTCTGTTGTCGTCTCACTGGATGAGCCAGAAGCGAAAAAGCTAGAAGCTGAGGGCGTCAAGATCAAGACGTACAAAGATCAGCCACAGCGTAAGTTCACCACCAAGTTTGAGGACTTCACGGTCATTGACAACGATGGTGAGCCCGTGTCCAAGGGCTCTGTACGTTGGGGCGACAAAGTACGCATCAAGTACAACCTAGGTAACCCACACCCTGTCCACGGTTGCACACCTTACATGCAAGCCATTCGGGTTGTCGAGAAGGGAGAGGTCGCCATTGATGACGACGACGGCCAATTCTGAGTTCGTTGGGCATCGTGGGTGTGATAAGTGCGGGAGCAGTGATGCTCTCGCTACTTACTCAGACGGTCACGGTTATTGTTTCAACTGTCACTCATATTTCAAGGAGGTCGGCAACGTGATGTCAGAAGCGACGAACGTCGTCAGTTATACTAAGCCTGTCGAAATGTACGGAACTCCTATGGCGATCACAGACCGGAGAATTTCTTTGGACACTGCGAAACGCTACGGGATCACCGCAGACGACTGCAAGCAGTATTACCCATATTATGATCGAGACGGTAAGTTGATCGGCTCCAAGGTTCGCACAGTCGAAACTAAGGAGTTCAGCACTCGTGGCGATATGCGTAACAATGTCCTATTCGGTCAACAGCTATTCAAAACTGGTGGTCGGTATGTGACTGTCGTCGAGGGTGAGCTAGACGCTCTGGCCGCTTATGAGATGCTAGGGTCTCGCTACCCTGTCGTCTCTGTGTCTAAGGGTGCCGGCGGTGCAGTCAAGGACTTCAAGCAGAACCTAGAGTGGCTTGAAGGCTTTGAGAATGTCGTGATCTGTTTCGACAATGATGCCGCAGGGCGTGAGGCCGCAGATAAATGCGCTCAGGTACTCAGCCCTAACAAGGCTAAGATCGTCACGCTAGGGGCTTATAAGGACGCCTCAGACTATCTCAAGGCTAACAAGGTCAGGCAATTCACTGCTGAATGGTGGGAAGCGAAAGCCTACCGCATGACTGGAGTCATTACGCTAGAGGACGCTTGGGGCGACTTCATCAAGCGTGGGACTGAGGAGATTATTCCGTTCCCTGAGAGCTTTGGTATGCTGAACTCTATGTTGAACGGAGGCATTGCCGCAGGAGAGATCACCGTCATCGGTGCGCTGACGTCTGTCGGTAAGACCACAATGGTCAACGAGATCGCCTACCACTTCTGGAAGAACACCAGTAAGACGATTGGTTGTGCGTTCCTAGAGGCATCCAACGGTGAGGCTGTCGAGAACTTACTAACGATCCACACAGGCCACAACTTGTCGCTTGAGGATCGGACGAATATCGACTATGACCAATTGCGGTCAGAGATCATTACGGACGGGCGGATTCTATTGCTCGACCATAGCGGTGCTGTCGATGCCGACGAGTTGTTCTTGAAGCTCCGTGCGATGGTCAAGGGCAATGGCTGTGATGTGATTATCATTGACCCACTACAGGCCGCAGTGACGAGCAACAGCAACGAGACCATTGACGAGTTCATGGATCGACTGCTCAAGCTCGCCAAGGAGACGGATGTGTCGATCATTGTCGTTAGCCATATGCGTAAGCCTAGCCTGACGAACCCGCACAACGTCAACGAATACGACTTGAAGGGCTCTGGTTCCATTAACCAGATATCGTTTAACACGATCCTACTCAGTCGTGACAAGATGGCAGAGGACGAGTACGCACGGAACAGCACACAGGTGCAGGTCGTCAAGTGTCGTCGCACAGGTATCACAGGCTCCGCCGGGTGGTTGTACTATAACGGGCTCACTGGTCGCCTTGAGCGAGGCGAGAAGCCAGAAGTCCATGAAGCAAACACCATTGAGGAGTTTTGATGGGTGCTAAGAAAAGATTCGACAAGTCTCTATATGAGGCATACGACCAGAAGGCACGAGAGGCAACTACAGCCTATCTAAAGAAGCAGGGCATTGATGTCTGTGAGCACCCTAATCGGTACGCTCAAGACTTAATTGCTTTCGCACCTTTAGATGACTGCGAGTATAACGTCGAGTGCGAGGTCAAGATTGTCTGGGACGGTAAGGACTTCCCTTACGACTCTGTGCAGTTGCCACAGCGCAAGCAGAAGTTCTTTGATGGTAAGACCAAGTTCTTCATCTGGAACAAGAACCTTGACACTGCGGTGACATTCTGGGACACTGATATAGATGACTTGATTCCTGTCGAGGTACCGAACAAGTACATCGCCAAGGGTGAATACTTTTATCAGATTCCAATGGAGCGAGTGGAAATTGTCTCAGCTAGTATTTGACATAGAGACCAACGGTCTTAACCCATCTATCATCTGGTGCATTTGTGCCATCAAGGATGACAAGATGTACACACTTGAGATGCCCACCAAAGAAATGTGGTTGGAGCTTATGGACGGTGTGACAGAAGTGATCGGACATAACATCCTTCGTTATGACGTTCCAGTGGTTGAGCGTTTGTTAGATGTGGTGATTAACTGTAAGGTCACCGACACATTAGTTATGTCACGTTTGTACAATCCACAGTTGGAAGGCGGTCACTCGCTTGCCGCATGGGGCGAGAGACTCAATTTTCCAAAAGGAGACTATCATGATTGGACTGCACTTACGCCAGAAATGGTGGAGTATTGTCAGCAGGACGTTAGGGTTACTGAATGCCTGTACGAGAAACTCAAGCAAGAGCTTGCTCCGTTTGGAGATGATAGCGTTACTCTTGAGCACTCAGTACAGGGTGCAATTGTTCAGCAGATCACTAACGGATGGCTCTTAGATGAGCGCAAAGCAACAGACTTAGTTGCACAACTACAGGAGAAACAGAATGACCTTGAAGAAGCCGTACAGGAGAAATTTCGTCCGTTACCTACGTTCGTTAAAGAGATCGTACCTAAGTACAAAAAAGATGGCTCGCTTTCTGCAGTCGGTCTAAAGTTCTTAGGCGACCGATGGACGCAAGTCGACGGCACCTTTAGTCGTATTGACTGGCCTGAGTTCAACCTAGGCTCACGACAGCAAATCGGGAGGTATCTTAGGCTATTTGGTTGGAAGCCGGAGAAGTTTACGGAGACTGGTCAGGCTATTGTTGACGAGAAGACACTGGAGACTGTTACTGATATACCTGAGGCTCAACTTATTGCAGAGTATCTCATGGTTCAGAAGCGGATCGCACAAGTCCAGTCGTGGCTTGATGCAGTCGAGGATGACGGTCGAGTGCATGGGCAGGTCAACGCCTGTGGAGCAGTCACAGGACGAATGACACACAGTAAGCCTAATATGGCTCAGGTTCCCGCTGTCGGGGCTCCCTATGGTTACGAATGTCGTGCCTGTTGGGTTGTACCTGAAAGACACAAGCTCGTCGGTGTTGACGCTAGTGGGCTTGAGTTGCGGATGTTAGCTAGTTTTATGAACGACAAGGAGTACACGAATGAAATCCTCAACGGAGACATTCATACAACAAATCAAGTCAATGCAGGGTTGTCTACACGATCTCAAGCAAAGACATTTATATACGCCTTCCTATACGGAGCAGGAGACAGTAAAATCGGTTCTATTGTGGGCGGAAGTCAGAGAACTGGATCGCAACTTAGACAACGCTTTCTCGAAAATACTCCCGCACTTGCAGAGCTTAGAGAAAGAGTCTCCATTGCTTCTCAACGAGGCTACCTCAGAGGTCTGGATGGACGATGCCTACACATCAGAAGTGAACATAGTGCCTTAAACACTCTGCTCCAGTCTGCAGGGGCGGTCGTCATGAAGAAAGCACTACAGATCTTCACTGACTACGCACCGCAATGGAATCTGACGTACAAGCTCTTGGGGTCAATCCATGATGAATACCAGATCGAGGCGCCTGAGGATCAAGCTGACAAGGTTGGTTGGCTCATGGTTGAGTGCATCAAGGCGGCAGGTGTTGCCCTTGACCTCAAGTGTCCACTGGACGGTGAATATAAAGTTGGAAATAATTGGGCAGAGACCCATTAGTATGGTATAATATTATCATCTTAAGGAGAGTAGAATGGCACAACTTATTTTTACAATAGAAGACTTTGAAGAACGCTTATCAGAGCTTGCGATTGGTACTGAAGACGCACAGCAACTAATGGACTTTGTTCGTTTGCTAGATAAAAGTTACGAGTCACAATCTAAACGTTGTGATGTGGCCGCTATGATGCTTGGTCATCAAACGATTACAGAGGCACTGATGGATGAGTAAATCAATTCAAACGCTAGTAGACGATATCTACACACTGATGACCTCTAGAGATGTACCTAAGGGAGTCGATGTCGATGCAGAGATTGATCGCTTTGGTGAGGCCATGAAAGACCTTATGAAGAAAGAGTTCAAACCTGCGGCAGTCAAGGATACTCGTCGCTTACGTTTGAGTGCGATTGGTAAAGATGATCGTCAACTCTGGTACTCGTACAATCAGTATGAGCGTGAGGAACTCAAGCCACACACGTACATTAAGTTCATGTACGGACACATGATTGAAGAGCTTATTCTCTTCTTGACTCGTCTCTCTGGTCACACAGTAGAAGATGAACAGAAACTGTGTGAGGTAGAAGGTGTCAAGGGCTCTATGGATGCTCGGATTGATGGTCGACTGGTTGACGTTAAGTCAACATCTACATTCGGCTTCAAGAAGTTCAAGGACGCTACACTAGCCTACGATGATCCCTTTGGTTATGTTGCACAGTTGAAAGCCTATGCACATTCTGAAGGGGATACTAAGTACGGTTGGATTGCGATTGACAAGCAGAACGGACACCTATGCTACCTTGAGTATGATGAGGAAGACACACAGGCTCCAGTGCATTCGTCGATCAACTACGACATAGCAGAGCGTGTACGTCATGTAAAAAAGCTAGTAGAGCTACCGGAGCCGCCAGACTTCTGCAACTCGCCAGTAGCGGATGGCAAATCTGGAAACGAAAAGCTCGCTACGGGATGCTCATACTGCGACTTCAAACATCATTGCTACCCCAACTTAAGAGGATTTGCTTATTCTACTGGTATAAGGTTTTTAACCAAGGTAGAGAATGAACCGAATGTTCCTGAGATTACCTTGGAGAAGCCTAATGGCACAGAAGAAGGGTAAACCACCTAAGGGATACGATAGTTGGTTTGAGTATGAGTTACACAAAGGTGTGCTCAAGGACTGTAAGTACCACACTGGGACTGTCTCATACACACAAGAGAAATTGTATGAGCCAGACTTTGAAGTAGGAGACTTCCTGATTGAGGCCAAAGGCCGCTTCAGGGACTCTGAGGAGGCTAGGAAGTATGTCGACATTCGACGTAGCCTAATCCTTCAAGAGCTTGTGTTTGTGTTTTACCACCCAGACACACCAATGCCAAGAGCAAGGAGACGTAAAGATGGGACTAAATTCACGATGGCTGAATGGGCTGACAAGAATGGTTTTAGGTACTACACTGTCGAAACCATTACTGAACTTCTTAAGGAAGCGGAAGTATGCTAACATTTACCGACGTGTGTGACCGCTTGAAACAGCAAGATGAGATCAGTGTACTTGAGGTGCTTGAGATCACCTCAGAGGAACTGGTAGATCGTTTCAACGATAAGATTGAAGCTAAAATGGATTACTTTTTGGAAGACTTAGAAGATGAGCAGGAGGTTTGACGACTTGAGTGATTTAAACGAGATGGCTCGAAACTATCAGCTTGGTGGTGCTCACTATACAAACAAGGAGATCCAACCGTGGGATGCTATGGAATGTTGGATGTCAGAGGAGCAATTCAAGGGATTTATTTTAGGGAATGTTATCAAGTACATGGCACGGTTTCAGGAGAAAGGTGGTAAGTTAGACTTACAAAAAGCCAAACACTATCTAGACAAACTGATAGAATTGTGGTAAAATAGTAGGTTCGCTCTGGTGATTACCGGAGCAACCACAAAAGAACAATACTGGAGAAGTGAATGACTGACTACTTAGGGATAACGATTGACTATGAAAGAGACTCTCGCCTCAGTGAACAAGCAGTTACGCTTATGCGTGACTACTATATGCTCGACCATGAGAACTCCCCTCAGGAGGCTTTTGCTCGTGCTAGTGTGGCCTACTGTAGCGGTGACCTCAATTTTGCACAGCGGATATACGATTATGCGTCCAAAGGTTGGTTCATGTTTTCGAGCCCTGTCCTCAGCAATGCCCCAGAACCGAATGGAAAGATTAGTGGCTTGCCTATTAGTTGTTTCCTTACTTACGTGGGTGACAATCTTGATAGCCTTATTGAACAT
>Ga0209037_1000678_pt1 | contig 10453 bp, 18 predicted proteins | sample SaaInl25SG_5_DNA_FD_188225 | JGI IMG/M metagenome (GOLD analysis project Ga0209037, IMG submission 188225) | Marine microbial communities from expanding oxygen minimum zones in the Saanich Inlet - ESP_125SG_5_DNA (SPAdes) (version 2) | ecosystem: Environmental > Aquatic > Marine > Intertidal...
GCGTTCCTCTGGTCAATCCGCATATCTCCGTTGATGATGCGGTTCCTGCCAGCCATGTTAGACACGGTAGGGGTAAGACCGTTGATGCTCGTGGTTGTACCGCCAGAGGCATCTGTAATTGTGTTTACGCTAATACTGCTCATGGCTTTGGATACTCCTGTTTCACTGCGGCAATCTGAGCCTTCCAAGCGTCAATACCACTGTGGTAGATTTTGTCTAGCTGGTCAGCGATGCTTGGGTATGCGGATGCACGGTCAAACTTGTATTGCTCAGGGTCAACCCAAGCGTTAACAGCATCTATGTCAATAGTGATTTGATTACCCTGTGCGTCAAATGCGTTATCCCCAACAACAGAAACAACTTCTGAGTACAAAAAATAAACTGCTTTATGATTCATCCTGCAATCTCCATAAGCGTTATATACGAAACACCACCCCAACCCACATAATTTTGTTGTTCGTTAAGCTTAACAAAAGCTGATGGAGTATTCCCACCGATTCTAAATGTATACGTAGTTTGTGATGTTGTGTTGGGGCTATCTAACCAAAGAATTGTTGTATTAGGGTACATAAAATTAGTGGCATCATCATAAACAACAGAAGACCATGACGAATTGTTTATTGACCCAGAAAGTGTGCTGTTTGACGTTGAATCTCCCGTTCTTTGTACAAGCCCTTTAACAACTGTTGCAGTGTCTGTGGGAGACATATTTGCACTACAAAGCACATATATTTTTGAATTTGTGCTAACTGGTGTAATTGAAGCTGTTAATCCAGTAGCAACAGATTCTTCAATATTGGATGGGACTGTAAAAGATGATGGTGTTGAGTAGTCTATATGCACAACCTGAATCACACTCCCCGCTGGCATCGCTGACGCTGGCACACCTGCCGTAGTAATGATTGTCCCCGCTTCATCAGGCAACACCAATGTTCGGTCGGTATTGCCGTTAGGGGCTTCAAGAGTATAAACACCTGTTCCGCTGGCATTACCAGCAATAACGACCTTAGACATTACAGCCCCTCAACAATGGTCTTCAATGTGGCAACATCAGCCGCCGCATCAATGTCTGCCTGAATGGTTGCATACTTAGCACGAATGGCGGCACGGGCTTCCTCAGCCGCTGTAGCCTCAGAGGGAATAGTAGCCTTCACGTCCAATGGTGCAAATTCTTCGGTGCGCTTGGCACGGCGAACTTCGTGGGCAATGCCCTTGGCTTTATCTACGTTAACTGTAATCATGCTGAATACTCCCATGCGTTGCGGAATGTACGGTCGCTAGGCACATCTGCCACATCGACTATCTTGTAAGCCTTACCTGCTGGTACTGCCTTTAAAACCTGCTCCTCGGTTGCGCCGGGGGCTGGTACGACAACAGCAACACCGCCGTCATCTGTTGGGTAAATTACTCGTTTGTTGTCCATAATGAACTCCTTTTAAAATTAACTGAAGATGGCGACTGATGCCATCCGAACATCGCTAGTTGCAGACCCTGCCGCTTGCACGTTTCGTGTAACAAGTCGTACAGAAGTAGATGTTTGGTAGCTAGTTGTAATAAGTGTATTGTCGTAAGCCCCTTGATTATCAACATCACCGCCAAAAACCCCAGCCGCATAGTTAGCGTCAGGCATTGCATTTGTGAAGTTAACAAAATAAAGTCCAGTACCTATATCCGTAATACTGCTAACATTGAAAGCCCTGCGAATAGCAACAGTGCCATTCCCGTTGAAGTTAACCCACGCCTTTGCAGTGCCGCTAACAATTGTGTCGCTAGGTACAGATGCTGTTCCCGCTTTGTTACTTAGTGTGTCTAGTTTTAGTGTTGACATATGTACCCTTTAGCGGAAGATGGCGACGTAAACACCTTGTGCGTCTACAGAACCAGAAGCATTGGTATTGTGCGCTGTTACCCGTATGCTAGATGTAGTTCTATACGTTCCAAATGGGCCTTGTTCGTTAATCGCACGATTGGTGACTCCATCATCAGTAAGAAAAGAAGAAGCTCCAAAATTTATATCTGGCATAGATGTTGTAAAATTAACAGTGTAGGTTCCTGTTCCATTATCCGTAATACTCGACACATTCCCTGCCGCCCTAATCGCCACAGTTCCTGTACCGTTGAAGTTCACCCAAGCCTTCGCTAGGTACATCTCAACGTCATCAGTGTTTTTAATTGTGTTTGTTTTTAATGTTGACATATTGACCTCTTAGCGGAAGACTGCGACTGAAACAAATTCTTGGTCAGCATAGCTAGCTGCATTAAAACATTGAAACCTTCGTGTAGTTGTACTAGGAGAACCTACGGAGGCAGAAGACCGTCTTATTGAACCAATGTTGCTTGAAATATCAGATATAGTAATAACATCAGAATAGTTAGCGTCTACCATAGCAGTATTAAAGTTAACCGTGTAGTCCCCTGTTCCACCATCCGTAACGCTACTCACATTAAACGCCGCACGAATAGCCACCGTCCCTGTGCCATTGAAGTTAACCCACGCCTTAGCCGCACCCGGCATTGCTGGTTGGTTGTTTCCTGTGGCATCCTGAAGTGTGTTAACCCGTAACGTACTCATACAATACTCCAGACTGAACCTGTGGGAATGGTCACTGTAATGCCTGTGTCAATGGTTATATCACCAATGCTCAGTGCATTCTTGTTTGTGCCGATGGTGTAATCAGCTGTAATGCTCTGGTCGGTCTCATAGAAAGCCACGTTAGTCCCAGAGCCTCCCTTACCCACACCAGCAGAGCCTGTGATAAACCCATCACCGTTAATTACTACGCTCATATAAACCCCTTAAACAACAGCCCAGCGAGAGCCGCTTGGTACTGTTACTGATACGCCTGAAGCCACTGTGATTGGGCCAGCGCTAATTGCGTTGTTGCCTGTGCCAATGGTGTAGTTGGTAGAGATAGTGTTAGCCATCTCGTACAAGCCGCTAGTAGTTGTGTTGCCACCCACTGTACCATTAACCCAAGCAGAGCCGTTGTAGACAATACCCTCGCCGCTACTAGGCGTTGTAATGGTAACATCACTTAGATCATCCAGAGCAGGGGTTACATTCACCACAGCCCAAGAAGCATCAGTACCATCTGTGGTTAAATACTTACCACTGTTACCTGTTTGGTCTGGTAAAGCATCAATAGTAGTCCACTCGGTATCGTAGTCAGTAGCACTTGCTTTGGTTAAAACCTGACCAGTCGTCCCGCCAACATTAACACCAGCGCCTGTTGCCCCTGTCTCACCCTGAATACCTTGGATACCTTGGATGCCTTGCGCACCCTGTGGGCCTGTATCACCAGTTTCCCCTTGGATACCTTGGATGCCCTGAATACCTTGGATGCCCTGTATGCCTTGAGCACCTGTTTCACCTTGTATTCCTTGAGGGCCTGTATCGCCTGTCTCACCTTTAACACCCTGAATACCTTGGATGCCCTGAGCACCTGTAGCACCAGTAGCGCCCACATCACCACGAGGGATTGTAAAAGCTACTACCTGCTCACCAGCATCGCCTGTAATAGCCACAGAAGCGCTTGTGCCGGGGTTTCCTGTGGTGGTTGTACCTGCGGTAAGCCTAGAGGCATCAGCAGCGTCTATGACCGCTTGAGCAGCGGCAGCGGCATCTGTGGCGGCAGTACCAGCCGAGCCAGCAGCAGCAGTTTCACTTAGACCTGCCGCAGTAGCAGCATCTTCAGCACGTATTGTAAGGGCTGTTACAGCCGCTATGGAAGCATCATTGGTAGCATCGCCACTACCTCCCGGCCCACGATAAATAGCCATGTTTTCTCCTTGTTCCTTTGTTGAAAGACTCTACAAGAAAGCCCTTTAACAAAAGAGGGAACCCTCCGAAGAGAGTCCCCTTAGCCTAATTAGGCAGACATTGCGATTGCAACAGCAGCCTCATCACGCAACTCTTTCACGCCATACAGCATGTCAGAGGTGAACAATGTACCCAAGTACTCTTGCTTGTACTGAGTCTGTGAGCGTACGCCCATTTGCTCAGCCAACACAAAGGCATCCTTGTGGAACATCATACCGATACGAGCATCGCCAGTGGCAGTCTCGCAGTTGGTAGAAACGTAAACCATAACGCCATAGACGTTACCGATTTGACCGTTACGGATAGTGTTGCCACCACCGACTTCACCCACAAAAGCTTGCTCAGTGAAACGAGCCAAGCCCATCATCACGTTACGAGCTACAGGAGGCAATACCAAGCAACGACCGTCCATAGGCACGTCAGCATCGTCCAACGTCTGGATAACCTTACGGATACCAGCGTCAGTGATTGCAGCTTCGTTACCGCCCGTGTACAGGGTAGAACCGTCAGAAGCGATAACAGCTTGGTCATAAGCGATAGTACCGTTACCACCTTGAGCGCCGCGACCCAATTGAATCAAGTCGGTGTCAACTTGCTTAGCCAGCGCGTAGCCAGCGTCACCAGTGTAAAACTTACGCAGTGAAGCCAGAGCTTGAGTTTCCGTGATGTCTTCGATCAAACGGCTGTACTCATAGTGCTTGTTCACCAACACCTGAACTTCGGTCTCAACTGCGGCTTGCAGAGCGACTTGTTGTTCTGCAGTTTTAACACTAGCAGTGCCACGGGTAGGTTTAGGGATATGGAGTGTGTCGCCCTTTTTGCCCTTGAAGGACATTTTAGAGACGAGGTTCGCCATAACGAGGTTTTGCTTGTAGGCTGCGATGATTTCGTCAGACCACAATTCAGGGATGAACGTTGCACCAGTTGTATTGGTGACGTGATTAGTTCCGAGTGCCATAAAAATTCTCTTTCAAAATGGTTATTTAACACGACCCTCCGAATACGCTTGCATGATTTCGTCAGCAAGTTGTTGGTATCGGTCAGGGTTTGTACGCATGAGTTCGATGATGTCGGCTCTGCGATAGGTTTTCTTACTTGCTGTCTCACCACTTCCCTTGGATGAACCAGTGGATGCGCTTTTGACTGCTTGCTTACGCTGTGCTTTCTCGACTTCTTGTGACTGAGCAACTACTTGGGATCTTTCTTTCCAAGTGGTTAACAACTCATTCGCAGCGTCGAAATCATACGAGCGATCAGCTCGACTATACAACTCTTGCCTAACCTTACTCTTGTTAATCCATTCTGCAAAGCTACCGTCTTGGACGACTTTATCAAAATCAGGATGTGCAGTTTTTAGGTTAGCCAGCGCTTCTGCCTTCTTCATTTGTGCCGAGAGCTGTTCTGCCTCGCGCACCTTCGGATGCTTGGAAATAGCTGATGCAACAGCCTTTTCGGGATCGGTAAAGAAATCTACCTCTTCCTCGACTTCTGGGGCTTGTTGTTGTTTTGTGACGGTTTGGGCTTGTACAAAGTCATCTACAATACGCCGAAGTTCCCCGACTTCACTCCCTTGCTTGCCGATTGCGCGTTCGGCCTCTTGATGCATACGGACAATATCTTTAACAGACTTGTTCTTATACTTCTCAGGAATGTCATCTTCTGTATCTTCCGGTTCAGGTTCCTGTTCAGGGGTTTCCTGTTCCTCTTCATCCTCGATAGATGAATACTCTTCTTCGTCTTGTTGCGACTCGTCGCCTTCGTCAATAAATGTTGCCATTAAACTCTCCGTGCTAATAAGCATTGTGGAATATAACTATGTGCTTGTGCTTATTCAGCGGCACTCTTTCTTTCCTGCGCCATCTTCTCGTTTCGCTTCCGTTCCCACTGCATTGCAGCTCCGGGAAAATCTCCGGTCACGCCCTCAAGTTTGACCATAGGCTTGCTAACGATACGAATAGCAGGTTGACCACACACCTTACAATTGGTTGTTCGGAGTTCCGAATCAATGTAAGCTTCTGTGAGATGGTCATCTCCGCAGATAAACTCGTAGATACGTTTAGGCATTTACTTCCCTCTCAAAGTCCTCGTAGCTGTTTTTAATCGCTGACTCGTAAGAGAGAACTCGCTGTACCGCTTCTATTTGTCCTCTGCGAAACCAGAATTGCTTCTCATCGGGGATGGTAGTAATATCCTGAAGTAGCTCCATATTGTCGGAGATGTCTTCTAGGTATTGCTTCCAGCCCTTTGAGGCAAACAAATCTAGTAATGTTTCGTAATAATCTTGTAGTTCTTTGTCCATCTCTTTATCCTTTCATAATGTGGAGAGATGTTGCAATTATACCACACTTTTAGTAATTTGTCAAGTGTTTTGTTTGTTATTCTTGTAGCTCACTTGCATCGCTGCAATGCGCTCGTTGCTCTTAATGTCAGCTTCCTTGAGCATCAGATCAGCGATACGGGCACGTTTCTCAAACTCAGCATCATCAGCGTCCCCCTGCTGGATGTTGGTAGAGATAGCCGCAGCCATCTTAGCCTTAACAACCTCTGGTTCAAGTTGAGCCTCGACAGCGTATTTCTGTGCTCTCGCTTGAGCCTCCATTGTCTGGGATTGAACAAGTTGTAACTGCGCTTGAGCCATCTCCATTTGAAGTTGCATCTGCTGTTGTTGCATTTGCTGCTCTTGTGGGTCAGGCTTAGACACCTCAGCCATTTGAGCGATAATCTCTTCACGGTTAGACAGACCCATGTTGTCAATAACCGCTGTAACCAGCATTGGGTACATTGGACTATCTTGACCAAGCGTCTGCAACAGTTGTACAAGTTGGGTAACCTCATACTCACGAGCAATAACGCCCAGAGATGACGAAGGTACAAACTTATAATCACTAGCAGGGTAGTGCTCAGGATCAAACTGCATGTAACGCCACGCTGTCTTCTCAATCATAGGGATTAGGAAAGACTCTTGGAAGTTAATCAGGGTACGCTTGTGGCGCTTGATAATTGCACCCATCGACATGGACACAGCACCAGCAGCAGCGTCACCATTGATAGTTCCGGGGATGCCAGCAGCGTCAATAGCGCCAGTAGCCATCTGAACCATCTTCTGCAACTCACCAGCCTGAGCAAAGGTTACCTGATCTAGGTTACCAAACTTAAATGGCTGTAGGATTTCAGCAGGGTTGCCGTTAGTAAGGATTGTCTTGCCGGGACGGATCTCCAGCTTAGCCCCACGAGGCATACGAGAGGCATCCATAGCCATCATTGGGTGGACAGTGAGGGCTAGGGCATCGATACGGGCGCGAAGCTCAGCATCCAAAGCCTTCTGGCTGTTATAGCCTTTCTCACAGATACCACGACCCCAGAAGCGAGAGGGTACTACGTCCCAAGGGAAAGCCACGACAGGGCGATCCTTCATCATGTAGGGGTTCTCTTCGATCTTGAGCAGTTGACCACCGTTGGCGATAACGACAATTACCTCAACGTAGCCCTCAGCCTCTTCGTCTTCACCTTCTTCGGGTGTTACTTCTTTAGACAGCTCACCATCTTCGTCATACTCCTCCATCACCGCACTGTTGTACAAGTGACGTGGGATAAGACCATAATACTTCGTTAGTCTAACTTTATCTTCGTCAAAAGAGGTAAGTTCTTTGTCTGCTTCAATATCTGAATCAGTACTGGCAGACTCAATATCAACATCCCGATAGATACCATTTTGAATTCCAATCTCTACTTGGTGTTTAGGAACAAACTCGTCAATCGCAACACCCAAGGCATCCTCAATAGAGGTGGCAACAGGGTCAATCAGGAAGTTCTGTGGTAGGATTGGGCGTAGTTTAATAACAACCCGGTCTTGGACAGTAACACCAAACGCTTGCATCGCCCCATCCATGATAGGCTGGGTAGCTGGCTTCATCTCCTTGGTTTCCTCAATAACCAACTCGGCTACGGCAGTGCCATAGACAGCGGCGTTAAGGATACACTCGGCTACAGCCTTGCGGGTCTTGGTATAGTGGAAATCTTCAGTTAGTTGCTCACGAAGGTAGGCAATGTCCCTTGGATCTTTATCATTACGGTCATCCCGAATGTCAAACCACTTACCACGACCGAAGGTAGCCTCCTCCACCTCAGCGACAGATGACTCCACGGCTTGCTGGAGGGCTGGTGAGATGAGACGTGAGCGCTCTGAGTCGCGGGTCTTGTCCTCTGCTGACCAGATACCACGCCAAAGACGGTAGTACTCGTCAAACTTCTGCTCGTAGTTAGCACTGTAGTGGTCGCGCCATTGGTCTACCTTATCGATAACCCAATTTTCAACCTTCTGGTCTGTATACTTTTTATCGTCGTCCATATTAACACTTCCACTTTTTTAATGCTAGGGCTTTGCGGGTAGGGCTGCCGTCAGGTTTCTTCATGGGGCCTTTTACACCGCCCATACGCGCACAGAAAGAATCTTTCCGCGCTCCGCCTTCTGGTTGAGGCCGTTTTAGGTTACTTCCCGTAGCCGCGTTGATGCGTTTACGGCCTGACTCGGACAGACCACCTGTAGGGTTCTTATCCTTCTTGGTGAGGGATACTTTTTTATCAGCCATCACTTACTCTTCTTAGGTTTCTTGGCTGTCTTAGCAGATTCCTTGAAATCAGCAGCACTAGGAGCACCTTTACTGCCAACTTTACGCATCTTTTCACCACTACCAGCGGCTATGCGTTTCTTCTTGGCGTTAATATTTGCGTATAATCCGTTTGGCATAGTTAATATCCTGAAATTGTGTCTAGGTACTCGTACTCTTCCTCTTCAAAGTCAAAAACATAAGCTACTTTTGCAAGTTGCTCGATGTAAGACAGTGCGTCAGGCAAGTCATCATGTACTAGCTTGTTTGGAAACTGAAATAATTGGTCTAGGAACTCGTTGTTCCAATCACCTTTGTTGAGTTTGACGTAACCATTCTCAAAACGCCCTTGCAGCGCCCATACGACACGATCTGTTTTCTTCTTATTACCGTGTGTTAGCTCGTCAACCCTGAAGAATGTCTGGGTTCTCTTCATTATGTCGGTCATGTAGGGCATAACCGCCTGTTTAGCGATACCCTTCTCAATTCCGACAGCTATAGGCTGGTACTTTTCAACAGCATCAAAGATCTTCTTGGCTGTTTCCTTGACATCCCACCTGCCGTAGATGATCTCTGCCACCCACCAGCCCTTCTCGTTGGCCTTTACAATAGCTAGGGCAGTGGAGTCCAGCCTAGAGTTCTTAACACCAACAGCCCCTTCAGCCTCAAAGCCAGCCAAGTCAACCGCGATGTAGAAGTCACCATCATCAGGCTCTTCCTCGTCAAACTTTATCCACTCTTCTTTGAATAACTCCCCACCTGCTGCCTCGAAAGATGCCATAAACTCCTGCCGGAATGCAAATGAGGACATGCTTTTCTTAGCTGCCTCAATCTCTTTAGGGTCAAGTAGCGGGTTGTCGAACGAAGTAAAGTGGAAAGATTGGAAGGTGTCATCGGTTCTTTTTAAACCGTATTGGTATAAATCATAGAAGTGGTTACGACCCATCGGCGTACCAATGAACATCGCTCTCCCCTTCAAGTCAGCCAGCGCAGGTCGAAGGATTTGCTCCCACACCGCTGGCTTCATATCTGCATACTCATCAAGTACCAGAAACTTTAGCGAAACACCCCGCATCGTTTCAGGCCGATCAGCACCTTTGAGACTAATAGTTGCCCCATTGATAAGCTTAATCTGCAAGTTGTTAATATGGCTACCTGTAATGACAGAGTGACCAACCTCAAGCAGGACTTGCCACATGATGTCACGAGCTTGACCTTGCGTAGGAGCAACATAAAATACATGCCCTCTCTGGCTTTGTAAAGCCTCAACGATTAAACGGTAAGCCGCCAATCTACTCTTTCCTGTGCGCCGACCAGCCGCTACCACATGGAAACGAGTCTCATCAGCCCATACCGTCTTTTGCCACGGGAGTAATTCAATCTTTAAATCACTCACAGGTTCGCCTTAATCTCTATAGGGTAACATGCAGCGTTGTAGGGGTTCTCTGGGTTTGAGTTGACGTATGTAGCTTTAACAACACACTCATCCAACGTCTTTACCTCATGTTTGCCCAGAATGGTTGCTTCACCGTTGGGGGTTAATGAGAAGATTATTAGGATTATTTTTAACATCACTTACCTCTTATAAGGTTAACAAGGGTTATGACACCACCGAACGAATAGCTTATACTACCCTTGATAGCGTTTATCAGCCCCTTGTATATTTCCATTGGGCTAGGGAGAATCCAGCCTAGGATGATTAACAACAGAACCCAAGGTGGTAAACTGTTGATGGTTACGTTGGCGGCGTCGATGGCGGTTTCTGCTTGCGACAGCTTACCGATTTGTTGCGCCTCAACTTTGTTTTCTTTTACGTCACCGACTTGGACACCAGTCTGATTATTCTCTTTACCCACCTGAGTGTTGGCAGCGACGTTTGTTCCACCCCCCATGCCGGGCACAAGTGCGCTTAAAGCAGAACATCCCGCCAAAATACTAATAGAAAGCGCTACTAGGATTCTGGCGGTTTTCATGCGAATGAGGAGCGACCCATCAAGTCTCTGTCGGCTAACAAATCTTCCATTGT
>Ga0209037_1000679_pt1 | contig 10452 bp, 18 predicted proteins | sample SaaInl25SG_5_DNA_FD_188225 | JGI IMG/M metagenome (GOLD analysis project Ga0209037, IMG submission 188225) | Marine microbial communities from expanding oxygen minimum zones in the Saanich Inlet - ESP_125SG_5_DNA (SPAdes) (version 2) | ecosystem: Environmental > Aquatic > Marine > Intertidal...
ATCTATAAATGATTACTTGGGGAATAGTTGGCAATAGTCACGATGCCAGCATAGCCGTTTTTGATGACACAGTCAAAGGGTTAGGTATAAACCGTCCTACACGACTCATATGGGCAGGTCTTGCAAAAGACTTCTCGGGAGTTCCTAATGACCCTGATCTCAATGATGCTATTGTAGAACACGCACTACAGTACGGCAAGCCTAACAAAGTTGTATGGTATGAACGTCCGTTCTTAAAGACACTGCGACAATGGCGTGCAGGACAGGGTTGGCTACGTAAAGAGAATGATATTAGAGCCTATCTCAAACGTTGGAACATTGGGTGTAAGATAGAGTATACCCAGCATCATTTGAGTCATGCAGCCTACGCATACTACACCCAACCCTATGTAGACTGTGCTGTAATATGCTTAGACAGTATAGGAGAGTTCGAGACCCTAACTGTATGGCATGGTACAGAACGAGGCCTAAAGAAAATACACAGTCAAGGGTACCCACATAGTCTTGGATTATTCTATAGTGCTATGACACAACGTATGGGCCTACAAGCACAACGTGATGAATACTTAGTAGCCCAATGGGGTGCTAAAGGCGACCCACATAGATTGTTTATGCCTATACTTGAAGAACTGGTAGAAACACGTGGCATGGGTAATGACCCTTATATACGCATGCGAGAGAACATGCACAGAGGCGTAAGCTGGTGGAGACCAGAGCTGACTACTGAACAGGACATGTATGATATTGCAGCAGCTACACAAAAAGTGTTTGAGTATTGCTTGCTTAACTTAGCAGCGTGGACCAAAAGAAAGACAGGTTCTAAGAACTTAGCACTTGCAGGTGGAGGCGCACTTAACCGTCAAGCAGTTGCATTGTTAACCAATTGGAGCACAGTACACGTTCCCAAGAATCCAGGTGACCCGGGCAGTTGTATAGGAGCAGTATTAGCAAAGACCAAGGACAGAACAACACTTGACAACAAATGGCACAGGTAGTATAATAAACACATGAGCACAAGACAAAACACAGACTATGGGTATGATATACAAAAGGTATATCTTGAGATGATGATGAGCGATGCTGAGAGCTTTGTTCGTTGTCAAGCAGTATTTGACCCTCAAGCATTTGATAGACGCTTGCAGGAAGGTGCAAAGTTTCTCACAGACTATGTGACAGAACACAACGCACTGCCCACATTCGACATGATCAATGCTGCAACCAAAGCAGACCTCAAAGATCCTGGACAACTACAGGAGAATCACTATGATTGGCTGTTGAATGAGTTTGAAACATTCAGCAAGCACAAAGCACTGGAAGCAGCTATTCTCAAGAGCGCAGATCTGCTGGAGAATGGTGATTATGGAGCGTGTGAGGATCTAGTCAAGAAAGCTGTGCAGATTGGTCTACAGAAAGACTTGGGCACAGACTACTGGGCTGATCCAAGAACACGTCTAGAAGGCATCAAGAGCACAAACGGACAGGTCAGCACTGGTTGGGCTGCTATGGACAAGAAACTGTTTGGCGGATTCAACAGAGGCGAGCTGAATATCTTTGCAGGCGGCTCGGGTGCAGGCAAGAGTTTGTTCCTAGCCAACATCGGCGTTAACATGGCTGAGAAGGGCATGAACGTGATGTACTTGACACTGGAACTTGCAGAGAGCTTGGTTAGTATGAGAATTGACAGCATGGTCACAGGCATCAGCACACGTGATGTGTTCAAGAGCATTGATGATGTTGAGATCAAAGTCAAGATGATTGGCAAGAAGAGTGGTGCATTCCAAGTCAAGTACATGCCCTCAGGCAAGACTGCAAACGATGTGCGCAGCTATATCAAAGAGTATGAGATCAAAACAGGCAAGAAAGTAGATGTGCTGTTGATTGACTACTTGGATCTATTGATGCCAGCTGGTACAAAGGTGAGTGCAGAGAACCTGTTTATCAAAGACAAGTATGTGAGTGAAGAACTGCGTAACCTAGCAATGGAACTCAATACAGTGTTTGTTACAGCGGCACAGCTGAATCGTGGTGCTGTTGAAGAAATTGAATTTGATCACTCGCATATCTCAGGCGGTCTTAGTAAGATTCAAACAGCAGACAACGTGTTTGGTATCTTTACCAGCAGAGCAATGAGAGAACGTGGACGCTATCAACTACAGCTGATGAAAACACGTAATAGTAGCGGCGTAGGACAAAAGATTGATCTGGGCTTTGATCTAGACACACTGCGCATCATAGACTGTGACGAAGATGAAGATGACAACTACACATCAAGCGGTGCAAGCTCAGGCGCTAGTAGTATTGTAAACAACCTCAAACGCACCAACACAGCCAGCGAAGATCCCAGTGAAGGAGCAGCAGCACCCAAGATACGTGCTGAAACAGACAGCACCAAACTGCGAGCATTCCTCAACAATCTTGGTGACGAATGAAGCTGTGGATATTTGGTGACAGTTATGCACAAGATCACGCGGATGCAACACAGTGGCAGCATCTACTGGCAGATCATTATCAGTGCGATATAGAATTTGATGCAGCAGCAGGACGCAGCAATGAAAGAATACTATGGGGACTGCAACAAGCAGAGGATCGCATACAAGCACAGGACGCAGCAGTGGTGGTCACCACTGACTGCTTTCGACGATGGTTCTGGCAGGATTATCCTCAATACGCCAACTACTACAATTTAAAAGAAATCGATATGCCCAACACTGCTGCCAACTGGCATGCATTGGAACAGTACACACGCTATCTGGTGAACCCCACAGCAGACATCATCAACTATGAATGTCACCTGGCATGGCTGAACAGTCGAGATTACCGCACTGTGATTGTTCCCGGATTTAGAAATCTGCCCACAGAACAAGCACTCACTGAGTGTGTGAGCGAACAGGAATTCTTGGACCATCAACATCGCACCATGTGGTATCGCAGAGGAGTAGACACTAGACTGAATCATATCAGCAGCTACAACCATGTGATACTAGCAGACAAAATACGCCAGGTGTTGGACGGCGAAGGTGAGTTGGATCTCACCACAGATTTTCAACAGAAGTTTCTCGCAGCCTAGATCCGAAAGAGCGCGAAGCGCCCTGCGCCAGATTTTCCAAGAAGCCGCGAAGCGGTATGCGCTTTTTTAGATACTAGCGTATACCCAAAGCACCCAATACAAATGGTGTCTAGCAAGCTCACAGCAGCCCGTACACACACGGTAATACTAACTGCGAGTCAACGTAAACCTAGTGTCCGAACACAGTGCTAACTGCGCAACTGTACAGTGCAAGTCTGACTCAAACACTAGTGAATCTTCTGTTGGCTGAAAACACTTTATATTATTGTTGATGAACAGTTCTATTGACAGTGCATGCACTAGCGCATCAACAGCAACACTGTTGGTAATAGTATGAAAGTTGAATTTGAGCGTGTGCTGTTGAGTGTTCATACAGTATTTACACAGTAGACTTACAGTGTGCTCACAGTAGTTGTACACTAGGAGTGAGGTTCGTTTAAGCTACACTAGGATGTACTGTGTACATACACGCTCGTTAGCACTCACGTGTGTGTTCGCTTCGCGAGTATAACAGTTGGAAAAGGGTTCTAGCAGATTAAAAAAATTTCTGCGCAAAAAATTTTGAGATTGATTTCTATTGTGTGTGGAGGTTTTGCACACTAGCGAAAAAGGTTCTTGTAGAGTAGAAAATCTGCGCTGCGGTTTCATTAAGCATAGTACTTATAGTTTCAACCAGGTGATTTCTTAACCCCCACCCCCCGATGAAAAATTTTTTTTATTTTTTTTTATTTGACAAAAAGAAAAAAGGAACAGTGCGAACACTGCTCCCTCTCTTCACTTCCATCCCGAGAAGTTAGTTAGTCTGCTCTACTGCCTGCGTAAGCTGTGAAGCCTGCTGCTGAGAACACCTTAGCTGCTGCGTATGCACCCTGCTCCTTGGTGTACATACACTGTGTGCCTAGCCCACTGGGGTTCCATATGCTGTATGCTCCTGAGTAGTCCTTCTCAAAGCCTGCTGCCTTCATACGCTTGCCCAGCTTGGTGTTGCCTTTGATGCCGTAGATGTTAACCCAAGCAAAGCCACAGTAGCCTAGCTCACCGTTAGCAGCAATGCTGGCTTCAGCTGCATCACGTGCATGCTGTAGTGCCGCAGCCTTAATAGTTTGCAGGTCCTCTACAGTGAGGTCGTTGAGTACAGTAGTTGATGTGTTGATAGTAGTCATTTGCTATGCTCCTTAGCGTTAATGTATATACAGTATAGCACCTGTGTGCTGTGTGTCAACCTCTAATATTCGTATACAGTTGGCATTGTCAAGCCCTGGCCTGCACAGTAACGATCCAGTTCCTTGATCACTCTGCCATAGTAGTTGTACTTGTTCTGTGCTTGTGTAGCTGAGATCTCTCCATCGCAGTGTAGGTTCTCTGGGCTTAGGTCACTGTCTAGGCTACGTGCTAGATCGTTTACTTGTGTTTGGCTAAGTGGGAAGTTGATCTGCGGTGAGTTAAAGAAGCTACCCCAGGTGTTCTTCTGGTCGATGTATGCTTGTAAGTTTTTCATAGTGTGCCCTCTTTGTTTAACTTATAATACTACTATAACACCAGTTGTTGAGTTTGTCAACCGTTTTAGTAAGAAATTTTTGCCTCATCCAAGCGAGCAGTGATAGCATCGCCGAACTGCCAACCTTCTGGCATAGTGGTGCGCCATCCCAGCTCAGTGTCAAGACGCAGTGCATCCTTGGGATCGATATAAGCAATAGCAAGATTGTCTTTGAGCATCTCTGCAACTTGTTCTACACTAGCTCCTGACTGAAACATTTCAACACTATGCTTGAACAGTAGATCACAAGGTACAATGTGCTCACGGTATGTGCGAACATCTGTAGGTTCATTAATAGTAATATACCGATCCACGCAGTCGAACAAGTGACGATGTAGCAATATTGTATTACCATGTTTAGTCACATCTTCAATAAACCTTGCTACGATTTCAAAGTATGGTTTGCCAGCACTATCAAATTTCTTCCAACTGCTGGCACCAGCTGGATCCAACAAGTCACAGTCGCTGATCAATTCATACAGTGCAAGGAAGTCATCATCTAGATTGTCGGTTTCGTAGCGCAGGTTCTTTTGTGAATCGTCTACAGCAAACCCATTATCAGTTAGGTACTCGACTACAATTGGGCGACTCTGATCACCTTTGCCTCCTGGTAGTCCAACTCCAATCATCAATCGATTGCGAATGTAAAGAACTTCCAATACAACACCTGATTTAAGTGTTTGAGTATAGCAACGCTTGCCTTGACGGTCTTGTTTACCGCTACCTTCTACTCCTTCGATACTAAATCGGATACTGCTATCCTTTTGATTGATACGAGCGATAAAATCTTTGATACGTTCTTGAGGAGTCATCTTGTTGCCCTTTGCCCTAACTGTTATATACAGTATAGCATCTATCTGCTGATTGTCAACCATTATTCAAAAGAAAAAGCCCGGAGCGTATTGGACGAGGGCACATCCTGCTCCGGGCTATCCTAAAGGTTATAGAGCGTGAGGGCATACGCTGTTCTATAACCTGTTACCGCACTGTTCTTGGTGACAGCTTCGGCTTATTGCAGTCTAGGGACGAGGGCACATCCTTCGACTGTTTGAGCTAGCGCGAACGAGGGCACATTCGTTCTAGCTCAGGTTGGACTGCACCGCAGGGTGCGCTACAGTCCTACAGTGTTGCGGAGCTCTATGCTCGACGCATCACCGTATTCTCTGCCATCGCTTCCCACTTGTCGGGGAAAGCGCCAGCTAGGTCTGCTACCTTGAGCACTGTGCGCAGCGATAGCTCACGCAGCTTGCTCTTGTTGATCTCTACGAAATCCATGATCTCCGTCTTGACTTCTTCTGACAGTTTACGGTCATCCAACATGCCATCTTGTACCACTTGCTTGATGCGCAGTACTTTGTCCTTGTCACTATCAATAGTCAAGTCCATGTAGTGACAGCGGCTCTCCAGTGCTTCCAAGTGCTCACGCAGCTTGCCTTTTACCTTATCGAACTTCAAGTTAGTGATAAAGATAGCACTAGCTTCGAACTTGAACTTGTCTGGCACACCTTCGTTGCGCAGCTTGAAGCTGTCAGTGTTCCAGTGGATCCAACGATTCTTCTTTGAGTCCAATGCTGCTTTCAAGATGTTCAAGCTTAGGTCATCTTGGAAGATGCTGTCACAGTCATCGAACACCACTACCTTGCCTTTGTCTGCCATGTTGAACAGTTTGCAGTAGAGTCCAATTGGGCTCATAGCGCCTTTGATAACTTCGTGTGTCTTGCCTGCACCTAGTGTTTCCATAGTTGCATAGCGATCCAGCACTTCTTCAACACCATGGCTCTTGCCCACGCCCGGAGGACCTGAAACGATCATAGCGCGAACGTTTCCTTTCTTTACCGCTTTGGTCATGTCTTTGAGCATATCAAAACGTTCGCGGATGCGCTCTACAATCTCAGCGTCTGACTCCTCAGGCAAATCGTTCTTCTCTGCTTCACCGACCAACTCGTAGTCCTCCGGGCTGCTGCATTTGATCTTGATGTTGCGGTTGGGCAAGCCTGTCACAGGAGTTGCGTCAACTGTGACTGCGCCGCCGCTGGTTCCCATAGTAAACTCTTTGGCCATTGGGAATACAATACCGCTCATGTCTGTTTCTTTTCCACGTAGTCTATAAGTACCATTTACAATCTTAATGTTCTGCATGTGTTTGCCCTCATGTGTTTGTTTAACTTATATACAGTATAGCATCAATCTAACGTTTGTCAACCACTTTATGTAAATATTAGATAAAGAATTCCAAGTACTGCAATCACCACAGCAGGTGGTACCAGTGTGAAGATCAAGCTGTGAACACACTGTTCCCAAAAGCCCACGTACTCGTTGCAGTTGTGACACTGTGGAGCAAAGAAGTTCTTATCCATTTGATGACAGTTTGGACATACGCTCATCTTATAATACTCCTACAAAGGATGGTTGAAGGACAGCACCTGCCCACATAAGTCCTGCGCCAAGCCATATCAGTATTGCACTCAGCAAGCCTGTTTGCCACAGCACCAAAAGGATTACTAGTTTGATCAGCGTTCCCATCTTAGCGATCCTTGCGATCAATAGTGATCGTTCCCTGCATCCATGATACAATCAACTCACGGTCTTCATCTGAGAAGTCTTTAGCAGTTGTACCAAACGTAGCGCCAAAGTGTGTGAGCGCATTGCCCACATGGCTTAGGTTGTTGAGTGTGCGCAAGCCATCTTCAGTCACAGGGCCAAGTCCGTGAATCTTACCGTACTCTTCTGAGTAGTTCATCATCTCACGTCCGATAGTAGCCAGTTGCTTCTGTTCAGTTGTTGCTTCGAAAAATGCCATTGTGTTTGCCCTTTATCTAATTGTTATATACAGTATAGCTTCACTTGCGGAGTTTGTCAACCCCTAATTTGGAAGTCCGCCATTCCAGTCATCACAGGGATCATCATACATTATTCGTCCTCCTGTTCACGACCTTGTGCAAAGTCCAACAAGTCTGCTGCCAATGCTGCTGCTTGTGCGCGAGTCAACTGCACCCAGCTAAACGGGCCGCCTTCGCTCCAGCTGCCTACTTTGCTCTGTGTCAATTGCACACAAGTGCCTCGGTCGCTGCCTCCAAAGAAGCGTGTCATTGTTACGCCTTCTGCGTGTGTTTTCAATTCTGTTGACATCGTGTGCTCCTCTAATGTCTAACTTATACATACACTATAGCACCACTGTGCTAGTTTGTCAACCACAAAAGTAGCAGGAGGAGTACTTTTTTTGATCGAGGGCACAATCAAATGTTCCTCTACTCCTGCTATTTGTCCGGGCTCTGGGGCAAGTCTATTAATAGTCCCCAGCGCCGACAGTCGCTATGTGATCTGTGCTTCACGGTTATTAGCACGAGCGCTGTCTACTCAGTTTGGCCTCCCCTGCAGGATTCGAACCTGCGACCCACAGCTTAGAAGGCTGTTGCTCTATCCAGCTGAGCTAAGGAGAGTATATGGTGGGCCCACCGAGACTCGAACTCGGAACCTACGGATTATGAGTCCGGTGCTCTAACCAATTGAGCTATAGGCCCTGTCTTTGGTGCTCCCTGTCGGACTTGAACCGACATGCCTTGCGGCGACAGATTTTAAGTCTGTTGTGTATACCTATTCCACCAAGGGAGCGAATTCTGTTTTACTTATGCCCCATCATCCATTTCTAATTCAAACTCTGAAGCCATATCTTCTTCAATAGCTTCAGCAAGTGCTTCATACTTGGCTCGCAGTTCGCTTACCTGCCGCAGCGACAGCACACGATCCAAGTCTTTGATAACATCTTGTAGTGTAATATAATCCATTACTGCACCCATACGTGGTTGAATTTGGTTGGAAGGTTATCACAGCTGAAGATCTCATCTGTGTAGTTAACGACTTTGACGCACTCATTTGTTGCGTAGCTAACATGGACATCTGGCGCACTCAACGCTGAGTTCATTGCGTATCCTAGTCCTGCTAACATAGTCCCTGCAAACGCGATAGTAAAAACTGCTTTCATTGTCGTTGCCCTTTTGCTTAACTGTTATATACAGTATAGCGCCGAAACGCTATACTGTCAACACCTAATTTGCCTTATTCAGCAAAAACTTTTGCACGTGATCCTGTGATGTCACGAGCACTTACTGCATAGCGAGCCTTGCCCGTTGTAGCAGTGTCCACACGCACGTTCAATCCAGCAGCTCGCAAGTCGCTGATTCGTGCAGTTAGATTTTGGATTCCGAAACGTGCCTTTGCATCAGCAGCAGTGATTGTCTTGCCAGTGCCACGCAGGTAAGTTTCAAGGAATGCAGTTTGGTTTGATTTAATAGTAGTAAAGCTCATAATATGTACCCTTTAGAAAGTTTAGTTTAAAGTTTGCCTATCAACACTTTTTGCTCCAGTGTCTATATAGTATAGCACCTTTGCGGGATATGTCAACCCCTAATTGAACATATCGTCCCAAGCATCTTCAGTGATGCCAGTCTTGATGAACTCACGCTCACCAGCTGTTAGTTGGGGGAATGCATCCTGTACCAACAGTTTGCCTTCAAAGTAGGCTTCAACCTGCTCGTAGGTTACGTCAAGATCCATGGTGTTCTCTTGGCCGTTGAATGGATTAGTACGTGTGATTTTCATAGTGTTTGCCCTTTTCCCTAACTGTTATATACAGTATAGCATCAATTGAGGATTTGTCAACCTCTTTATGCAGTTTTAGTGCCAGTCTTTAGATTATATTCAAAGCGCAGACCGCCCAGTACATCACGACAGCGGATGTAATCATAGTAGCCTTGTGCCTTCATTGCTTGATGAACAGCCTTGCCATCCGCAGCGTTTGATACAGTGTCTACCCACTGCTCTGCACCACCGTCTTTGATTCCGAATATTTTGTAGCTTCTCATCGTATTGCCCTTTGCCCTAACTGTTATATACAGTATAGCACACTCTACGGATTTGTCAACCCCTAATTGTCACTAACAATAAATTCACGCTCTTCTGGCAGGTATGCTATCAGCACATCTTTGGGCACTCGTTGCAGCATCTCGTAGAGTGCAGTTGTGTCCCGATCTTCGAGGTCGTTCTCTATCTGGTGAATCACTTCGTCCCACAGGTCCATCATAGCGCATACTCCTTATTGGATTTCAACTGCCACTTCTCTAACACAGGCAAGCCGTATTCATCTTCGTCCACAACCACATAGGCAACTGTCTTCTTGACTGTGCCATAACGGTAGCCAGTCATGCCAGCAACACCGCCACCACCTACCCATATCTTGTGCAGCGTGTCCTCATTGCAGTTGTTCAACGGATCATCGTTGACACTATACTCGAAGTAATTGCCTGTGTCCTTCTCAACGAAGCAACCTATTGGATCTTTGGTGTAGGTGTAGTATGCCATGTCTTGCCCTCATTGCCTAACTGTTATATACAGTATATGCTCTAATAGGGGATCTGTCAACCATTATTTGGAAAAAAGATCCCCTTTAGAATCAATAGCTTACAAGCCTGTGGGTGCTAGGTTTACTTCTTCGTCTTCATCCTCTTCTTCTTCCATTTCCTCATACTCTGCAAGACGCTCGTCTAGAGCATATTCGTCCACAAGATACTCTGGGATCATGTTGCGAACAGTGTCTGAGGTTGCACCTGAATAGTCATAGTGGTCGTCAGCACCTTCTGAATCCCAGTAGCCAACGAAGCACATACCGCCTTCTTCGTAGTATGCTTCTAGGTATACGCCGTCCATGTCATCACAGAACGCTGAGTAAGCGTCAATGGGCGGGCTCCAAGCCGAATCAAACCAACCTGTGATCTCACTAGTGCCGTCACCGTTGTCTGTGAACTCAAGACCTTCAGTATCAACATCCCACTTGGTCCCCCAGTTAGTGACA
>Ga0209037_1000680_pt1 | contig 10448 bp, 13 predicted proteins | sample SaaInl25SG_5_DNA_FD_188225 | JGI IMG/M metagenome (GOLD analysis project Ga0209037, IMG submission 188225) | Marine microbial communities from expanding oxygen minimum zones in the Saanich Inlet - ESP_125SG_5_DNA (SPAdes) (version 2) | ecosystem: Environmental > Aquatic > Marine > Intertidal...
CTTTTTTAATGGACCACAACTATGCTCCTAAAGTTGATATTAACGGAATGTCTATAAAAATAGCCGGCAGTGTAGCATATCATTTTGATGGTCACGAAGTAGGTCAGGTAATTAAAAAATATCTGCTAAATGCCGATCCTAAGGTAATATGTACTGTTGATACTATTAGCCGTGCATCAATTGATGATTTTAGTAATATAAGCGAAATACACGGAGAAGTTGCCAGCTACAGTGCGGACTTATTTGTAGACTGTACGGGCTTTCGACGACTACTTAATGACTATATCAAAGAGACTTGGGTATCGTATAAAGAACACCTAGCAGTAGATACTGCAATTCCGTTTTTATTAGATTCGAAAGATATGAAATATACAGTAGCACAAGCTATGAATAATGGGTGGATGTGGCAAATTCCTAAAAAAAATAAACTAGGATGTGGATATAATTTTAGTAGTAAATTTTGTACTGAAGAAGATGCGATTAAAGAAGTTGAAGAATTTTTAGGACAAAAAATTAATCCTATTAAAATAATAAAATATAATGTTGGTTCATTACAAAATGTATATTCAAAAAATGTTATGTTTTTAGGACTAAGTGCTAATTTTTTAGAACCTTTAGAAGCAACGTCAATACACACTACAATAGAACAACTGTATAGATTTGTAGAAGTTTTAGAAGGATCTAAAACTAGAAAAGAATTTAACAGTGAGATTTCTGAACTTATGGAAGATATGCGAGACTTTATTGCACTACACTACAGAGTACAAAGAGACGATACTGAATTTTGGAAATCAGAAAAAAATAGAACATTTATGAGCGACAAACTTAAAAAGCAATTAGACTGTTTTGCTAATGGAGAACTTATAAGTCTATACAAAAATATTGGACTTCCGTTAATTTTTCCAATTGCATACGGATTAAATTTAATTAATCCTGATAAGATTGACAAATATAATGATGTAATGTATAATGCAGAAGAACTAATGACAAGAATGGCAGGAATGTTACATGAATAAAAAGATAGTAGTAGTTGGAAGCGGAACGGCTGGAGCACTTGCAGCTACTTATTTAAAAAAATATTATACAAATATTGATATATTACATATTAGAGAAGAAAACGAAGCAAAAATAGGAGTCGGAGAAAGTACAACTCCGTTATTACTAAACTATTTTGATGTGACAGGAATATCAATACAAGAATTTTTAAAAGAAACAAACTCTACTATTAAGATAGGAATAAGATTTGAAAATTGGCTATTAGAAAATGATACATACTGGCACAATTTTAAGGAAATTCCAACAAAGGCAATTCCAGAATATATTGATAATGCTGGGTTAATAAATTTAACTGATTATTTAGAAAATAATTTTAAAAATGGAGGCGCCACTTATTCAGGAGAACTTGATCTTTATAATAAAGTCCCCTTCATTATAAATGAAAATAATAAGTTAGTTCCCCAGGGAAATTTTGCACTGCATATCGATGCACATGAGTTTAGTGAATATATTCTAAAAAAAGTAAAAGTAGATACAATATATTCAAGTGTAAGCGATGTAACTCTCGAACAAGGAATTATTAAGAGTGTAACTCTTAATAATGGAAATATTATTGAAGGCGACTTGTTTATAGATTGTACAGGATTTAGTAAAGTACTTCTTAAAGAATTACCATTTAAATGGGAATCATTTTCTGATTGGCTTTGCGTAAATAGTGCCGTAGCAGGAAGAGTATATACTAAAGAATCTAAATCTCCTGTAACTGTTGCAACCGCACAAGATTTTGGATGGATATGGCATATACCTTTAAAGGATCGTTACGGTATAGGATATGTCTTTGATAACGAATTTAGTAATTTTGAGGAAATTGAACGTAATCTAAAAAGCTACTGTAACGATCGGCTGAATAGCGAGTTAGTTGAAATATCTCATATTAACTTCGATCCAGGTTGTTTAAAAGAAAACTGGATTGGTAATTGTGTTGCTATTGGTCTTAGTTCAGGATTTGTAGAGCCGTTAGAAGCAACAAATATTCATACAATAATATATCAAATATCGAGACTAGCTAGGCATTATGACGGTACTGTTAATAGATATACTCAAAAGGTATATAACGAAAAAATATATAAGTTACAAAAAAATATAAAAGAAATTATTAAGATACATTATCTTAATAGAAAAGACAAAAACAATTTTTGGAAAAAAGTTAATCAAGCAGACGATGAGCTAATAACTAAAATTGAAGGATTAGGAAAAACATTTACAAATTTAGAATTTGTAGAATATGATAATCATCATATTTCTGGTAGTAATGTTTTCTTAAGTGATGCATATGCATCGATCTTACATGGTTTAAATTATTTTAATAAAGATTCTGTCAAAAATTTTATTAATGTTCACAACTTACCGTTAGATGATGCAAAAAATATACTAGCAGTAAAACCACAAATGTTGGATAAATATATTACACATAACAAACTTTTAGAGGGAGTGGATATCAATGACAAGTAAAATCTTTTTTGATAGCATTGAAGTGGGTGAGTTCTTATCAGATGCCGATGGTAATTTTATGGGGATTACTTGGATAACTGAAATAGCCGACGAAACAAAATATAAAGTACAAGATATTGTAGAAAGAAATTACCTTTCTGCAGCAAATAAAATTCCTACGTCGTCGATTAATATTACATCTGCGCAGATAAGCTAATATGTCTAGTTCAGCGCCGATAGTAGACAGAATACGAATTATACCTAGGCCCGACGATTTCCTTGATAGAAATGTTGGCTCTAGTGGCGAAGTGTTCTTTAATAGATCAACAAGTTCGTTACGTGTGTACAGCGGAAAGGATATTTCGGGCTTTGAAATTGCTCGTGCTGATTTGAACAACGTACTTGATGCAGATTTAGAAGCACGTATTACAGCACTAGGTATAAGTGGTAGTGGTGGAGCAAGTGTAGACGTAAGCGAAACTGCACCTATAGAACCATCTGCAGGTAACTTATGGCTCAATACTACTAACGGACGTTTGTACATTTATATAAATGACGGTGATACTAGTCAATGGATGCAACCTGCGGTTCCTAGCTTTAGCGGTAATTATAATGATTTAACAAATAAACCTTCTCTAGCAACAGTTGCAACTAGTGGCAGTTATGCTGATTTAACAGATAAACCTATAATTAGCGAAAGCGGCTTTGATGGTGCATTTAGTAGTCTTAGTGGAATTCCAACTACATTAGCAGGGTACGGAATTACTGACGCTGCTACAAGTGCGCAAGGCACGTTGGCTGATACAGCAGTACAACCTGCAGATTTATCTACATATGTAGAGACTACAACCTTAACTACAGAATTAGCAGATTATGCTCAAACAGCAAGCACAGAATTTACTGGGTTAGTTACACTACAACAAACAACAGAAAAATTAAACACACTTACTGGTGCTACGAGCGTTGTTGAACACGATTTAGACACAGGCGCTGTTTTTAATCACACAAGTTTAGCAGCAAACTTTACAGCAAACTTTACTAATGTGCCTACTACTACTAATAGAACTACATCAGTAGTATTAATATTAAATCAAGGCGGAACAGCATATATTCCGACAGCAGTACAAATTGATGGTGCTGCACAAACTATTAATTGGCAAGGTGCAACTAATCCTAGCGGTAATGCTAGTCAAATTGATATAGTAAGTTTTACATTAATTAGAACAGGTGCAGCCTGGACTGTTATAGGCAGTTTAACAACATACGGATAATAAACAATGGCGCTAAACTTTCCAGCAAATCCAACTAACGGTGATACATACGTAGAAGCAAACACTACTTGGCAATATGACGGGGTAGCCTGGAACGTTGCACCTAGCACAGGATCTAATTTTCCTAATACATTTGGCACAGTAATTGCCAATGGTGTAAATTTAAATGCAGGTGCTTCTGGTGATTCTTTAAGAATTGACTCAGGAGCAAATGTCGTAGTTACATCTGACGCTAACACTAATACTCTTATTATTAGCAGTACAGGAAGTTCTGAAGGAGCAATAAAAAGCAGTTTTTTCGTAGCAGCCGATGACAGTACTCAACGATTACTTACTGCTGGTGAAACACTGCAATTTATAGGCGGCAACGGTATTACTACTTCTTCAGATTTCGAAGGAAATATAACTATTGATGCAAATGCAACCAGTAATAACTTTAGTGGATTAACAGATGTATCAACAGCAAGTTTAAGCATAGATAAGATTTACGAGCCTGCTATTGCTATGCTACGTGTTGACAATGCAGGCACAAGTGCATATACATTTCCAAGTCATTACAGCGGAAACAATCCTACAATATATGCTATTAGTGGAACAACTATTGCATTTGACTTAAATTTAATACCAGGACATCCTTTTGAAATTCAAGACAATTCACTAACAGCGTTAACTAGTAACTTAGTACATGTTGCTCCAGACGGCACTGTAAGTACAGATAGTGCAGCACAAGGTAAGACGAGCGGAGTGTTATATTGGAGAATTCCAGAAAACGCAAACTCTACATTTGTGTATCAATGTCAAAGTCACTCAAGCATGTTTGGAACCATCACAGTTAAGGATATTGCGAATCTTTAATAATTTTATTTAATTTTTGTCGTAATTTAACACTATTCTCTACATTTTCTCTAACTTTAGTAGGATCTATTGTTTTGTTTATTGTATCGTGAACTGCGTCAATATAATTGTATTCTTCTATTAATTTGTTTAATAAAGAATAACATTCGTTTTTAACCTTATCATTAGAAATTTTTTCTATATCTCTTTTATAGCGGGCATAATCTTTTTTAAATTTATTAGATTGTTTTATTTTAAGCATCAGTTTAACCTATAATAATCTTTTATATTATTGTTGTTACTAGTTTCTGCCATAGCACTATTTGCTACTACACTCTTTAGTGTAACAGGTAACAGTGCAGGAACTTCAAACACCGATCCTTCTAGTAATTCTTTAGCATATGCCTTACCGTCTTTTGGATCTACCCATTGTACTTCAAACTTGCCTGCATTTACAAACCAACTTTTGTGTCGATCTTTATGAAAGTGTAGGCGTGTTTGTTGATCTGCTTTTTCGAACACTAAAATTTTACTACAATAATATTCGTTATCTGTCCAAACTATATCATATCCGTAATCTGTTTTTTGAATGTTATTTTTCATTTATTTCTCTAATAAGTCTATAACTTGAAATACAGTTTCTAATTTAGCAAGGTTTCTTTTATTTTGTAGAGTATTGCGCAGTCCTTGATGTAAGGTCTTAGGCCAATTACCAAACGTAGTCCATGCATATCCATTATGCTCGTCATTTAGTTTAGGCAAAAATTCTTCTTTTATTACAACAAGGTATGTGTGAAAGTTAAACCGTTCATCATTAGAAACAAATGTTTCTAAAGGTATTGTTTTTACAAACGAAGGTAAGTCGCCAACTTCTTCCTGTATTTCTCTTTTTAGTCCTTCAAATGGTGTTTCACCGTCTTCTGTTCCGCCGCCAACTATTCCCCATGTACCAGAAGTTTTACCTTTAGCACGATGTAAGAATAAAAATCTTTTGGTGTTTAATGCGTAAAAGAGAGCACCACTACAAATAATGTTATTCATACTAATAATTATCTTAGTATGCTAGGCGCCAGGTACCGTCTGGATATTCGCCTTCGAAGCTGAGTACCCATTCTCCGTCTTCCCATTTGTATTGGGTTCCTGTATTAAGGTTAGTTGTATAAGTAGTATCTGTTGTAGTATTTGCATTAAATACAATGTGCCAGCGAGTTCCGTCCCATTCTACAATGTCATTAGCAAATGCTGAAAAGTCTGTACCGTCTGCATTTTTCCATGCATCAGGACCGTCTTCGTCGAGATATAATTCATATTCTACTACGTCACCTATGTTTAGCATTGTAGGAAATTTAATTTTATATGTTGCAAGAACATTGGTAGAATCGTTCCATTGTTCCTCGGTAGTTTGTACTACTGTTCCGTTTACTAATACTCGTATACCCTTAACATCTTCGTATGGTTTTCCAGTATCAACAACTAGTACTTTATTTGATGCTGTGTATGTAGCTCTAAATGTGTGTCCTACATTACCTAGCAGTAACATTCTTGGAGACTCTGACTGTTTGCTTCTCGGATCAAATTTTGAAGGATCAATAATATAATCAATCTTACTTCTGTCTCCGTTAGGCCCGCTAATTGTAGTATCAGTAGGAAGAGTATCAGGATCAATATTAATTACTAGTTCTGTTTCGTCTATCGGATTAACTGTAGCAGTACCTACAATGTCTCCGTAGCCATCTCTACGCTGTAAACGTAATTCTGTGATTCCTGGCTGGAATTTTCTAGGTATAGATTTTAAATAACCGGTCCATGTTTCTGCTCCAACAACTGCATTCTTACCTAACAGTCTTGCAACTCCGTCTAAGAATACTAAATCGTAGTTGTTATGGCTTGTAGTTATTAGTGTTGTTTCTGATGTTAATGCTTCACGTTTTCCATTCACAATATTATCACCTACATTATCCCAAGAATCTAACTCAACTTCAACTGGTTCTTTAACTAGACTCTCTGCATATGCAGTGTCGTCGATATTAATTTCTAATCCATTATCGGCAAACATAGCAGTAATGATATTAGTAATAACTCCGAGCTTTTTGACTTTGGCAGGAGCACTTAGATATATCGGAGAGCTAAATGCTAGCGTAGCAACATCAATGTCTGATTCAGTACCAGTAGGAATACTTCTACTACTAAATGTTACATTTTCTAAATTTACTACACTTAAACTTGTCCAGTCAACATAATTATCTGTTGTTTGTATTTCTAAACTAGGATTAAACAGTGTCAATATTTGTTCTAGTAGTTGTAGTTTTTGATCTGTATTTGTACTCCAGATATCTACACTTACTTGCAAGTTGTATGGCGTAGGCATTAAACGTTCAACTGTGTAGTTTTTACCTTCGCTTTTTAAATATTCGTCACCATTTGCATCATATGCACGTTCACGAATATTTAATTTATTCACATAGCTAGAATCACTAGTGCGTGATCTATCCATTTCTAAGCCTGTAATGTACACAGCCATTCTTGGCGCACTTGGAATTTTGTTTTCTGAGTTATCACGCAGAATACTTGCAACTTGTCTAGTTAAATCACCGTACATAACAGGTACTTGAATAAATTTACCTTTGCCGTCTTTATAGGTAAAGTTACTAAACATACGTACTAACTGTGTAAGATAACGTCTTATTTGTGCGTCATAAAAATGTTGCATTAATTATCTGCCTTAGGTTTAAGTGCTTTAGACAATCCTTGTCTTTGATTAAATGTTTCACCGGCCACAGTACTTGTTTGCTGATTATTGATAAAGTCGCCTTTCTGATTGTTAGCAGTATTAGCACCAATCATATCAGCACGTTGTATATCTTGTACCTTATTCCAACGACTGTTTTTATATTTAAATAATCTATTAGGCAAGAAATCAGTCCTCATAAAATAATCGCCATCTTCGGGACTTGCAGGAAAACTAATTCCGTGACCAAAAACAGTTTCTCCGTTTGGTGGAATACTAGAGCCAATTAAATAGCCCTGATAACCAGGACGGTCTGGCTTAGACATTTCGCTAAAACCGTCTGCATCCTTAGTAGTAGTTAACTCTGTTTCACCGCTATCGTTTGTTTGTAATGTAAAATAGCTACTAGTGTCATAACCGCTTTGGTTTACTTCTTCTACTGCTTCGTCTATTACTGCTTGATTAACTTGCATTTCTTTATCGTATGATGAAAGTAAATCACGTAGTGTATTGCCTTCCGGAGCTTCTTCGTCTGCAGGCAAATCAAGTATATCTTTAAACTCTTGACTGTCAACAATTTGTTTAAGTTTTAATCTATACAAATGCGGATACCAAGTTTGGCTAAATCCTTCTGCTGCACGGTTTATATCTTCAACAACATAAAATCTTTTTAATGCAACACTATAGTCGTTCTCTGCATATTCGTCTTTTAAGTGCGGCAACTCAATTACGTCACCCGGCATAATCTTTCTGCCAATAGTTTTTACACTACTATTAATATGTATAGTTAAGAATAATGTATCATTGCTTAGAAACAAACCAAACTGACTTAAATCAAAGTCAATGTCTGACACATTATAAATTCCTCTAATATTGTAAATATCCGGATCGTACTTTCTGTCTCTATTTTCAAGAAACATCAAATCTTGTATTTGAGTATGATCCTTAACAGTTTCTCCATCGTCGGTTCCTATGTATTTGTGTACATTTACATCAGTACCGCCAACAGTGAACATTTCTAGAATCTGTTTGTCTAGGAATTCATAATCTTTACCCTTCTGGGGTTTGTATAAACTAAGTCTTGGCATATGTATATTTATCGCGAGATAAATACTAGTGGAGAACTTCACATGACATTAGCGACACAAAAACAAGAAGTATTTGACTATGTACACACCTTTTTAGGCGGTGGAATGGTTGACGTTGAACTAGATCCAATACATTACGAAACTAGTTTAACTAAAGCATTAACTAAATTTAGACAGCGTTCTGATAATTCAGTTGAAGAATCGTATATGTTTATGCCTACAGTAACAGATCAAAATACATACAAACTTCCAAATGAAGTTATGGAAGTACGTCAAATTTTTCGTAGAAGTATAGGATCTCGAACAGGCGGCGGCGATGGCGGCACGTTGTTTGAACCGTTTAACCTTGCATATACAAATACATACCTTTTGTCAAGTTCTAATATGGGCGGGTTAGCTACATACGACATGTTCTCACAATACCAAGAACTAGTAGGACGCATGTTTGGTAGTTTTATCGAATTTAAATGGAATAGCACTACAAAACAGTTAACACTATTACAACGTCCAAGAGCCGACGAAACACTTATGCTATACGCTTATAATTATAGACCAGATAGTGAATTGTTAAACGACTACCTTGCCAAGCAATGGATTAAAGACTATACACTAGCAGCATGTAAATATATGCTAGGCGAAGCACGTAGTAAGTTTGCTACTATTGCAGGACCACAAGGCGGATCAACACTTAACGGAAATGATTTAAAAAACGAAGCTATGCAAGAAATGGAAAAGCTCGAAAAAGATGTTTCTGAGCAAGTGCCTGGCGGTGTTGGTTACGGCTTTACAATCGGCTAATGTTAACGCTATAATTTTATTATCTAGTAAATATTTGTATGAAAGAAAAAGAAGCATACAGACTATTTTGGATGGTAAAGGGTCATCTCAATACAACTCATGAAACTATAATGCAAAGTGCAGATGGTTATTTCAAACGCTTATGGGGCAATCATGAAGCATGTTATCATGAAGATGGATTTGAAGAAGCATACAAAAAAGTTCTTGACAAACAAAACTAAGATGCTATAATATACAAATAATCTTAGGAGTTTGTATGTTACCAAAGCTATTAGTTGTAGGACACGGTCGCCACGGCAAAGATACTGTATGCGAGATGTTAGAAGCATACGGTTACACATTTCAGTCAAGTTCTAAATTTTGTTCAGAGCTGTTTATCTTTGATGAGCTAAAAGACAAGTACGGTTATGCTAACGAAGAAGAATGTTACGCAGATAGACACAATCATCGTACTGAGTGGTACAACATGATCCATGATTACTGTAAAGATGACTTAGCACGATTAGGTCGAAACTTGTTTGCAGAAAGAAACATTTACTGTGGTTTGCGTAATAGGCGTGAATTCTTTGCAATGCAAAATGAACAATTGTTTGACTATGCTATTTGGGTAGATCGTTGTGATCATTTGCCTACTGAAGACCCTAGCTCAATGAGCATTGAACAGTGGATGTGTAATTACACACTCGATAACAATGGCAGTTTAGAAAGATTAGAAAAGAACGTAGCAATTCTTATGCGTACTATTTTTAAAAGTCGGGCGTTAAGTCTCCCTGCTTCCACTTCACGCCACTTTTCTGAATTATTCGCTGACAGTTAGCACATATAGTCTTTAGGTTTGTAGGACGGCAATTGTCTAAGTTGCCGTCTAAATGAAATACATTAAACTGTTCTGGGTGTTTTGATTTATAACCGCACTTCTCGCAACTGTCTCTTTTTTCGTATCCTTTTTGTTTCCATTTAGGAATGCCGTGGCCCACTCCGTTGCGCAAACACGTTTCGCATAACTTGCGATAATAAGTTCTTCCGTTTTTCTTATAGTTTATAGCAGCAGGACGTTGGCCGCACTTGCATAATGGTCTCATACTGTATTTACCTCACCTTTTCGATACCTTTTTATGGGGTATTTACTAGGCATTTTTGTTCGTAATTGGTAAATACATACAACAAATACTCATATTCCAGATAGGAGACATATAATGGCATTAACATCACCAGGAGTACAGGTTAGCGTAGTAGACGAAA